>VYMG01000164.1_pt1 | contig 30563 bp, 26 predicted proteins | sample 5115261 | NCBI WGS metagenome assembly VYMG01 (sample SAMN12291781, study PRJNA351875) | freshwater metagenome | isolation source: freshwater lake | place: USA: Michigan, Wintergreen Lake | collected 2013-08-08
ATATTATTAGTCATGTAATATCATCTTAACTAATCTGAGTGATGAATGACTACTCTTCTCTATTATATTCTGAAAAGTCGGTTTTGGCAACAGATTGTTATGACCTCACCCCCTAACCTAGGAGGAGAGGGGGAACTAGGAAAAGAGGGGTATGCTTCCCGCGTTAACCTTTCTCTTTCCACTAAAAACCCTCCGAAGCAATCTTACCCCTTGTCATGGACAAAAGGCGATCGCCATAAGCTCAGAAAACGGGTTTCTTGAAGAAACCCGTTTTCTAGATATTGTTTTTTGGCTGAGAGTTTAAACATCAATTGGTGGATTTAAAGAGTGGTTTTCCTTCTGGTAATCGCCTAATTTTCCCCGACTCATCCCGTTCTACTTCTGCAAAAACATAATTGCCATTACTATCTTGCTTTAAGCATAATTTACCATCTATTTGTTCATAAACAGGTGGACAAAATTGAGGGATTCCTCCAAATTCTACTACCTCACCCCCTAGTTCCTGTAAGATAGGACATAAGATGAGATTTTCTTCCTCATCAAAGACGAAATTATGAGTATTCGGATCTCGTAAAGGGAGAGGATAAATCGGTAAACCCATCGAACTCGTCAAAGCCTTTCCTGCTGCATCTCTAACTGGCTCTAAAAAAATTGGTTTTCCTTGAGAATTCTTGACAATTTCTTGAGTTTTTATATCCCTTAAAACAATTGTTCCAGTCGGTATAACTTCCTTTTCTCTTAGCCTTAAATGAGCCTGGTGTAAATTCGGTAAATTCTTCTCCGATATGTTAAAATGTTTTGTATATTGAATTGCTGCTTTAACAAAGCCCAAGCGTTCTAATAATACCTGAATCCCTTGCTGATCCATACTGATTAATAAGTCAATATCGCTAACCTTTAGTTCTTCCGCTTTAGCGATCGCCGCTTTAATCAACAAATTAATTGTGTCCGGTTTGCGGTGCTTTTCTTTAACATACATCCCCAAAACTGCACCCACACGACGGGGAATGAAAGGATTTTCCCACATTTCCAAAGCAGAAATCTGGGGAGGTGGGGTCTCATCATACACATAAGTAAAGAGAAACCCGACGATTTGCTGCTCATATTCCAAGACAAAACCGAAAGATAGAGGTTTTTTAAGCTGATACCTCACATATCCTTCATAGTCAAAATCAGGTTTCAGATTGATCGAGGGATCAGCTTCCGATCGCCTTTGAGCAAAATCTCGCCAAAGAGGAGCGATCGCTATTGCATCTTCAGGTCTAGCTAGTCGTTGATGATACATAGTTTCGCCAAGATTATGCTTGTTTTCCATACTATATTCTGACAAGTCTGCTTTGGGAACAGATAATTAGGGTTTGCGGCAAAAAGTTTTTCGGTGGTGGTAGGGTGTGGGGTGTGGGGTTTTACCCATTTTCACCTGGTCAATTACCTAATTTTCAGGGAAAAAGTCCCGGAATTTTCAGGGAAAATCACTCCAATGGTCGGCACTTTTTGAGGTCAAAAAAGTCTAAAAGCCTTATCCAACAAGGTTTTTAGATTTATTCAGCAAACCCAAATTTTCGATAACTTGATTTGGTCTTGACTCCTGATAACCGACTCCCCAAAACAAAAACTGCCTATCTCACCATTAAGATAACTGCTCTAGCAACGCTGTGCAGAAGAGCCAGAAATTAATTCTCCATTAACCGGTCACAAAAAAAACTGGAGCGAGCGCTTTTCGCTACCCCAGTGCTGTCACGGAATTCAATTCTGTATCTAAATTAACACATTATTGGTAGCAAGCATGATTAAGGAAATTGGAAATTTTTCCAAAAGGGGTTTCCAAAGGCTGTAACCTTCATTGACAGGGGATTTCGATCCTGATAAGGCCAAAGTTTTTGGAGTCTATCCTCGAAAATTAAACTTCGGCGCTGAGATGTTCCCCCAGATGCACGGTTTTCACCCATTTTAAACGTTTAGGACGCAAAGCCATCCGCAGGCTGACACTGGGAATAATAATAAACCAGTGCATCATATAAATCATGCCGCGAATGGTTTGAGCAAGGATGTCCAAACCGAGAGCAAAAGTGAATTTTTTACCCGTATTGACTCGGATTAATCCTGTCACCATACCCCAGAGAGAAAGGGAAAGAGCCAAACCAGTTAAAGGAGTTAAAATCGGAGCTTGATGCTGGGTAATTGTGATTAAAAGATCGGGAATAGCGGCCGCAGGTAAGATATATTGAACGAGCAAAAAAGCAATTAAATCAAACTTTTTCGGCCAAGGCATGGGAGACTTTAAAATCGCTTTCCAATAGTCGAGATAACGCTGAAAACCACCTTCGGCCCAACGATTGCGCTGATGCCATAAAGCGATCGCAGTTGTCACCCCTTCTTCCGCTACTGCGGGAAAATTTAAGATATTAATTTTCCAATTATCGATATGGAGACGAATAGTTAAATCAAGATCGTCGGTGATCGTTTGTTCATTCCAACCCCCGCAACGATTTAAGGCACTACGACGGACAAATTGACCATTTCCGCGCAATTCTCCGATCCCTCCCACCGCGATCCGTTGCTGTTGGAAACAACTATCAAAGATCATTTCTACCGCTTGTCCTTTTGTCCAGAAGTTTTCGGCAGCATTGGCGATCGCTTTTCGCACCTGTACCGCACCCACTTCTCGATCGTCGAACATCGGGACGACATGACGCAGTAAATCGGAGGATAATCCCGCATCCGCATCGAATACGCCGATAATTTCCCCGTTAGTTAGGGATAAAACCTGATTCAAGGCCCCGGACTTGCCACCTCCAGCATTAGCAGGACGATGGAGAATTTTTAATTGGGGATATTCTAAAGCAAGGCGATCGAGAATTGCACCGGTGTTATCGGTGCTATAGTCATCGACGATCCAAACTTCTAACTTATCTTGGGGATAGTCTAGATGACAGAGATAATTAACCAGTTTCGTGATTACGGTTTCTTCATTTTTGGCCGCTACTAAGAGGGACACCCTGGGGACAGAGGTTAAATCCCAATCTGGTAAAGGAATTGGCGGAGTTTCTGGTTTCGTGAACAGCAGCCGCAAAGCTTGCCCCGATAGTACCATGGTTAAGGCGATAATTGCCCAATAACCCCAACTCAGCCAATGAAGTACGATAATTATTGTCCAGATCGCCATGAGGCTAAAAGCCGCTTTCTGTCTGCGTCCCGATCGGCCCTGAAAAATTTCGCTCCTAAATTCCTCCTCCTCGTCTTCGGGATCGGACCAGTCAGATAGGAGGGAACCAATCGGGTCTAATTCTTCGTTATCATCCTCTCGCGACCAATAATTTTCTGCCATAATCGACTCAGGTTAAGTAACTGTTCAAATAGAAGCTTATTTCTTGCTTTATCTTACCGAAAATTGTTAAAATTTTTAACAGAATCTTAAGTTTTTTCGGGAAAGAAACCCTAGTTTTTCAAGCTATTGGTTCCTTTTACCCGATAAATGCGCTTTTTCGGTTAAGATTGCTTTGTTTACATTTGTTGAGAAAATTTAACATTTATCCCCTATGTCAAACCTGCTCCTCTGTGTCGGACTGATTTGTGGCTCAATTATTTGGGTGGAGATCGTGCGTGATTCCTATCATGCTCTGGCCCACCATTGGCAGCCCCTTTATCGTCTGCACGTCTGGCATCATCGGGTTTTTCGTCCCGATCTGTCGGTCATGAGCGAGGAAATTTATCGCAAGGCGCACTGGTACAATGATGTACCGGAGGCCTTGGTCATGTTGGCTTCTAGTGTTTTACCTGTACTACTGGCCTACTCTTGGGGGTTCGATCGCCCTTGGTTGGGTTGGTTAGGCTCCCTTTATACTTTGGCTTTTCTCAGTACGGCGATCGGTCGGGGTTTAGGTATCGCCAATCTGGACGAATTAACCGATTTAACCCATCGTCCGGGGCAATTTGAGAGTTTACCCGCTCCATGGCGCGTTAATCGTACCTACCACTGGCGACACCATTTTGATAACCAAAAGGCTTATTATTGTGGAACTTTCACCTTTATGGATAAATTGATGGGGACGGCACTTTCTCTCAAGGGCAAAACGATCGCCATTACCGGAGCGAATGGAACCTTAGGGCGATCGCTTTTAAAGTACCTACAACTGAAAGGAGCCAAGGTGATCGCGCTCACTTCCGGGGAGAATGCGATCGCTATTGAAATTAACGGCGAATCCCTACCTGTAAAAACCGTGAAATGGCAAATCGGTGAAGAAACGCAACTTGAGAACCTATTTAAGTCTGTAGATATACTGATTTTAAATCATGGCGTTAATGTCCACGGCCAAAGAACCCCAGAAGCGATCGAATTAGCCTACGAAGTGAATACTTTTTCCGTCTGGCGTTTAATGGAATTATTCTTCAAAACTGTCCGCACTAACGAGGAAATTGCCCGCAAGGAAGTCTGGGTGAATACTTCGGAAGCAGAGGTTAATCCTGCCTTTAGTCCCCTCTACGAACTCAGTAAACGGGCGATCGGTGATCTGATTACCCTGCGTCGTTTAGATGCTCCCTGTGTGGTGAGAAAGCTAATTCTTGGTCCTTTTAAGAGTAATTTAAATCCTGTGGGTATTATGTCCGCTGATTGGGTGGCTAAACAGATTATCAAGGCGGTACAGAGGGATAGCCGCAATATTATTATTACTATTAATCCCTTGACTTTTATCACCTTTCCAATTAAAGAATTCTCTGTTTCTACCTACTTAAAACTATTTACTCGTTCCCCAAAAAATCGGGAAAATACCTAACTATTTATCCTTAATCGGGGATCAAGACTATTTTTCCTCGCACTCTTTCCGATTCACTATAATTATGAGCTTCTACCACCTGGGAAAAAGTATAGGTGCGATCGATTCTAACAGTTAATTGTCCCGATTCGATCGCTTCTTTGAGAAATTGCCAGTCGGACGCTTGTGCCTGAGCAAAAAATATCAGTTTCCCTTTTTGGGGCAACCAAGCAGTGAGATAATTTAAGAGGATAATCCCTAGATTTGGTAGGGTGGTTATATAGGTTCCTTGGGGTTTTAAAAGCTGACGACAGTGCCAAAAAGAAGACTTAGCCACAGCATCGAAGATTAGATCATATTTCTGCTCGGTTTTTCTCCAATTTTCTTGGGTATAATCGATAACTTTATCTGCTCCTAAAGAGGTGACATAATCGATATTTTTACTACTACAAACTGCATCTACTTGCGCGGAGAAAATTTTTCCTATCTGCACGGCAAAGCTACCCACTCCTCCCGATGCACCATTAACTAAAATCCGATTCCCCGCTTGAATACCGCCAAAATCCCGCAAGACTTGCAACGCGGTAGAAGCGGCTAAAGGAGTGGCGGCAGCTTGAATAAAACTCTGATTATGCGGTTTTTTAACTAATAGGGAAGCAGGAATAATTGCATATTCAGCATAGGTTCTACCCGGTAATTGATTGAGAAAACCAAAAACCTCATCTCCGATCTGGAATTGTTCCACCTGACTGCCTTTTTCAACGATAATTCCCCCATAATCAAAACCTAATTGCAGGGGAAATTTATTACCTGTGGCTATTTTTAGCATTCCCCGACGAATCTTCCAATCAATCGGATTAATTCCCGCTGCCATAATCTTAATTAAGACTTCTTTCGCTTGGGGAATTGGCTTTTCTATTTCTGTGTATTGGAGAACATTACTATCGCCATAGCGATTAATGATAATAGCTTTCATAATTAAGAAAAAAGTTGATAAAATAGTAAGGGAGCAAAAGTAATGACCAAGAGAACAAAAATCCAAACTCGTCCCGCTAAAAGATTATAATCTTGTCCTAATCTTGACCAAGAGTGACCGGCAATAAAATGGCCGAACAGAAACTCAAAACCCACTGTTAATACTAACCAAATTAAACCGATAGTAATTGCTTGGCTGGAGGATTCTAGAACCCAAAAATAGACAAGAGTGCCAATATAAAGACTAAAAAAAATGATTCCTGTCAGGGTAGAAATTTGATGAGCGCGCAGTTCATCGAGATATTTTCCGTAGGTGCTTTCCCTGAGAATACCGTTACTAATTCCTATTACGATCATCGGGAGCCATGCAACAATGTAGCGACTAATCATAAGTTGTTGGTTTAGAACTCGCTCTAATTGGATTATAGCTATATTTGGCTGATAACTTGAGATATTGTGATAAAAATTAATATTGTTACTTGCCTAAATTTTCAGCAAGATAATCAACTAGCTTTTTCACTGTTGTAAATTCTTGGCATTTTTCTTCAAGTTCAAGTTCGAATTCTTCTTCTAAAGCCATGATTAAGTCAATCGTATCAAGTTCATCTCCTCCCCAATTTGATAATAAGCAACTATTCCGGCCAAAGCCAAAAGAACTACAAGAACTATAAAAGCTATAAGAACTATAACTACTGACTCTTTCGGCAGATTGTAAATAAAATAGTTCATCATCAATATGTATCTCAGACTTTTTCACCTCTAATTGATCACTAATTATCTCTTGAACTTTGATAAAAATTGCCAATTGTCGTTCATTTTCTTGTGATGTTATTTTCTCGGTATCATCAATTTTTTTATCATTAATAATAGCATTAGCTTTTTGTTCTGCTATTTTCATAGCTTTCTCTTCATCGATTCTCTTTGATTCTAATAGACTGGATTTACTGAAAAATAACTGATACCTCATAACTTCAATTCTAGAATTAATTAAGTTTCGTATTATATGAAATTCTACTTTATGACCACTTTCCTTGTAAATTCTTGTGGCTAAATCCCAAACAATCTGATCGCGGTTTGCTTCTAGCTGATTTAATTTTTCTTCACTCAGAGATACCATATCATCTAAATACTGATTGATCATCATTGCCAGAATTTGCATCTCATAATTTTTGCTATCTTCATTCATTTGAGTCGCTCCGCTGCCGCAAAAAATCTCAATCATATTGTATCTCAAGATCAATACTTTTCTAAAAAATCTAGCGTATCAACACCGATCAAGCAATTTATCGGTTAAAACTATAAATACGGCGTTTCTCATAAATATGAAGTATAACCCTATAGGGTATCGTCTCGGAGTCTCCCCAAAACGAAAACCTCATACCTCACCATTAAGATAACTGCTATAAGTTAGGACAGGGGTGACAGTGGGGTAAATTGTTAAGGTTCTTCGGTTTGTCCTATGCAACGGACAGGATTATAAGGAATGAAACTCTTATAGAGAAAGACATTTGGCGATTTTTGTCAATTGTTTTCGATCTAGAGCGAACTAATCAGATTTAGCTACATCATCCGAAAAATGTCACACTAGAGGTAGGGGAGCGTCAACTATCAGTCAACAGCTTTCAGCAATTTTCTGCTATTTCCCCGGGGTATTGCTGGCAATGGTTTTTATCCCTGAGCTTATCTGCTATCGAGGAGGCAATTCTATGAATAATACGGAAACAATCTCAGTCGATCGGGATACCAACAAACTCTATAATAAAATTCTCGTGGCTGTGGATTATCAAGATGTCACTCCAGAGGTATTGAATACGGCTATCCTCTTAGCGAAAACCTACGCTAGTGAGTTGCAGATTGTCTATAGTCTATCTAAACCTTTGACTCCCTACACGGAAACTTTTATTTATGGTAATCTGATCGGTTATGGTGGCGGTTATCCCCCCGATATGATCGCCTTAGAACAACAAATCACCGAAGAAATGCAGGCGGAATTACAAGCTTGGTTAAACGGTTTAGTCGATCAAGCTAAGGAAGATAATATCACAGCCCGGGCTGATTATTATATTGGTGATCCGGGACAGAAAATTTGTCAAGTTGCCCAGCAAGAGGGGATAGATTTAATTATTGTTGGTCGTCACGGTCGATCGGGTTTATCTGAGTTCATCTTAGGTAGTGTCAGTAATTATGTGGTGCATCATGCTCCCTGTTCAGTTTTGGTAGTACACATCACTCATTAATTAGAAAGGGTTGAAATCCATTTTTTGCTGTCCATTGAATCGCTCCATCTCTCCCAGTCCAATAAGTCTTAATACCGGCTTTTCTCAGTTGATTTCTGACATTGCGGGAGAGATTGGTGGTGACAGCGATCGCTGTTTGAGGTCGAATTGACTCTAACCATTGTTTGTCTAGATTGCTTCCCTGCCATAATAACACTAGGGGGCTAAATTCTTGGGATAAATTAACGGGAATTTTCGGGTTGACAATCCATAGCCAAGATTGATTTTTTACCTGAAATTTAAATAAATTTTTCTCGATCAATTGTCCAGTAATTTCGCCAAGATTAAATTTTTCTGACTGGGATAAATTAAGAGTTTTTTTGATCGGTATGCTCTCACTGATAGTTGAGAATTGCGCCGAATTATTGACGGTTATTGCTCCTTGTATTTGATTAATTCCCTCCTGTCGCAAAAAGGGCAAAACTGTATAACGTGCTGTTGCGGGTTCCTCCCCATTAATTAAGAGAGTATTTCCTCGATTTTGAATAATTATTACCGGTTGCGATTTGGTGGCTAAAACTGTCACCTGAGTTAAAGTTAAATGCTGATAAATAATCGGTATTAAAATTAAAGTGAGGATAAATAAACCGATTAAATGCCACCGTTGACGAAACCAGATATTAAAGCAGATTAAGGTAAGGCAAATATAAATAATTAACATCACTCCTAAAGATAATTTACCTGTGGAGTAAGTACTAAAAGGAAGCAGACTAAAAAAGGTGGTAATTTGCAGTAATAACTCTAGAGGGTAATAGAGAATACTAGCGCTGATACTGCCCAAAGGGGGATAAATTAAGCCTAAAAAGGCAGTAAAAACTCCTCCTAAACTAATCAGGGTAACTAGAGGAGTTGTGATAATATTAATGGGGATACTATAAAGAGCGATCGAGTTAAACGTAAACATTAATAAAGGCATAGTCCAGAGAGTAGCAGCTAGACTAATAGCTATAGGTTCAGCGATTAAATTAGGGAAATAGTCAATTTTATTTTTCAGTAAAGGAACGGTAATAATTAATCCCAAAGTCGCTAAAAAACTTAACTGAAATCCTAAATCCCAAATCCAGAGAGGTTGCCATAATAATAGAATTGTAGCCGCTAGTAACAGGGAACCTAAACTATTAACTTGTCGATTATAAAGCAGACCGATTAATGCCCCAATTCCCATCAAAATCGCCCTCAAGACTGAAGGTTGTAACCCGGTTAAAGTGCCGTAAACTATTAAGATAGTAATGGCAATAATAAACTGTTGTTTGGGGGATAAATTGCGAGTAATAGTTAAAACAAACCCCAACAAAATAGCCACATGAAAGCCAGAAGCTGCTAAAATGTGAGCTAATCCAGTTTTAATAAATAAATCAGTGATTTTTGCTGGCAAATTAACCGCTTGTCGTCCGAGGGTAATCGAACTTAATAAAGTCCCTTTTTCCTGGCCTATTCCCTGAATTTGTGCCTCAACAATGCGCTGACGAATCTGCCAAACTCCCCAAGTCGGTGATTTTTTATCGATAATTATTTCCCCTTTTAAACCAGCAAAAGCACCCTGACGCGCTAGATAATTAGCAAAGTCAAAAGCACTGGGATTATTGGCACGACGGGGACGATAAAGTAATCCTTTAATTGTTATTTCTTGTCCGGGATAAACCTGATTTTCTGCTAGATTTGGTAGAGTAACGTAGAGTTTACCCGCGGATTTTTCTGTCGGTAAATTCTTGAGGGTAAATTCTTTTACTTCTAACCAAAATTGTAAATTTTCTCGACGATTGAGACGAATTTCTGATATAATACTGCCCGTGATTTTAATAGAGTTAACCACATTATTTTTTAAAAGATGACTGATATCGTTTGCGCTGGGGTAAGGAGTACGAATTTCTAGATAAACAACGGCAAATATAGCTATTAATCCCCCCATCAGCCAAATTTTTATCGGGGGACTTTGCCACCAAAAACGACGGATAAAAATCGTGGTTAATAGGGTAATTAGACTAAGAATAACAATTCTAATTACCACTTCTTGCCATCGGTTTAACTGCGGACTAAAATCTACCAGACCTGTAGATAACAATCCCAAAATATAGGCTAAACCGAGAATAACGCTATTAGGGCGATTCATAGAAATTTTTGTCAAACAATTTCAGAATTAGCGAGCATTATTTTTACCTAATATCAGCGAAAATCGAGATTAAAAAGTAACTTAGCATAAACACTATGGGGATCATTAAATGTAGGTAACTTCAATAATTCCTGCTGAAAATTTTGCCATTCCTGCGTCAAAGGGTGATTATTTTTAGTTAGAGGAGGAAGATAGGTTTGCAATAAATTAGAAAAAAGTTCTTCTTGCCAACTTTGCGATCGAGGATATTCTTTAAGACTCCAATCATCTCCTAATTTAGCTGTTTTGGCCGCGTATTGTACTGCCGCTTCTAGGCCACCGATTTGATCAACTAAACCAATTTTAACCGCATCTTTTCCCGTCCAGACGCGACCTTGGGCCACAGTTCTAACCTTGTCTGGGGATAATTTTCGCCCCTTGGCCACCGTCTCGATAAATAAATCATAGAACCGATTAACTGCCGCTTGATAAATTTCTAATTCTTGGGGATTTTTCGGTCTGGTAATAGTAGATAGATCGGCTAATTGTCCAGTTTTCACCGTATCCCAATCGATGCCATTATTATTAGCAATCTTCTGGATATTTAACAATAATCCAAACACACCGATCGAACCAGTAATCGTATCATTATCGGCAAAAATTCTTTGACCCCCCATCGCAATCCAATAACCCCCAGAAGCAGCCACATCACCCATAGAAATAATTACTGGTTTTTTCGCATCTAAACGCTTAATTTCTCGCAGAATCACCTCAGAAGCGGTGGCACTTCCCCCCGGACTATTAATCCTTAAAACTACCGCTTTTACCTCCTCCTTCCCTTGTAATTTTCGCAGTTCCTTAGCCAATTTATCCCCACCGATTTCGCCTCTATCTCCCTGACCATCCACAATTGTCCCTTCTGCATAAACTATCGCTATTTGATCGCTACTATCTCCCCCCTCATCAGCGAGAGAACTAGCATAATTAGCTAAAGAAATTTGCGAAAAAGAGCCAGAGTTTTCCTCCTCATTAGTTTTATTTTTTGCTTCTCCTGTCAACTCCTTTGCTAAAACAATTACTCGATCTAAATGGGCCACTTCATCAACAAAACCCGCCTTTTTCGCTGTGGTTGCTTCCAGAATACCTTGAGTATCAGAAATAGTTTGCACTTGTTGGGGGGTTAAATTGCGACTTTTGGCCACTGTGGCACTATAATTAGACCAAATTGTATCGAGTAGGGTTTGCAGCTGCTGACGATTCTGGACACTTAAATCCTGACGCGTATAGGGTTCCACCGCACCTTTAAAAGAACCCACTTTTACCACTTGCACCCCGACACCATATTTTTCTAGTGCATCGGCAAAAAAGGTTTGTTGACTACTTAAACCATTAATTTCCATTCTCCCCACGGGATTAATAATCACCTTTTCAGCAACGGAAGCGAGATAATATTCCTTTTCCGTCCATTCCATATCGTAGGCGATAATTTTTTTACCCGATTGGCGAAATTTTGCCAAAGCTTGCCGCACTTCCGTCAGGGTAGCATAGCCATATTCACCGACAGTGCCGCGACCGTAGAGTAACAGACCGACAATATTATCATCAAGGGCGGCCTTTTCGATCGCCGCTATCACCTGTCGTAAATTTAAAGTGGTCCGACTCTCACTGGTCAAACTATCGGCTAAACTAGAACTAGGGGGAGCATCGCTGATATTGGTGGCTAAGTTAAAAACTAAGACTGATTTTTCCTTAACTGAGGAGCTATCGCTAGAAATCAGGGAAGAAAGCAGTAAAAATGCTAATCCCCCCACACCTAGGGACGAAAATACCAATAATCCCAATAAAGTTCCCAAGCAACTAGCGAAAGTTTGTTTAAAAAACTGACCCATCGGTTTTCATCTACTACTAATTTTCCTGTTTCCTATTGTAGGGATTCCCCGCCCAGAAACAACTTTTTTATCTGACTGCCTGACACATCTTGGTGAATCACCGACAGGTTAAGACACGGATGCGAGAGAACCAAATTCGGTCAAAGAAATCTTGTTCAGCTGGCTTTGAAGCAAAAACTGGTTCGAGGGATGAAACCCTTATAGAGAAAGACATTCGGCGATTTTTGTCAATTGTTTTCGATCTAAAACGAAAGTGGTCTAGATTTTTTACTTCTATCTTTGACATTTTTCTTGACTTGAATAAGCTGTTCGTAATTTAAATTGCTTGGGCCAGACGAGGCAAGAGGCAACAGTAAAGGGATTGGGGGAGATTCGGCTAATCTAAGAATAAGCGGTTTAAATACGTCTTAGCTTATTTTTTGAGAACTTTTTTAGTTTCTCACTTTTTCTGCCCCAAGAACATAAGTATAAATACTTAAGTTATTTTCATTTTATATGCTACCAGCCATAAGCTGTTGACTATCTAAATTGCTCGTTAAGACTGCAAGGGAGAAGGAGCAGGGAGAGGAAGTTTGAGCATTTGTACTAAAATTTTGAATACGCAGTTTAAATTCAGTACAGCTTACTACAATTTGAAGTGCGGAATGTGGGTTACAAGAGGTCTATTATTGTCGTGCCTCTATCGGCTGAAAATACCCAGAAAAAAACTCTTAAGTTATACTAAAATAATTAATACAGACACACATCTTCCCAGATGGTGAAAAGGAATTATTTACCCTTGAAAACCACAGTTAAAGTCAGCACACAAACCCAATTACCCCTACATCTAGTTATCACCCATCCCCAGTATCGTTTTGTCGATTTATTCGCGGGAATCGGTGGGTTTAGAATCGCTTTGGAGAAATTGGGAGGACGTTGTTTAGGCTATTCAGAAATTGATCAACAGGCAATCCAAGTTTATCAACAAAATTTTATTAGCTATCTCAACAGCGATGAAATTGCTTTCGGAGATGTGAGTAAAATTAGCAATTTACCCGATAATCTTGATCTTATTGTCGGCGGTGTTCCCTGTCAACCTTGGTCGGTAGCGGGATGTTTACGAGGATTTGATGACCCCCGGGGAAAACTCTGGTTTGATGTGATTAAATTAGTCCAGAAAAGTCAACCAAAAAGCTTTATTTTCGAGAATGTCAGTGGGTTGGCTAGTCCTCGCAATCAGGAGAATTTAGAATTAATTATCGATGAATTAACCAGCGGTGGTTATCAAGTTTACTGGCAGTTATTAAATGCCTACGATTTTGGTTTACCCCAGAATCGCGAGAGAGTTTTTATCGTAGGAATTAGAAAAGATATAGAAAACTATGATCGGTTTAAATTTCCTTTACCTTTGGGTATCCATCCGAAGGTTTTGGATATTTTAGAAAACATCAAGAATATTCAACCCGTCGAGAAAGTCAAGTTATCTGCGGATACTTTATTTAATGGTTTTGTTCCTCCATCGAGAACTCGTTTTCAAAAAGAAGATGAATTAAATGACTTTTTTATTTTTTCTGATTTAAGAAATGGCCACACAACTATTCATTCTTGGGATATTATCAAAACTACGGAACGACAAAAAAGTATCTGTTTAGCTTTGCTGAAATTAAGACGCAGTAAAAAGTATGGCGAAAAAGATGGTCATCCCGTGGCTTTTTCTACTTTTTTGGAAATTATACCCGATCTAAAAATCGAGGAACTAAATCAGCTAGTTTCTCTCGGTATTTGTTGGCAAACGCAGGAGGGTAAGTATGAATTTATTAACTCGAAAAATATGACAGGAATTAACGGCATTTATCGGATTATTTTACCGACGGCCGATATTATTCCTACCCTAACCGCTACGGGTGCTAAAGATTATATTGCTACTATTTCAATTACCGCTACTCATCCCCAAGAATACAAACAATTGTTTTTAAAGAAAATCTATAAACCCAAAAAGTTTCGAGAAATTACTCCCCAAGATGCGCGTAAATTACAAGGATTCCCAGATAATTTTATCTATCATCTACAGCCGGCTATCGCTAAAAAACAATTCGGAAACGCTGTTCCTGTAACAGTGGTGGAGGCAGTAGCAAGAAATTTACTAGAAATAATTTTACCAAATTAATTATCTAGATAATTACGAAACTTTTGTTTATACTTATTGATAAATGCTTTATCTTCTTGAAGATCGATAAAAGCTTCTTTAATTAATGACCAAGTATTGATTTTACCAGAACAAAAATCCCAAAAATCATTTTCAACCCATATATCATGATTTTCCTCTAGAGGATACATTTTATTTCCCTGTGATTCCCACCATGTTTTAGGCAAGAAAGGATTAAAAGGAATAACAATTCTTCTGTGAATACTTGCTAAAGGTTCACGGGACAGCCGATAACAATACCAATCTAACAACTGGTCGCTAAATCTAGAACCATCTCCCCTATTAGGATGTGTAGCTTTTAAATCAAACACATACTCAATATTGTCTTTGATTAAATAAATATCTACTCCATGACCAGAAGGAGGATCGATATAATTGAGGTTATTCCTATTTATTTTCTTAGCTACTACTCTAAGTCTTTCAATGCACTCTGTCATGGATATTTTTTGTTCTTTCGATTTTCTGAAACTTTTTAAATTATCGAGTTCACTTCTTAATTCTTGAGGAAATGGACTAGGTTGTAAAAGTTTTTTATCCTGCTTATATAAAATACGAAATCCATTATCTTTGGCTAAAAAGTTTGCTAATTTCTCCCAGAAAGTAGTTCCCATGCTTGTCGTTAGTCCAGTCATCACAGAACTAATCTGTCTCTCCTCTGGAAATAAATAATCTAAAATATGATGATTCCTAGGCTTGGGTTTTTTAAAATAGTTTTCTATTGAGTTTTTAATTAGCTTTTGAATTTCTATCACTAACTGGCTATTATCCATACTGAATTGCAATTCATCAAATTTATAAATCAGCAAAAAGATCAGTAATAGATATATCAAGTGACTTGGCTAACTTTTCGATATTTTCTAAAGATACATTACACTTACCAAGTTCGATACTGGAAATATAAGTTCGGTGCAGTTCCGCTTTTTCGGCTAAGATTTCTTGAGATAAGTCAAGTTCCCTTCTGCGTTTTCTGATAGCTTTACCAAAACGATATTTGATATCTAAGGATTCTTTTTGTGCCACAGATCAATTATCAAGAAAGTGTATGAGACATTTCTACAGATTATAATTCACATTTTGCAGATTATAATTTACATTTTATCTAAAACATTGCTTCGTTCCTCTGAAAGTACAATTGCTGTTATCGCTTCGACTATCTTTTAACTCTTATTTTCGTAACAACTCGAAAAAGGTTTCTTTATCAATACCAATATCTTGAATCATACCCATGAGAGTACCTTGCTTAATATCTTTTCCTGAATGAATAGGGATCACAACCCTACATCCACCAGTATTTTTGTAAATAGCATGGCTACCTTTTTGACGATCCAAATAAAAGCCCAATTTTTCAATAACTTTAATAAACTCCTTGACTTTAACTGCGGGATACTGACTCATACTAAAATATTTAAAGGCTTAAAAATCAAATCTTCTTTGGGAATGGGTTGATGATCAGCTATCAAACTTTCGAGGTACAATTCCATAGCTTCTGTAATATTGACAATCGTTTCTTCAAAAGTGTCTCCTTGAGAATGACAACCTTTAAGCGCAGGACAAAAAGCGTGATAACCACCGTCTGACTCTTTTTCTAGAATAACGGTGTAGTTATAAATTTGTTTGGTATTATCACTCATAACACTATCAGTTGTGGATTTTAAACTATCCTAGTTACACTTAAGAAATGCTGGATAAAACACAAAAATTTTACCTGTCAACCCCTCCACCCCAATTATGTCAAAATTATTTGACCAATAGTTGACATTCGATACATTTTTTAACAATATTTACAATACTTTATAATTTTGTTGACAAATATAAATTTTCCCAACAAATCTTATAGGATTGCTCTTGAAGCCCTCAGCTTAATTGAAAAATAAAGAACTAAAAGTGGATGTTCTGATATCTGAAAAATTCTCTAGGTGCTGAACGCTAATAGCTAGTAAAAATCCAACTACTTTAAATTAAAAAAATGATCATGTTTAAACGATACGAAGCTGATGAGCAAGTTATATTTCATGGTGATTCTTTGCCGATTTTATCCAGTGAGATTGCCTCTAATTCTGTAGATCTAATTTTTCTCGATCCTCCCTATAATATAGGTAAGCATTTTGCCGATTTTTACGACAAATGGGAATCGGAAAATGATTATATAAATTGGGGAAATCAAATTCTTGATCAGTGTCTTCGTATCTTGAAACCCCAGGGAACATTATATGTTATGGCCAGCACTCAAGCAATGCCTTACTTTGATCTTTACTTAAGACAAAAAATGACGATTCTTAGTCGCATTATCTGGCATTATGATAGTTCAGGAGTACAAGCAACAAAATACTTTGGTTCTATGTATGAACCAATACTGCATTGTGTCAAAGATAAAAATAATTACACTTTTAATTCAAAGGATATTAAGATAGAAGCAAAAACTGGAGCAAAACGAAAACTAATTGATTATAGAAAAGCGATTCCCAGTCAATACAATACAGAGAAAGTACCGGGCAATGTCTGGTATTTCCCTAGGGTAAGATATCGCATGGATGAATACGAAAATCATCCCTCACAAAAACCTGAATCATTGCTAGAAAGAATTATTCTGGCCAGCACTGACAAGAGTGGAATTGTGCTTGATCCATTTGCAGGAACTTTTACAGCTGCAGCTGTAGCTAAACGCTTAGGAAGAATTTCTATTAGTATTGAATCGCAAGAAGAATATCTTAAAATTGGTCTTCGACGGGTTCTCGGATTGCAAGAATACAGGGAAGAAAAGTTACTACCTCCTCAAAAAAGCTATAGGAAGAAAAGCAAAAACGAACGGGAACATAATTTTGTACAGGAGAGTATTTTCGATGTCGATAGTCAAGCATGAATTTACAAAGATAATTATTAAAATTATCGATAATTACTTTCCCAATCAGGGAAATAGCATTTTAAACTCTAGTGAATTATTGCAATGTTTGAACATTAAAACTAGAGCCGCTAATCGAGGTTCTAAATCCCGAGCAGGATTGGCTAATCATTATGCTATTTATGTTTTAGTGGAAGACTATATTAATAATGAGTTTCATCTTAAGGATGAATACGACGAGTATCAAGGCGCTCAGTATATCACACTTTTTCGGAGACAAAGGCAGCTTCCTTTTGGCAATAAATTACAAAATCATGCCCTCAATCATCGATTAAATGAGGAATTTAAAAAATATTTTCCCACTTTATCTTATCTACCGATAATTAGAGATATTAAAACCAATAGATACTGGATTAATGAGAATCTAATTAAGGTTTCTCTAGAGGGTAATCAAGTTAATATTGCGCCGATTATTATAGATATAATTGATGCCTATGTGCAAACAAGACAAAAAGCATTTAATCAATTTATCAGCTATTGTCAACAGATGATTGATATTCAACAGCAAGACCCCCAGAGAGCCATTGAATTTATTCGGAGTTTACTGAGACCCAACATTGATGCTAGAGTTTTTGAGATTGTCAGTTATGCAATTCTTAAAGAGTATTATGGGGAACAGAAAATATATTGGGGATGGTCGCCCGATCGGTTAAACTCTGAATACTTACTTTTATATAAAACTGGTCGAACAAATGCCAATGATGGGGGGATAGATTTTGTCATGAAACCCCTAGGACGATTTTTTCAAGTGACGGAAACAATCGATGCTGATAAATATTTCTTAGATATTGATAAAGTCCAAAAATATCCCATTACTTTTGTGGTTAAAACCGAGCAGACTTGCGAGGAAATTTTAGGAAAAGTTGCGGAGCAAGCTAAGATAAGATACAAGATCAGGGCAATCGTCGAAAGATATCTAGAATCGGTAGAGGAAGTGATCAATATTCCAGAACTAATCAACCGTTTTGATCGGGTTTTAGCTCAAGGTAAAGGAGGAGCGGTAATTACAGAAATGGTTTTACAGAGCCGTATTGAGTTTAACCTAGAATCAGAGCCATAAAGATATCTAACTCCCCAGCTAAACTAGAATAGAAAGATAGGAAAGCGATCGAAATTAGAATGACGACCGAAATTGAAAAAGAACTAGAAACCAGCGAAGCTGTCTTGGAAAAACGGCGAAATTTTGCCATTATCTCCCACCCTGACGCGGGAAAGACCACCCTGACCGAAAAACTGTTACTATACGGGGGTGCAATCCATCAAGCGGGTGCAGTCAAAGCAAGACGCGACCAACGCAAAGCCACCTCCGACTGGATGGAAATGGAAAAACAACGGGGAATTTCGATTACTTCCACGGTTTTACAGTTCGATTATCGTGATTTTCAGATTAATCTCCTCGATACTCCCGGCCACCAAGATTTTAGCGAAGATACCTATCGTACCCTAGCCGCTGCCGATAATGCGGTGATGTTAATCGACGCGGCCAAAGGTTTGGAACCCCAAACCAGAAAACTCTTTGAAGTGTGCAAACTGCGGCAGTTACCCATCTTTACCTTTGTTAACAAAATGGACCGCCCCGGCCGCGAACCTCTGGATTTATTGGACGAAATCGAGCGAGAATTAGGATTACAGACCTATCCCGTCAATTGGCCGATCGGAATTGGCGATCGCTTTCGGGGAGTCTTCGATCGGGCTACCCAGACCATACACCTGTTTGAACGTCGCTCCCACGGCTCTCAGGAGGCGCAGGAAACCGTGATCGAGCTTGGCGACCCCAAAATTGAGGATTATCTCGAAAAAGACCTGTATTACCAGTTAAAAGAGGATATAGAACTGCTCTCGGAATTGGGGTCCCAATTGGATTTGCCAGCAGTCCACGCAGGAGAAATGACCCCGATCTTTTTTGGTAGCGCCATGACCAATTTTGGGGTGAAATTATTCCTAGAATCCTTCCTCGACTATGGATTACCCCCCAGAGGACGCAATTCCTCCCTCGGTGTCCTTGATCCCACCTATCCCGATTTCACCGGTTTTGTCTTCAAACTGCAAGCAAACATGGATCCCAAACATCGCGACCGGGTGGCCTTTGTGCGGGTATGTACGGGGAAATTCGAGAAGGATATGGTAGTAAACCACGCTAGAACCGGTAAAACTATCCGTTTATCCCGTCCTCAGAAACTTTTTGCCCAAGATCGCGCAGTTATAGAAGAAGCTTATCCCGGAGATGTGATCGGATTGAATAACCCCGGGGTCTTTGCGATCGGTGATACGATTTATATGGGTAAAAAGCTCGAATACGAAGGGATTCCCTGTTTTTCTCCGGAATTATTCGCCTATCTCAGAAATCCTAACCCTTCCAAGTTCAAACAGTTTCAAAAAGGAGTCTCGGAATTACAGGAAGAAGGGGCCGTACAGATATTATCCTCGATCGATGAATTTAAACGCGACCCGATTTTAGCCGCTGTCGGTCAATTACAGTTTGAAGTGGTGCAATTCCGTCTTTTAAGCGAGTACGGAGCCGAAACTACCCTCGAACCCCTAGCCTATAGTTTAGCCCGTTGGGTAGCCGGGGGTTGGGCCGCTTTAGAAAAAGCCGGTAAACTCTTTAATACTCTAACTGTCAAAGATTACTGGGGTCGTCCTGTCTTATTATTCAAAAATGAGTGGAATTTACAGCAAGTGAAAGAAGATCATCCCTCTTTGCAATTAAACTCGATCGCACCGGTAGGATCGGGAGTAGAACCGCAATCCTAACCATTAATCCTCCAAGACAATTGCCGAACTGGTCAGGACAAGATGGCGACCCCCCAGACAACTAGACTAAAGTAGAAGTGGTCAGAAAGTCTCGATCTTTCCTAACACTTCGGATGTCTCAAAGCACTATCGTTGACGAGTCCCTCACCATTAGAAAAAGTCCTGCTGTCAATTCCCGAATTAATCCCTGTTTAATTCGCTTTTGTTATTTTCTGGGAAATTATCTGGTTTTACCGGCTTTTTTCAGCAAAATAACCGTCACAGGACAGGAAAATATTCCCCTAACGGGGGGTGTCATCCTTGCACCTACCCATCGTTCCCGTTGGGATGCGCTGATTTTACCCTACGCGGTGGGACGCTTAGTTAGTAGACGCGATTTGCGCTTTATGGTTTCCGCTAACGAGATGAAAGGGGTACAAGGTTGGTTTATCCGACGTTTGGGGGGTTTTCCTGTCAATACCGATCACCCCGGTATGGGTAGTCTGGTCCATAGCGTCGAACTGTTGGCTGCGGGGGAAATGGTGGCGATTTTTCCGGAAGGGGGTATCTGTCGCGATCGAGTGGTTCATCCTCTTAAACCGGGGGTAGCGCGGATCGCGTTGGAAGTTAAGACGATGAAATCCGATGCAGATATAAAGATTTTACCAGTAAGCATTAGTTATAATCAGCCTTACCCCGGATGGGGAAGCAAAGCGACTGTAAACATCGGTCAAGGGATTAATGTGCTTGATTATCAACAAAATTCGCTAAAACGGGAAACTGTCCGCTTAACCAAAACCTTGAGCGATCGCTTAAAACTTCTCCACGAGGATCAATCACCTTAATCAGCTGTTGACTATCTACCCCATGAGTGCGATTTCGGGGACGTAGTTAATCTTAAAATTCTTAGTCTAACTATTTTTAAGTAAAAAAGTAGCTTTTCTGGTTGAAATAAGTAACATCTTGGTTTTTTCTACTTTTAGCTCCTGAATACTGCCTCGGAAACCCATCAGATCGGTGAAGATGTCCGATTGTTGCAGGGGGTCTAATGATAGAATGGGCATCAGCGAAAGTAGTTTGTGAGCGAAGTGATCCGATGCAGTTCCAAATCCAGCCAGACAGTGAAATTCCCGCCTCTAAGCAATTATTTGACCAAATTCGCTTCGCTATCGCCTCTCGTCAGTATCCACCGGGCCATCGTTTACCTAGCACCCGTCAACTAGCTATGATCACGGGATTACACCGTAATACGATAAGTAAAATTTATCAGCAACTGGAAGATGATGGGTTAGTAGAATCCATAGCAGGTTCGGGGATTTATGTCAAGGCTCGCGGGCATGAAAACGATAATTTATTGGGTTCGCCCCTATTGGAACAAAATCCAGAAATAGGCCGACTAATTCGCCACAGTTTGGCTGGTTTTCTCGCTCAAGGTTTAACTTTAGAGCAAATTCGCGAGTTATTACTGGCGGAAATCGATTGGCGATCGCAGTGTAGTTCTCAAGTTCTTGTCACCATTCCCCGTCACGATTTGGGTGCAGGAAAACTAATGTTGAGAGAATTAGAGCAATCCCTCAAAATTCCCGTCCAATTAGTGGCAATGGAGGATTTAGCCCAAGTTTTAGCCAATACTAAATCTGCCACTGTTGTCACCAGTCGCTATTTTATCAGTGTAGCGGAGGAAATTGCCGCTCCTTTTCACCTGCGAGTCATTCCCATCGATATCTACGATTACAGCAAAGAATTGGCATTAATCAAAAAATTACCCACCGATAGCCGTTTAGGGATTGTCAGCATTAGCACCGGTATTATTAAGGTGGCCGAAATTTTAATTCATAGTTTACGGGGCGATGATTTATTAGTTATGTCTGCCCAAATTCATGAAACGGATAAGTTAAAAGTTTTAGCTCGAACTTCCCAGACAATTATCAGCGATCAAGCGAGTTATACTTTAATTAAAAATCTGATTAATGAAGTGCGATCGGATTTAATTCGTCTGCCAGAAATTATCTGTAGTGATAATTATATTGGGGATAAATCAATTCAATTGCTAAGACGAGAATTAGGATTAGGTGGTTAGATGATAAGCTAGGACACATTTTAACCGCTAAATCTCCCCCAATCCCTTTACTGTTGCCTCTTGCAAGAGAGCCTTATCTCAACAAGCAATTTAAATGCGCGGGCAGCTTAACTTTAAAATTTATTTTATTCTATGGTTACTATTGACAATAACCTAGGGCAAGTCGAGAATAAAAGCGAAAAAAACTTTTAAGAAGTATTAATTTTTTAGTACAATGGCGGAAGAATAGGGACAAGCTCAATTTTTCACTCTTGGACAAGGCTAGATGAAAAGTGCTGACTGTTTAACGGTATCCCCCGGGGAATCGCTTACCGATTGGCAAAAACTGGGATTAGATTTGGTGGCTCGTTGGCAGGGACGAGATGTTATCCTAGCGATCGATCTTACCGGTAGTGTTAACTTTAATGATGAAGGACGCACGCGCCTCGGTCAAATTATTCGCGATAGTTTAAAAAATAACGATTCGGTTTATTTAGTTCCCTTTGCTGATAATGTCCAACCGATTGCAGAACCGATTTTAATTCGCGGAAAGGAAGATATAGATGCGGTTTTAAAAGCGATTCCTTGGCAATCTAGCCAAAGTGCTAAAAATACCGATATTCAACGCGCAGAATGGCACGTTTATACCCGACTGGCACGCTTAAATCAGTGTCGTTTAACTGCCAATCAAGCTATCAAACCCCAGTCGGTAGTTTGGATTACCGATGCACCCCTTTCTACTGCCGCGGGGATTACTTCACAACAGTGGATAGAAACCCCAAAAAATAGCCCTTTTCGTCTTGCTAATTCTCCCGAAAGTTTGCAAAGACAAAACTGGCTTAATTCCCTACCAATTAATCTCAGAACCCAAGAAATTACTGCCACTAACGGCAATAAATATAAACTATCAGTTGTCGATATTGCTCCCACAGCACAAGAGTTTTGTACTCCCGCACCGGGAGGACAAGAAACCTGTTTGATTAATCCTTATCTCTTGAGTCAGTTATGGTTGCCAGCATTGGCAATTATATTAATGGGAATTGGGGGAATAGTAGCGAGTATTTTGGGGATTCGTCATTGGTTGCGGTTACATACTGCTTGGACTATTAAAGTCCCATCTAATGATGATGACAATGAGACCCAAAAATATATTTTAAAAACATCCGAAAGAATTAACATCGGTGGTGATGAATATCATAAGAATACCATTCCTTGTCCTGGGGGAGAAATTCGCTGCTATTTAGAAAGACGCGGCAATCATTTATATCTGAAACCTACCAAACAAGCAGAGATTTTTTATCGAGGTAATCAACTAACTCAGGAGGTGAAAATAGATAAAAATTACCTGACTTTAACTTATCACCATAACAATCAAGATATCGACCTAGAAATTCAGATTAGCAAAAAATAACTCAGGAGATTTAAACTATGGCTAACAACAGTCAAACCCGCGCTATCAAACGGACAATTATCATCGGATTAGGTGGTACTGGTCGAGATGTGTTAATGAGAATTCGTCGCTTTATTATTGATAAATACGGGAAGTTATCTAACCTACCCATTGTCAGTTTTGTTCATATTGACACAGACAAAAACGCTTTCAATGGTTCTGGCCTACCCACAGGAAATAGCTATCACGGAGAAGAAATTCTTTTATCAGCTGCTGAAAGAGTATTTATTAAAATGAATGCTCAGGATGTTAACAATCTCACCTATGAACTTGAACACAAAACCCTTTTTGAAAGTCCCTTTTCCCATATTGAAAGCTGGTTAGACCCAAGACTAAAAAAACAAATAACTGCCATTGAAAATGGTGCGGGAGGTATTCGTCCCGTCGGTCGTTTAGCTTTCTTCCATAACTATCAAAAAATTCAGGAGGCAATTGAAGCAGCCCAAAGACGAACTTCTGGTCATGAATCCTTTATGTTTAGCGGTAAAGTTAACGGTCAAAGCTTTAATGTCCAAGAGGGTTTAAATGTCTTTATTGTCGGTTCTTTGTGTGGGGGAACTGGTAGCGGCATTTTCCTCGATGTGGCCTACACTTTGCGTCATATTTTACAACAAACCACCGAATACACATCCTTTGGTTATTTGGTAGTTAGTCCTAAACTTTATGGTGATGGGGCAATTATGAGAGCTAATACCTATGCAGCTTTGAAAGAGTTAGACCATTATACCAATGAAAGTAATTCCTTTCAAGCCTGTTATGATAAACAAAATTTCGTCAACATTGATGAAAAACGTTCTCCTTTTGATTTTGCCTACTTAGTTTCTAATCGCACTGTGGGAGATTACCGGATTGATAACAAAGGTAAATTATGTAACGTCATTGCTTACAAGATTTTCTTGGATTTTGCCGATGAGTTATCTCCTCGCATCAAAAGCAATCGGGATAATTATAAAGACCCGATGATTCAAAAAGATAATCATCCTTTTAATATGTGTCAAGGTTATATGTCCTTTGGACTAGCGAGGATTTATTTTACTCGCGACCGAATTGTGCAGATTGGTCTCAATCGTTTTACTCTCAAATTAATTAATTTTTGGTTAGAGGGATATGGTCAAAGTCCCAGTGGACAAGAGTTATTAAGTAAGTTTCTAGCTAATTGGAGTACCCAAGGTAATAAGGATTATTTTACTGCCAGATTGGAAGAAGCAACCCTAGAGAATAATAAAACTTTTTCTAAGACTTTAACCTCTTGGAAAAATTCCCTAGAGGAAGAAATATCTAATAGTCAAGATTTGGAGAATTTACCCCAAACCGTCAAGCAATCCCTAGAAAAAGAGTTTCGCAAAGTACAAGGGGGAGAAACAGATAGCAGTCGCGGAATCTGGTTAACTCTGACCCAACAGACTCAACCCAAGTTAATCGAAAAATTTAAGTCAGATATTGACCAATTTTTGGAGATTCTTCTTAATCCTGATAGCTTAGAATTTTCTTTGGAAAATAGCCTATCTTTTTTGGTCGCTTTACAAGCACAGATTAATACCTACAAGGGAAATCTAGAGGAATTATCTCAAGATAATAAAGGGTTTCATTCCTCAGAAAAAACTGATAACATTTGGCGAAATGTCAAACAAACTCTTGAAGATATAAACGGGAAAAAATCTGTATTCAAGATGTTTAATAAAAATGCCAATAGCGAGAAAATTAAAGCTGAGTTAAGAGACTACGTTCAAAGCGGACAAAAATTAATTCAGCAGAACTTTAATTTCAGCATCAATCGCGAATCTAGAAAGATTGTCGAAGCGATTCTCAAGCATATTTCTAGTCAAATGATGCAGATACAACAACTGAAAGAATCGCTATATCAGCTAATCGCAGAATATGATAAATACGAACAGGAGTTAATGCAGTTAAATCTCGATGAGATGACTGGGGAAGGTATTTTCCCAGAAGAGAATATCGATAACTGTATCCCTGACAGTAACTCCCGAACTCAATACATTTCCGTTAGCCAAAAAGTCACCAATAATTTAGGCTATAATGCTTCCCTATTCAGTTTATTTAGCCAATCTTTTGTTATTGATAATGAAACTCTCAAAGATACCCTAACAGCAACAATCGAGAAACAGTTTCAATCAGTAAGCACTAATAAAATTGATGCAGTAATTAAGCGATTTATGGGTCAATATAAACCCCATGATTTTCCTGAACGCTTGGGGCAAATTCTGCGGGAAGCTGATTTAATGTCACCGATAAATGTTAATGATGCTTACTATCGCTTGCATAAAGATAAAGCATTGCTAATTGGGACTAATGAGGATAATTCACCCACCATGCAAAGATTCATGAAGACTCTCGAATCTGATTTAAATATTAATCTGGGGACTTCTTTTGAATCAATTCAAACGGACGAAGAAATCCTAATTACCTACGAATTTGGTGGGTTTCCCCTAAGAATCATTACTGATTTATCTGGGTTGCAAAAAATTTATCAAGACCAAAAGAGAATCAGCATTTTACACAATGATTACAGGATAGATTTTGCTGATATTATCCCACCACCTGCAAAATTAATTGAGGAATTAGAGTTTATTTTCTATCCCGCAATTGCTCTAGGTTTACTAGAATATTATCAGGAAGATGAGACTTATCAATTAGTCATCGAAGGCGATTTATTTAACAACAAGTCTATCATTGATATTAGCGGTAATTGGCGACTTGCTTTAGAACAATTTGCTTCTCGTAAAGACATGGAAACTGCTTTACAGATACTGCTTAATCAGGCAAAAAATGAGATTTTAGCTAATCCTACTCGATTATTTACTAACGAGGGTGATTATTTCCAGAACGTCAGCTATTTTCTCAACAGTGTCAAAAATTTACCCTCCTATCACCCCAATTATCGCTACAAAGATAAGGTAGCTGGACAAGATGGAAATGCTCAACAGGAGGCAAAAGAAGGAATTATCACCCGTTTTGTTAATCAACTAAAAATGGAACTAGAAAAACGTGCTGCTGAACAGAAAAAACTAGAAAAACAACAGCAAAAGCAACAAACTTTATTGGGAACAAACAATAACAGTAGTCAACCCAGTTTACCCGCAGAAGTTAGCACTGCTGATGAATGGTAAAATTTATCAATCTTAATAATGTTTCCCCAGCTATCTGAGGAAACATTAACCCCCAACTCTCTCTATCAACCACAATTCGAGGTATCCAATAACTATCATGGCATTACTTAACCTTTTTCCCCCCTATCTGATTCTTTTAACTCTAGTCTTGGTTATTTTTCCCACCGTCTTAGCTGTGGGAATCCGGATTACTCTCTATAAACATCTCCAAGATTCAACCGCAAAAGTCAAGCGCTTAATTCGGGGAGAAAGTCGCGGAGTTCAACCTAAAATTATTTCTAATCTAGAGAATAGATTTAAGATAGCCAGTAGTCAACTAGATGATGTTAATACCGCAGCCTTGGTAGATGGTTTATACCATGAAGAAAAATTTACTTTCATGTCTAAATCTCTCAGCTGCGAGAAATGGGATTATTTTGTGAGAGTGTTACCCAATCTCCTCCTCGCTTTTGGTTTGTTGGGAACTTTCCTCGGAATTACTCTCAATCTGACGGGAATCAGCACACTTATCGATATCAATAATGTCGATGTGCAAAGTTTGGGAGAAAAGCTCAAAACTCCCCTAGAAAGTATGGGGATTGCTTTTATCACTAGCTTAATTGGTTTAGCTTGTAGTTCTTTACTGACTGTGATTAACTTAATCTTTAATACCAACCTTGCTAAAGTAAATCTAATTAGTTCCCTAGAAGACTATTTAGATAACATCTTGCAGCCGACTGTAGAAGGGAATAGTCGCTTGAATAAAGCGGTTGATAGCATGGTGGAGAAACAGCAAGCATTTCTGACTAACTTTCATAATGAGGTGACGAGAGTATTAGAATCTTCTTTAAGAGAAGTTGCTAAAGAAATTGCTGAACGTAATCAGGAAACTGCTAAATTAGTCACCCAGGTTTGTGAAAGATTAACTGAAACCGCAGGAACTTTATCTACCGGTGCATCGACTTTTCAGCGTTCAGCTTTTGAACTTAACGAGCAAGTACCAATTATCACGCAAGCAAACCGAGAGTTTACACAATCCTCTCAGGAACTAAAAAATAGTGTGCTGCTTTTTAAACAAGCATCAGAGTTAATTGAAAAAAGTAACTTCTCTGGTAATATCGAAAGGTTTACCGCTAGTTTAGCAGAAACTCAAGCGAGATTTACTCAATCCACTGCACTACTAGAGCAGAATATCGGGGAGATTATCAGCAGTAATAAAAGAGCTAACGATTTAGCAGAACAAGTGTATTTAAATGTCCAAGAATCTTCTCAAAAATTACAGGATAGTGCGCTAGGGTTTCTGGAAGCTTCCGACAAAATCGAAAGTAGTCAATTTGCTGATAAGTTAGTGCAAGCAACCGCAGATTTAATGACTGCTCATCAACAGTTCGCTAATTCTACTACAGATTTAAACCAATCAACTCAATCTCTAGCTTCTTTAACTCAAGACTTCCACCGTTCAATGACAACTATGGTTGAGTTGGGAATAAAAATTACTGACTTGAATCAAAAATCTGAGACAATCCTAGAACAGAATCAGCAACGCTTAGTCACTGAACAAGAAAAGTTATCTAACATTCAGGGAGAATTAGTAAAATTAATCGAAACCGTGAAAACCTATCAAGATAGTTTTAACTCCGAGTCGAAACAATTAGGAAACCAACTTATCAATAGTCTCGATGAAAGACTCTCCCAAACCTCCGATAAAATCCTCACTGCTTCCCATGGTATTGAGCGCTCTAGTAATAATCTCGATGTGACTAATGCTAACTTGTCTCAGTTAATTGATACAGTGACAGAGCAAGTTACTCAAGTCTCTGAGACAATCCTAGAACAGAATCAGCAACGCTCAGTCACCGAACAAGAAAAGTTATCTAACATTCAGGGAGAATTAGTAAAATTAATCGAAACCGTGAAAACTTATCAAGACAGTTTTAACTCCGAGTCGAAACAATTAGGAAACCAGCTTATCAATAGTCTCGATGAAAAACTCTCCCAAACCTCTGATAAAATCCTCACTGCTTCTCATGGGATTGAGCGCTCTAGTAATAATCTCGATGTGACTAATGCTAACTTGTCTCAGTTAATTGATACAGTGACAGAGCAAGTTACTCAAGTCAAGGAAAGCTTACAGTCTGAGTTAAAACTTTTAAGCAATAACTTAGCGACAGTAGTGGATGATAAATTAACTAAGAACTCAGAACAATTAAAAGCAGTTTCCCAATCTATTGAGAAAACAGCCAATCAATTTGGCAGCCTTAAATCAGATTTTTCTCAACTAATTAACGCAGTGAACACCAGCACCAGTAAATTAACTGCTAACTTAGACTCTTTGCTAGATAAGTTAGAGAAAGTTATCGCTAAGGAAAATACATCGAATCAGAAAATGATTGAACACATCTATGGAGAAATTCAAAAATGTTTAGCACAACTGGAGAAAATTAACGATATGCGTTCTGACTTTTCTGACTTAAATGATAAGATATAAAAACTTTGTGAGACAATCCCTAATCTTACTCAAAAAGATATTAAGGATGACATTAACACCATATTTGATAACTTCACCAACATATAAGCAAGTATGTCTAGACGCACCTACTACCGAGATGAAGATAAATCGGTGGATGTTTATCCCGCATTCACCGATTTAATGTCCAATGCTTTCATGATTCTGAGTTTATTTCTCCTCTTGGCACTTTTTCAGTCTTATAATCTCATCAGCAAACTGGAGGAAGCTAACCGAAAACTGCAAACAGCAACCCCCATAGTTATCGATGAAAAATCAGGAAAATTTAAATTTCAGTCGGGAAGTGCGGAATTAAGTCCTGCTTTAAAAACCTATATTCGTCAGCGCATTATTCCCGCTATCGAAACCATTACCAAAGACAGAGAAATCGACTTTATTCAGGTAATTGGACATACCGACGGACAAGGAATACAGCAGACAAGTAATCTCGATAAAAATATCGAATCGGTTGCCAGCAGAAAACAATCTGTTAAAATGCTAGTACCCGGTTCTAACACTGATTTAGGATTAATGCGCGCTTTAGCAGTAGTGCAAGAAATCGAAAACACTGGTAAACTCAAAAACGTCAAATTTCGAGCTTTTTCCGCAGGACAGTTATACCTCCCATCGGGTAAATTAGCCGCGGTTAATCGTGACGCAGATGCAAGCAGACGCAGAATTGAAATCCGTTTTATTCCCCCCGGTAAAAAACAATAAGACAAAAAAATCTAGAAATTTGTTTTTTTATCTTTTGCTTGTTACACTGAGGAAAGAACGAAATTCAAATCAATATCTATGGAACAAAACACTTTAGAGGGGACTTGGGAAGAAATTTTACAGCATAGTGCTAAATTAGCTGGTCAGCGAGTGAGATTGACCATTCTATCTAATCAATCTTCCAATTCCTCCACTCCAGAAACCCTAGACCAAAAATTAAAAGGAAGAGTTGGACGAGTTTATTTTCAGCCATCAGATTTATCTGAGCGAGTAGAAGAAGTTTTTACAAACATTTTAGATGATAAAGACTAATCAGCATTACACCAATGACTCTTTGCGACGCTTCTCCACTTATTGCCTTAATTAATGAAGCTGATAAAAATCATCAGCGTTGTGTTGACATTTTATCTTCGCTATCGGCCCTCCTTGTCACGACTTGCGCTTGTTTTACCGAAGCAATGTATTTATTGCGTCGATATGGTGGTTGGTTCGCACAACAAGAATTATGGGGTTATGTGGTAGATGAAATACTGGTAATACACCATCATAATTCAGATGAACTAAAAAGAATGGAAACCTTAATGATACAATATCAAGATGTTCCTATGGATTTAGCAGATGCTTCTTTAGTAGCCATGGCTGAAGTTCTTAATCAAAGACAAATATTCACTCTTGATAGCGATTTCTATATTTACCGACGGTATGGAAATCAACCTTTTGAGGTTGTACCTTAATGATTTTTCATTCCCTAGTATCATTAACCGTTTCTAGGGTGACATCTTCGTATAAATCCCGAAAAGATGCCGTCAGATTAATACTCTGTAAACTAAAACTTTCTTGCTGATAGGTTTGCAAAATCCATAAACCCTGTTCACCCCGGCGAAAAGTTTCCACTCGTTGGTGTTTACTATTCACTAAGACATA
>VYMG01000145.1_pt2 | contig 30060 bp, 34 predicted proteins | sample 5115261 | NCBI WGS metagenome assembly VYMG01 (sample SAMN12291781, study PRJNA351875) | freshwater metagenome | isolation source: freshwater lake | place: USA: Michigan, Wintergreen Lake | collected 2013-08-08
CTCAGGGTTGTTGAAGAGGAAGGAGGCGGCCTCTCGCCGGCTGCCTTCCGCGGCAGCCAACTGGGCTTCGCGGGCCCGCACCGCGGGGCTGCCGGTTTCGGCCAGCCGCAGAGCCTCCGCCAGGGTCAGCGGAGCCGGGCCCGCACTTGTCTGTGCAGCCGCAGGTGCGGCCGGGCCGGCCAGCACGAGTGCCAGCGCCAGCGCCTTGAACTGGAATCGCATCGAGTCATCCTTCTGGTCTCACGACAGAAGCGACTCGGGGCGATGTGGGGATGTCGTCAGTCAGTCCGCGAGCGAGACCACCACCACGCCGCCGCCGAATCGCGCGGCAGGAGCGGGGTCGGCTCGATCCGGGCGCTGGGGGCCGTCCGGGATGTGGGAGTCATGAAGCGGTTCCGGGGGGCCCATGGTGTTGCCGTGCGGCAGCGCTTCGACAGCCGGGGTTGCCGCAATCATGAACGCGGTACAGCCCAAGTGGCAGCTCTCGCAGTCGACATGGAACGTACCCGTGGTTTCAGCAGCATCTTCAGTGGCCGAGACAATCTCGCCACCGGCCTGATGCTTGTGCTCATGGTGGCCGAAATGCTTCTTGGCCGATACAGCGGACTCGTGCGCGCAGTAAGGGGCTGCCGACGCCCAGACCAGCTGGAACGGCACCACCAAGAGCAGGAACACGAACAACCAACGATGCATAAGCACAATTCTAGACCGGCTCCAATCGCATCGGGCAACGCGGCCGGCCTCATCGGCGCGTCCAACGATTTGGCACCGCGACTGGCGGGCACTCGGCGCGTGCCGACGTTGGCGCGCTCGCGCGGATTCGGGATGGCCAGAACGCTGACCAGCCGCGAAGACCTCCGGCGGCACGCGCACTACTGAAGCCGACAGGCGCTGGCCATGTCGATTCCGGAAGGTGTGGGCATCGCCGACAACGTATGCCGGGGTCGGCACGATGCCTCCAGATGTTCGGCATGCGCCATCGGTAACCCCGACACACTTTCCCGCGACGTCGCTGCGATCTGCGCCTGCTCACCGAGTTGCTCGGCAAGCGACAGCGAGGTTCCGGTCAGGTAAACCTCACGCGAGACTTGCGCCGCGTGCACCTGAGAGCCGATCAACACGGCAAGGGAAAGATTGGCACGACCGTGCTTCATTGATGGCTCTGGAGATTGGCTTCGACGCTTCGGCGTGAAGGCCCGTCGGCACTTCGCTCAAGACTCGGCTGCAGGCTACGGACTCATGAGCAACAGGAGTCTGTCTGCGACATGACGGCATTGTCATGCTTCGTGGCCGGGGGGAGCCGTCGTACTGCGTCGAGGACTGCTGGTCCGCGCGGTACGCCCCCAGTCTGTCGTTTCCGCTCGTCGCCGCATCGACGCACCGCCGCACGCCCGGCGCTGCGAAGTCATCGATGTGCCCACTCTGGCTTTGCGAACGCGACTGCTGCAAACGTTCGGCAAAGCCGTGGCGGCGAGACCAATGTCTACTGTGGCCAGCGACCGGGGCTGGCTCACTCGATGACGCCGGCCTGGCCTCTACGACGACTGGGCCCCCGGGTCCGCAGGCTCCGATCTCACCAGCGCGGCCACTTCCCCGGGAATACCTTTCAGCAGTAACCTTTTCGATCCGAGCCCGCGTGCCATCTCTGAGGCATCCGGCGCAAAGGTGAACATTGCTGAGTAACTGGGCCTGACGTGTCCTCCGATAGCAGCGCGGCCTCGTAGGGCCTGCGCTATTCGTCCAGAACCCTCAGTGGCAGCCCCCGCAGCAAGATCCCGCCGACTTCGTGTGGGCGGTCGCGCCGGCCTTGACGGGCACCGGCGTGTAGCCTGCGTCCTTGATGGCATCGGCCAGTTCCTCGGCGTCGGCAGAGGCCGGCTCCACCTGCACGCGGTGCGAGGCCAGGTCGATCGCGACCTTGGCGTCCTTGTCCGTGGCCTTCAGTGCCTTGGTGATGGTGCTGACGCAGTGGCCGCAGGTCATGTCGTTGACTTCGAAGCTGATCATCGCTCTCTCCAGTAGGGCTGTTGCTGACAGCCGCACTCTCGACCTTGCCACCGTTGGAATGTCAACCGATCGGCTGAAGAGACCATGCGAGCTGTAGGCAATCGACAACGGCGGGCTTGACCCTTCCATCGTTGGAACCCTGAAGATGAGAAGACACTGATCGGCATACCGAGGCACCCATGAACACCGCCACACTCGCCAACCCGCACGGAATCAAGCTCCAGGTCACCGGGATGACGTGCGCCTCGTGCGTCATGNNTGGCGACGGAGGAGGCTTCCATCAACGCCGAGGCTTCCGTGACGGCAGATGCACTGGCAGCGGCCGTCCGCAAGGCCGGCTACGACGTCGCGACCACCGAAACGGCGCTCCTGGTCGAAGGGATGACGTGCGCATCCTGCGTCACGCGCGTGGAGAGGGCGCTCCGCAAGGTTCCAGGTGTCTCCAGCGCCACCGTCAACCTGGCAACCGAGAAGGCCACCATCCAGGCACTTTCCACTGTGCCGGTCTCGGCGCTGAAGGCGGCCATCGAGAAAGCCGGCTACGCGGCGAAGGAGCTCCAAGAGGAGAAGCCCAAGGCGGCTCCTCGATTGCCGGTCTGGTGGCCGGTGGCGGCAAGCGCCTCGCTGACCCTGCCGCTGATCGCGCCGATGTTGCTGTCGCTCTTCGGTATCGATTGGATGCTTGGCGGCTGGGCACAACTGGCATTGGCGACGCCGGTCCAGTTCTGGCTGGGCTGGCGCTTCTACCGGGCCGGCTGGAAGGCCGTGCTCGCCAAGACGGGGAACATGGACCTGCTGGTGGCTCTGGGCACCTCCGCGGCCTACGGACTGTCCGTGTACCTGCTCTTCAAGCACGCCGGGCACGGCATGCCGCACCTCTACTTCGAGGCGTCGGCGGCCGTCATCACGCTGGTCCTGCTGGGCAAGTGGCTGGAGCACCGGGCCAAGCGGCAAACCGCCGACGCCATCCGTGCGCTAAACGCGTTGCGGCCGACCACCGCGCGGGTGCGCCGGGATGGGGCGGAAGTCGACATCCCGGTGGAGCAAGTCATCGTGGGCGATATCGTCGTCATCCGGCCGGGTGACCGCGTCGCGGTGGACGGCGAAATCGTCGAGGGGCGCAGCCACATCGACGAATCGCTCATCACCGGCGAGAGCCTGCCGGTGCCCAAGGCCGTTGGAGACAAGGTCACCGGCGGCGCCATCAACGCCGAAGGCGCGCTGACCGTTCGCACGACCGCCATCGGTGCGGAGACGACGCTGGCTCGCATCATCCGGATGGTCGAGTCGGCCCAGGCAGCGAAGGCGCCCATCCAGCGCATCGTGGACCGCGTGAGCGCGGTGTTCGTCCCGATCGTCCTCGGCGTCGCGCTGGCAACCTTCGTCGGTTGGTCGATCTCCACGGGGGACTGGGAACATGCGCTGATCAACGCGGTGGCCGTGCTGGTCATCGCCTGCCCCTGTGCGCTGGGCCTGGCGACGCCGACGGCCATCATGGCCGGCACCGGGGTCGCCGCGCGACACGGCATCCTCATCAAGGACGCCGAAGCCCTGGAGGTCGCGCATGCGGTCACCGTGGTCGCCTTCGACAAGACCGGCACGCTGACCGAAGGCAAGCCGTCGCTCGCTGCAGTGGCGGCGGCCGAAGGCTCGAATCGTGACGACGTGCTGCGGCTTGCGGCCGCCCTCCAGAAGTCCAGCAGCCATCCGCTGGCACTGGCGGTGATGGACAAGGTGCGCGAAGAGCGACTGCCGGTTCCCGAGGCGCACGATGCGAAGGCGCTTCCCGGTCGCGGTGTCGAAGGCACGGTACGAGGCCAGAGACTGGCACTTGGCAGTACGCGGATGCTGCGCGAGTTCCAGTTGAATGAGGGTGATCTGCTGGCCGACGCTCAGCGGCTCGAGCGGCAGGGCAAGACCGTCTCTTGGCTGGTCGGGTCGGACGGCAACCAGTGGCGCCTGCTGGGATTGCTGGCATTCGGTGACACCATCAAGAGCACCGCTGCGGCAGCGGTGGCGCGGCTCCATCAGTTGGGCATCAAGACGGTCATGCTGACCGGTGACAACTGGGGCGCGGCTGAAGCCGTCGCGAAGGAACTCGGTATCGACGAGGTTCGTGCCGAAGTTCTTCCCGGTGACAAGGCGGCCGTGGTGAAGGAACTGCGCGACGCCGGCGCCGTTGTCGCTTTCGTTGGCGATGGCCTGAACGACGGCCCCGCACTCGCCACAGCTTCGGTGTCGTATGCGATGGCAGGTGGCGCGGACGTGGCGACCGAGACGGCTGGCATCACGCTCATGCGTGGCGACCCGCGCCTCGTCGCGGACTCGCTGGACATTTCTCGCCGTACCTACTCGAAGATCAAGCAGGGCTTGTTCTGGGCTTTCGGCTACAACGTCCTGGGCATCCCGTTGGCTGCGCTCGGCATGCTGAGTCCGGTCATCGCCGGTGCGGCGATGGCCTTCAGCAGCGTGAGCGTCGTGGCCAATGCATTGACGTTGCGGCGCTGGCAAGGGGCCGCCGACGCGCCGGCCGCCCAGCGTCCGGAGCCATCGCAGCGCGTGGCCATGGCGGAGAGTGCGCGATGAGCATGAACATCGGCGAAGCGGCCAAGGCCTCGGGGGTCTCGGCGAAGATGATCCGCCACTACGAGAGTGTCGGGCTGTTTCCGAAAGCGGTGCGAACGGAGTCCGGCTACCGCCAGTACACCGACAGGGACGTCAGCACGCTGCGCTTCGTCCGCCAGTCGCGCGACCTGGGCTTCTCCATCGATCAGATCCGCGAGCTGCTCGGGCTGTGGCAGGACCGCAAGCGTCCGAGCCGACAGGTTCGCGCGCTGGCGCTGGCCCACATCGAGGAACTGGACGAGAAGCTCGAGGAACTCCAGGCCATGAAGGCGACGCTCGAACACCTCGTGCATTGCTGCCATGGTGATGATCGGCCCGATTGCCCGATCATCGACTCGCTGTCGCAGGTCCCTGTGGGCGCGGTCCGACCCAGACAGCGCCGGACGCCCGGGCTGCAGGCGGGGCGACGCAGGCGGCAGGCCGATTGACTGCGGGTCCCGGCGCTTGGGCCGAGGGGCACCGGTCGTCGCTGCATCGCCACGCGAGGGCTACAGGATTCGGAGGTCTCCGACAAGCCTTGTGCGGCGTGCGCGCCGTTTGGTGATCATCTCGTCCTCCGGCGACCAGCCAAAGGAGCTGCCCCAGACCCAGAAGTCTCCCGAAAGCCGAATGAACCTCACTTGGCCAGGGGCGCCAATGACCTCGATGACGCCCTGATCCTGCTCGAAGGCATAGGCGATTCGATGGACCCCGGCCCGGAGTCGCATCCGGACCATGGATTGAGGCACGGTCTCGATCGGACGCGAATCGTCCACAGACACGGTGACGAGGTGGCGTGTGTCTCCCCAACCGCTGCGTACCACGTAGAGGGTCAATGCATCGGGATCCGCCTCGAATCGCTTGGCCTCGGCCTCGACATCGAGACCGGGGGTCGACTCCGACGTGCAGACGATCGGACGTTTGCGGGCATTTCGATAGCAGTAGGGGCCGCTGCGCCGGCCCGCATCTGGCTCCGCACTGGCACAACCCAGGAGCGCCAGCGACGAGGCCGACGCGGCGAGTACCAGAATGTGCCGACGTGCACTCACGGTTGGGCCCCTGACGTGGTTACGGCCGCTTGTCCGCGTCGGGCTTGGCGGTCGCCACGGGTTCGTTCGAGCACCAGCCGCGACTGCTGGTCCGGCAACGCCACGTGCCGTCCCGCATCGCCTTTTCGACCTCAGCGCGAACCTGATCTCGGGTGAGCGCCGCGGGCCGGGCCGGTTCGGTCGTGTTGGCGCCAGCGGGCGCGCCTTGCGCCATCTGGTGTTGAGCCGCTGCGAAGATCGGGGAGCCGACCATGATGGCGGCGGCCGCAAGCGTGCGGGTGACTGTGTAGATGGAGTTTCTGCGCATGGTGAACCTCGTCAGTTTGTTGATGAATGCGAGGCTTCACTCTAGGCACCGCATGCTGACCAGATGCGGACCGAAAGATGACCAACTCGTAATCGAGGCGACGTAGCGGCTGGTGGAGAATCTACCTATGAAGATTCTCGTGGTCGAAGACGAAGTCCGCTTGGCGGAATACCTGAAAAAGGGCTTGTCGGAGAGCGGCTATGTCGTCGACCTGGCCCACGACGGAATTGACGGACTTCATCTCGCTGTCGAGGGCACCTACGACCTGATCGTCCTTGATGTGATGCTGCCGGGACGGGACGGCTTCGAGGTACTCGCGGAACTTCGCAAGCAGCGCAGGACGCCCGTTCTGATGTTGACGGCCCGGGACGCGGTCGAGGACAAGGTCAAGGGGCTGACCGGGGGCGCCGACGACTACCTCGTCAAGCCGTTCTCGTTCTCCGAACTGTCGGCTCGTGTCCAGGCCCTGTTGCGTCGCGGAGGGGGAGACCGCGATGGACAGATGCCTACCAGCCTCCGGTTGGCGGACCTGGAAGTCGACCTGGCACGTCGGAAGGCGACACGGGCCGGCAAGCGGCTCGAACTCACACCCAAGGAGTTCAACCTGCTGGTGCTGTTGCTGCGTCGGCGTGGGGAAGTCCTGACGCGTACCGTGATGGCGGAACAGGTATGGGACATCAATTTTGACAGCGACACGAACGTTGTCGAGGTGGCGGTGCGCCGGCTGCGTGCGAAGCTAGATGAACCGTTCGAGGTCAAACTGATCCACACGGTCCGTGGCATGGGTTACGTGATGGAGGAGCGCCCGGAGTGAAGCGGCGCTACCTCGTGGCCGTGGAGCAGTCACTCGGGACGCGCCTGTCCCGGTGGTTGGCGCTGCAGGGATTGATCGCTGCGCTTGCCGTCTCCGGGACGGTCTACGCCGTCAATCTGTGGGTTCTGCAGAGCCGCCAGCACGAGGAACTCGCGGTAAAGAGCGCTGTTGTCCGCCATGCGCTCGCAGAAACGGCGGGAAGCTCGGCGGCCGAAGAATTGCAGCACAAGCTCAAGGACTTTCTCGCTGGCCACGAGGACATGATTTTGTCCATCACGTCCAGCGATGGGGCGGTGGTCTTCAGTGCTCCGCGGCCGCCCGAGGGGGCGGATGCCGCTTCGGCCGGCCGGTTCATGAAGGTGTCGTGGGAAGACACGTGGCCCGCCGGTGCCGCCGGTGGCGTGCGGGTGGTTCTGGGGCTTGATGTGAGCCGCGACCAGGATCTGCTCCAGCGGCTCGGTTGGATCCTGTTGGCAGCATCACTGATCGGTGCGGGCGTCGTCAGCGTGACAGGGTTCTTGCTGGTTCGCAGAGGTCTTCTGCCGGTGCAGGCATTGGCCGCACAAGTGGACGCGGTCGCGTTGGGAAGAGCGGGACTGCGGCTGGACGGAGCGGGGCAGCCGCTCGAACTCCGGCCGCTGGTCGACCGCTTCAACGCGTTGCTGACGCGTGTCGAACGTGCTTACGCGCAATTGGAGGGCTTCAACGCCGACGTCGCGCACGAACTTCGAACACCGCTGACCACGTTGATCGGTTCGAGCGAGCTCGCCTTGCAGCGCGAGCGACCTGTCGCCGAACTGCAAGACGTGATCGCGGAGAACCTGGAGGATCTGAGACGCCTCGCGATCATCGTCAACGACATGCTCTTCCTTTCGCAAGCGGACCGCGGTGCAATCGCGCGCCGTTCGCCGGTGACGAGCCTCGCAGCCGAGCTCGGCGAGATCATCGAGTACCACGAGGCAGCGCTCCACGACCGGGGCCTGTCAGCGGTATGCGATGGTGACGCGAAGGGTGCCTTTGACATCTCTCTTCTGCGCCGCGCGTTGTCCAATTTGTTGAGCAACGCAACCCGCTACGCGGCGCCCGGCTCGACCATCAGCGTCCGGATCGAGTCGGAGAGTGGCCGGTCACGGATCTGGGTAGAGAACAAGGGCAGCCCGATCGAGCAGGAACATTTACCACGCTTGTTTGACCGCTTCTACAGGGCCGAACGCTCCCGTCGCCAGGTTGGCGCTTCGAACCATGGATTGGGTCTGGCCATCGTCGCCGCCATTGCCCGGATGCACCAGGGCGAACCGTTCGCCAGATCAGCGGATGGCATCACTGCGATCGGGCTGGACGTACCGTCGAGTTCAACGGCTGCGTAGCGGGCGCAGCTTCCACCGCGAGGCTCTTGACCGGAGCAACAGCCGCTTGGCCGTCTCTTGCCGGCAGCGTCAGTCCGACTCGATTGGCCTTGCCAATGCGTTCGACAAACACAGTCCCGCCATGCATTCGTGCGACGGCTGCGACGATGGCCAATCCCAGTCCATGGCCCGCTTGCCTTCGCGAGCGGGATATATCTGCACGATAAAAGCGGTCGAACATCTGTGCTCGGACCTGCGTCGGTATCTCGAGCCCGGGGTTGAGGACACTCAGGGCGATGAGGCCATGGTACGGCTCGATGAGGACCCGTATTCTTTCGCCGGCGCGGGTGTGGCGGATGGCGTTGGTGAGGAGATTCACGAGGGCACGCAACACGAGCGGAGGGTTGCATACCGCTGCGGCGTCGCCGGACCGTTCCGCGACGACGCCAGCTTCTTGCCGCAGTGCGTCGCAGTAGCGGATGGCCTTGTCCGCCTCGGCCCCGAGCGCGATCTCTTCCAGTCCCTCCGCGCGGTCGCCACGATCGGCGCGCGAGAGAAACAACATGTCGTTGACGAGCGCATTCAGCATCTGCAGTTCCTCCAGGTTCGAGATCAGGACTTCACGCAGGTCGTCACGAGACCTTGGCGATGAGAGCGTGACCTGCGTACCTGTGATCAACGACGCGAGGGGCGTCCGCAGCTCGTGAGCCACGTTGGCGTTGAAGGCCTGCAACTGCGCATAGGCGTCCTCGAGCCGGTCGAGAGCATGGTTGAAGGAGCGCACCAGTCCTGTCAGCTCGGTGCCTTCGGGCGTCATGGTCAAACGCCGCCCCATGGAGCTGGGGGTGATGTCGCTTGCTTCGGCCGAGAGGCGTGACACTGGCCTGAGGCAGCGACCAATGGCGAACCAGCTCAGCAGCACGGTCGAGCCGACGCCCAAGGCACAGATGAGGACCAGCGTCGCGAGATGCGAACGAAGGAGTTCGTCGCGCGGGCCTGACTCGATGGCCACGCCCAGCCTGCCGGCCGGCCACAACGACGCCGATGGCAGGGCCGTTTCCGTCACATCCACCCGGACGCCGGGCGCAAGCCCCGGCGGGACCTTCGTTCCGTTGGTACTCGACGCGCCGTAGACCGTCTCACCCGCTTCCGTGACCAGCCAGACATGAAGGCCATCGTGACCGATACGCAGGTCGTCGAGGTGATGGAACAGCGCCGCACGATCGCCGGAGCGATAGGCCTCATCGAAGAAGTGTAGGACGGCGCTGATCTTGCCCGCCAGCTTCAGTCGATCCGCCTCGACCAGCTCGGACTCCAGGGCCCGTTGCAGCATCCATCCTGCAGTCGAGAAGACGACGAGCGCCACCACACCAAGGCCGGCGGTCAACCGGGCCGCTATCGACGGATGGCGCCAGGTCATCGCGCGTCCGTCTCTTCGCCGCGGTCCAGCTCGAGGACGTAGCCCATGCCTCGAACCGTGTGCAGCAGCTTGCTCGGGAACGGCTCGTCGAGCTTGGAGCGCAGACGCCGTATCGCGACTTCCACCACGTTCGAGTCGCCGTCGAAGTTCATGTCCCAGACGAGCTCGGTGAGCACCGTGCGCGACATCACTTCGCCGCGGTGGCGCAGCAGCACGGACAGCAGCGTGTACTCCTGCGCCGTGAGATCCAGTCGCGTGCCGGCGCGAAACGCCCGCCGTCGTATGGTGTCCAGTTCCAGGTCGCCGAGCACCATTCGGTCGGGCTCGTGGTGTGCACCGGCGGCACCGCGTCGCAGCACGGCCTGGATGCGTGCCAGCAGTTCGGTGAAGACGAAGGGCTTGACGAGGTAGTCGTCGGCTCCTGCGCGCAGACCGCGCACGCGGTCCTCCACGCTGTCCGCCGCCGTCAGCATGATGACAGGCGTGTCCTTGTGCTGCCTGAGTGTCTCGAGCAACGTGAAGCCGTCCGCGCCCGGCAACATCACGTCCAGGAGAACGAGGTCATAGTTGCCCTCGATCGCCATGTGACGCCCGTCGATGCCGTCGGTCGCGACGTCGACGACGTAGCCGGTCTCTGCGAGACCCCGGCGCAGATGACCGGCCAGCTTGGCGTTGTCTTCGACGACGAGGATTCGCATGGGCGGCTGCGACGAAAGGCACCTGCCGTAGTGCCGAACGCCGTCTCGTCTATGCGGACAAGGCCATGCGCAGCGGTTGCTGCGCATGGAATGCCCACTTCGGCCCCTGTCGCAGGGAGTTGAGTACGGTCGACCTCACCTTCGCGAAGAACAGTGATTCGTCGATGCCGGAGCGTTCCAGGCAGTAGCGCAGGCGGTGGGTGCGCTTGCGCCGGTCGCCCTCGAGCGGCGCCCCGTCCTGTCGCGACTGCTCCAGAAACGCGACGGATCGCCGCAGGTTCTCGAAGACCTGGGGACGAAGTGCCGGGATCGCGCGAGGCGCTGCGAGCTTTGCCTGCGCAATGGACGGGTTGGGACCGACGACCAGTCCCCAGGGCCTGAAGCCTGCGACGATGTCGACGCTCATCGCCTCGAGCTTGGTGAGGCCGAAGTCCCTTGCTGTCCGGAGGCGGCAGGCCAGCCAGGGGTCCTCGCGGCGGACGGCATCAATGGCCGCGTCGGCTTCGGTGTCCGAGCCTGCGACCGGTAGCACCAGCGAGCCGAGCAACTCAGCCGCGAGCGCGTCCTGCCGGCGAGCGGCCTGGTGCAGCCAATGGATGCCCTGTTCGGATTCGTGCACGGTGGTCGCCGACCGCAGGATCAGCGCGCCGAGGCGCCGCTGGGCGCGAAGCTCGCCCGCAAGCGCGGCCTTCTCGAGGAAGAAGCGCGCCATCTGCGGGTTGGAGACCGACGAGCGGTTGTCTGCGTGGATGCGGTAGAGGACCATCCATGCCGCGGTCAGGCCTGCATCGGCCGCGCGGAGCAGGAGCGCCGCGCCGCGACGCATGTTTTGCCCTCCCGTCAGCAGCGGCCCCGGCAGCGCCCGTGTGCCGAAACCACACAGCGCGCGACCGAGGAGCAGTTCCGCCGTCGCATTGCCGCGGCCGATGCAGTCTTCGAGAAGAGACTCGAGAGCGCCGTGCTCACAGGAGAGTCGAAGCTCCGCGTCGTTTTCGAGGCGGGCGATGGCCATGCACACGGCGTCCGCCAGCTCCGGTGTGACAGGGGCACGCACCGTCAGTGCCGCGTTCAGAACACGGGCAATCTCCGAGGGGTCGTCGGCCCGGAGCGCCGCGTTCAAGGCCTGGGGTACCAGACGAGCGAGATCAATTCCGGGCTCTGTCTTCAGAGCCACCAGGACGGCGGCAGCGGGACTGCCCGGGTGGGTTCTCAGCGCATGTGCCGCTGCGCGCGCTCCGGCATCGCCAGCGGCGGCCGCTGAATCGAGCCATCGCGTCGACTCTTCAGGATCGGTGCTCGTGAGCGCGCGCCACGCTCCGAGCTTCACTTGCGCCCTGGTCGACCCGGCACGAGCCGCCCTCACCAGCGCAGGTAGCAGGTTGCGTCGCGCGAGTTCGTGCAGGGGAAGAGCCTCGGCGATGGTGAGAGCTGCTCGCTCCGATGACGCGAGCGATGGGTGCGCCAGGTACTCCAGTCCGGTATCGGTGTGGAGCGGGAAACCCTCGACGCCGAGCAGATAACGCCTGCCGACTTCGTACCGGGCTTCGAGGTCACCTTGCCGGGCGCTGGCGAGCAGCTGTATGTCTTGTCTCCGCATGTCGTTGTCCTTTTTCGTGCCCGCATGCGACGGTCGAAGCGGCAACTCGTGAGGGTTGCTAGCAGGGAACGTTGCTTTGCGTTCCTAAAACGATAGGAACAAGCGACTGACCAAATGCTTGCCGACAGATTACCGGCCTGTCATGTTGATGCAGGGGGCCTCTGCTTCATGCGACTGCGTCGCAAGTCTTCGCCTAGTCCGGCCTGACCGTGCCGGGCCACTGGCGGAGGTCGCTGCGCAACTTGCTGTGGAAACGTGGCGACGGAAGCCCGCGGAACTGTCGACGGTCTGCTAGCCAGGTCCGTGAGGCTTCTCGCGAGCAGGTCGCCTCGGCTGCATCCCTTCCCTACGCTGCCTGTCAGCGCCTTCACGTCTCGCGCCGCAACGCGCCTCGCACTTCAATCGGAGCAGAGGGCGCATTCGTCGCGTGGAAGGTGTTGCCTTGTCCCACAACGGAGATTGCTCTCATGAAAAAGTCCTTGTTCACCCTGGCCGCGTTGTCTGCCTTTGCGGCGGGCGCCTATGCGCAGTCGTCGGTCACGCTGTTCGGCATCGCCGACGCTGCCGTGCGCCAAGTCAAGAATGGAAGCGCCGGATCCCAGAAGCAACTGGCATCCGGCTCGAACGCCACCAGCCGGTGGGGCCTGCGCGGCGTGGAAGACTTGGGTGGCGGCCTGAAGGCGGGCTTCCACCTGGAGTCGCAGATCAACTTCGACACAGGCACCGCCGTCGCCGACAAGTTCTGGGGCCGCCGTGCCACGGTGAGCCTGATGGGCAACTTCGGCGAGGTCCGCATGGGCCGGGACTACACGCCGACCGCGTACAACACCTTCGCCGACGAGTTCGGCATCGTCGGCGTCGGCTCGCGCGGCATCTTCAGCTACGGGGCCGGTTCGAACCTGGGAAGCACCGCGACCACGGTGCTGCGGGCCGACAACTCGGTGGGCTATTTCCTGCCCAGCATGGGAGGCCTGTACGGTCATCTGCAGATGGCCGCTGGTGAGGGCGTGAACGGCAACAAGTACGTGGGCGGGCGCCTGGGCTACGAGGCGGGCCCGATCAACGTCGGCTTCGCGTACGGCAAGACCGAAACCGGTGCGACCACTCCGGACTTCAAGAACTACAACATCCAGTTCAACTACAAGTTCGGCTTTGCCACCCTGCACACGCTGTACGACGTCAAGGAGTGGAACCCGCGCAAGACCAAGGATCTGTCGATCGGCGCCACGGTGCCCGTCGGCCCGGGCGCCTTGAAGGTCGGCTACACCAGGGCGGATCGCTCGGGCGGCCCCGCTGGTTCCGGGTTCTCCGACGCCGACGACAGCGCCCGCCTGGGTGTCGGGTATGTCTACGACCTTTCGAAGCGCACTGCGATGTACACGACCTACGGTCAGGTGTCGAACAAGGGCGCTGCGCGCAGTTCCGTCCTCTACACACCGCCGGCGGCCATGCTGGGCGGCGAGAAGTCGTCCGGTCTTGAGTTCGGCATCCGCCACACCTTCTGACGGGCGATCGCTGCGGCGTCCCGCACTGGCCTCAACGGGCCAGTACGGGTGCCACGGCGAGCAGCTACGGACGGTGCCACCAGCGCCGTCCGCGCTGCCAGTACAGAACATGCGGTCGAGCGATGCGATCTGGCTGCGGGCGTCGTTGGGGCGCCGCATGACGAAGATGTAATGGACCGGCAAGCAGTCTGTCGGTGCGCAATTCCTACAGTGGCTCCACGGTGCACGAAGGCGCCGCAACCAGTGAACCTCCACAAGAGGTGCACCCGTCACAGGAGTCCATCATGAAGTTCCGTTTCAGTCTGATCGCGCTGGTGAGTGCCGTGTCTCTGCCCGCGCTGGCAACCTCCGGCATCACCCCGGTCGCGGGTGAAGCCGGCTTCACGACTCATGCGATGCCGTCGGAAAAGTCGCGTGCCGACGTCATCAAGGAGCTCGAGGCATGGAGGCGCAATCCGGTCACGGCCGACGGCTGGCGCGAAGTCGGAGGCGATGTGGGCTGGGTCTTCGTCGGCGTTCAGGGCGACACGCGCAACACAGCGAATGCCGGCAAGCCTTCCCAGGCGGGCGCAGTCAACGTCCCCGGTGGGCTGAGCCGCAGCGGTCACCAGAGCGGCGCGACAGCCACTTCGCACGGGCATCGTTGATGCATCGGCGGCGGGCGAGTGGCATCGAGACGACCTGGCCAACAGGTAGCGTCGTCCACCCGCCCACCGTCGGGCTACCGATGGTCCTCTGATGAACCAGTCGCTGGTGCCGCCAGCCGATCTCGGTTGTAGGGACGAACGCCCGGAGATCTGATGCGAAAAGTTCAGTCCACGATGGGACGCCGAGCCACATTGATCGCGCTCGGCTCAGGCACGCTGCTTCTCGCTGCGTGTGCGTCCAAGCCCATTCGGCCGGCGAATGCCGATGGCACCTGGTGCCACCGTGTCGGCAAGGCGCCGCGCTACAAGCTGACCTGCACCAGTGCGCCCGTGCCGCCGCCCATCGTGGAGGCCGAGGCCAAGCGCTTCGCCGTTTCGGCGGATAGGCTCACGGTGTACGTGGTGCGCAAGCGGTGGGCTGATGCCGCCAACGTCGTCAGGCTGACCGTCGACGGAAGTGCACAGGCCGAAACCGTGCCAGAGTCCTTTGTCCGCTTGAGGCTGCTGCCCGGTGAGCATGCCCTGCGAGCGACTTGGGCACGAGGAGAGGCCCAGGCGATCATCCGCGGCGCTGCGGGCGAGATCCGATTCCTTGAACTTGTCGGCTCGGTTTGGGCTTGGGGAAGCTCCTACGAGTTCGAGTCCGGCGACGAGGCGAGCAGGGATCGTGTCCTTCGCGTTCGCATGGTGGCCGATGTCGGATGAGACCGGCGGAGACCAGCCAACCGCCCTCGGCCAGAAGTCTCGAGAACATGACGAATCCGTAAGCTTCGTGAGCGGATCGTGTCGGACCGCAATTCGTAGACTGCGGCGCAGGATGATGTTTCTCAATGCACTAGGGTAAAGTTCCGGGTATGTCGGGTGTGGTTCGCCTTCTTCTCATCTGGTTCATCGCTGCTGCCGTCCCCCTGAAGGGCTTGGCCGCGGTGACCATGGGTGGGTGCGGGCCGGGACACCACTCTCCCAGCCAGCCTGGTGTGGTCGTTCAGCACGCCACGCACGTCGATGCCCATGATGGGCGCGAGGATCTCCGGTTCGATGACTCCGTCAGCGCAACCGAGACCGTCAACGACGTTCTCCAGACGGCATCGGATCCGACGACGGGCCATTCGGCGCAGCTGAAGATGAAGTGCAGCAGTTGCGCTCCGTGCTGTAGCGTCGCAGCGCCCGCGCTCGAGCGGATGAGCATTTCGCATGCGGAATCGGCATCTACTGCCGTCGCCTTCCTGGAAATCCGCTTTCCGGCCGTCTTTGCGGACGTACCGCATCGACCACCCCGCCTGATCCTCGCCTGATCACCAGCCTGGTCGATCGCCCTCGTGGCGGCGCGACCAGCATCGTAGACCAGTTCCCCCCTGCGCAGCAGGCGTGGTGCGCCTGGTTCAACTCAGCGAGGATGTTATGAAGATTGCCATGTTCCGTTGGCTAGCGCCGGCATTCCTGGTCGCGCTCAGTTCCGCAACCCTGGCCCAGACCAGGCCCGGCAAAAGAGCCGACCCACTGGATTCCTCGGCCGCCGTTCCGCCCTTGGTGTTCCAGTCGACGCTCAACGGCTACCAGCGTCACGCTGAACAGTCCGTGGGGTCGTGGCGCGAAGCCAATGACACGGTCAATCGCATCGGAGGCTGGCGAGCCTATGCGCGCGAGGCCCGCCAGCCGGATGCGCCCGCCACGAACAACGCGCCGTCGAAGCCGGCCATGCCGGCGCCGGCAAGCGCACCCGCCGGGCATGGCGGGCACAAGATGAACTGAGGTCAAGCGGATGAATTCACCTTCCCATCGTGGGCGCGTTGCGCCCGACCGCCCGAGCGTGCGACGTTCGGGCCTGCTCGTCGTCGTCCTGGCTTCCGCAGTGCTTGCGGGCTGTGCCAGTTTCTCGCCGGACGCGGGGTTCTCGTCGATCGAGTCGGCGGCCAAGGAGAGGCTCGGCAAGGACGTCCGCTGGGCGCGCAATGATGCCGATGCGGACTCCATCGATCGCCGCGTCCAGGATTTGCTCGCCAAGCCGCTCAGCGTCGACGACGCCGTTCAGGTGGCCTTGCTCAACAACCGCGGCCTGCAGGCTCGCTTCCAGGACCTGGGCATCACCGAGGCCGAAGTCGTGCAGGCCGGGCGGCTGCCGAACCCTGGCTTCACGTTCGGGCGACTGCGGCGAGGCGACGAGGTCGAGTTGGATCGCGGGCTTCACCTCAACCTCGCGCGACTGTTGACCTTGCCCATGGTCTCGCGGCTCGAAGCGCGCCGCTTCGAGCAGGTCAAGCGCGAGGTCACGATGGACGTCTTGTCGCTGGCCGCGGACGCGCGCAAGGCCTACTTCCAGGCGGTGGCTGCGGAGGAGACGGTGCGCTACATGCGGCAGGTGAAGCAGACGGCCGAAGCGAGCGCCGAGCTGGCTCGGCGCATGGAGCAGATCGGCAACTTTACCAAACTGGCGCGAGCGCGCGAGCAGGCCTTCTACGCCGATGCCGCCCTGGGCCTCGCACGTGCCGACCAGGCGCAGCGAGCATCGCGTGAGCGGCTGGCGCGCCTGTTGGGCGTGTGGGGCGGCCAGACCCAGTTCCAGTTGCCCGAGCGCCTCCCGGATTTACCGGCCGAAGCGCGGAACCAACCCGACGTCGAAGCCGTCGCGATGTCGCAGCGACTCGACGTACAGGCCGCCAAGCTGGGCGCGGAGCAGACCGCGCAGTATCTGGGTTTGACCCGCACGACGCGTTTCATCAACGTGCTGGAGCTCGGGCTCGTGCGCAACACGTCCAACGAGGCCCCGCGGCAGACGGGCTGGGAAATCGGCTTGGAGTTGCCTCTTTTCGACTGGGGCGGCGCCCGGGTGGCTCGTGCTGAAGCGATCTACATGCAGGCACTGCATCGAGCGGCGGCGACTGCGATCAACGCCCGCTCGGAGGTTCGCGAAGCCTACGGCAACTATCGTTCCGCCTACGACATCGCGCGCCACCAGCGTGACGAGATCGTGCCGCTCAAGAAGCGGATCTCGGAAGAGCAGGGGCTGCGCTACAACGGAATGATCATCGGGGTCTTCGAGCTCCTGGCCGACGCGCGCTCCCAGATCACGAGCGTCAATGCATACATCGAGTCGCTGCGCGACTTCTGGCTGGCCCAGTCGGATCTCGACATGGCACTCATCGGCAAAGCGGCCATGGCCGCGCCCGCCGGTCCTGCCGCCGCGGCGATGGACGGCGGCGGCGCCGGCCACTGACCCCCTTCAATCAAGGATCTCGAACATGGTTTCCCGACGCAACTTTATCGGCGGCGCTGGCGCAGTGACCGCCGCGGTGAGCGCCGCAGCGGTCAGCAAGGTCGCGATGGCGGCATTGCCCGAGCCGGTCATCCAGACCAAGCCCGACACGATGCCGCCGCTGGTGCCCAACACCGGCCGACCGTACAACCCGGTCGTCACGCTCAACGGCTGGACGCTGCCCTGGCGGATGAACAACGGGGTCAAGGAGTTTCACCTGGTCGCCGAACCGGTGGTGCGCGAGATGAGCCCGGGGTTCAAGGCGCACCTGTGGGGCTATAACGGCCAGAGCCCAGGGCCCACCATCGAGGTGGTGGAAGGCGACCGCGTGCGGCTGTTCGTCACCAACAAGCTCGGCGAGCTGACCAGCATCCACTGGCACGGCCAGCGCCTGCCCAACGGCATGGACGGTGTGACGGGCCTGAACCAACCCGGCATCCCGCCCGGCAAGACCTACGTCTACGAGTTCGTGGCACGTCGGCCGGGCACCTTCATGTACCACCCGCATGCCGACGAGATGGTGCAGATGGCGATGGGGATGATGGGTTTCTGGATCACGCATCCCAAGAACAAGCATCCGCTGATCGACGAGGTGGACCGCGACTTCTGCTTCCTGCTCAACGCCTACGACATCGATCCCGGCAGCTACACGCCGAAGATCATGACGATGCTGGACTTCAACCTGTGGAGCTGGAACAGCCGGATCTTCCCCGGCATCGATCCGCTGGTGGTGCGCAAGAACGACAAGGTGCGTATCCGGATGGGCAATTTGACCATGACGAACCACCCGATCCACCTGCACGGCCACGAGTTTCTCGTCACCGGCACCGATGGTGGCCCGACGCCGAAGTCGAGCCGGCAATACGAGGTGACCACCGACGTCGCAGTGGGGCAGATGCGGCAGATCGACTTCCTGGCGGACGAAGAAGGCGACTGGGCCTTCCACTGCCACAAGAGCCACCACACGATGAACGCGATGGGGCACGACGTTCCCACCATGATCGGCGTGGACCATCGCGGCGTGGCACGGCAGATCACCAAGCTCGTGCCCGAGTACATGGTCATGGGCGAGCGCGGGATGAAGGACATGACCGAGATGGAGATGCCATTGCCTGACAACACCGCGGCCATGATGACGGGCCAGGGACCGTTCGGCGCCGTCGGCATGGGCGGCATGTTCAGCGTGGTGAAGGTGCGACAGGACCAGAAGCGTGGCGACTACAGCGACCCGGGTTGGTACAAGCACCCGCCCGGCACGGTCGCCTACGAGTTCACCGGAGCGCTGCCCGACCCTGCACGCTTCAAGGCCGAAGGAACAGGCTCAATGCCCCCAGCTGCCAAGCCGGTCAGGGACGTCGAGGTGCAGGTTCGCAAGCCCGTCGGCGGGCACGCAGGCCACAACTGAGCGGCCAGAGTGCCGCCGTTTCTGATTCACTCAACCCGAACCAACAAGGAAAACCGATGACGCTGTTCAAGCAAATCCTGGCGGTCACGCTCGTGGCCATCTCCGCCTCCGCAATCGCACACGGCGACGAGGACCATGCCAAAAAGGCCGGCCCGGTCAAGAAGGAACAGAAGGACTGGGGCGTCGCCGGCGATGCCAAGTCCGCCAAGCGGACCATCGAAATCGGCATGGCCGACAACATGCGCTTCACGCCCGATCGCATCGAGGTGCGGCAGGGTGAAACCGTCAAGTTCGTCGTGCGCAATACCGGCAAGGTCATGCACGAGTTCGTGATCGGCACGAAAGCCGAGAACGACAAGCACGCCGAGCTGATGATCAAGTTTCCGAACATGGAACACGACGAGCCGTACATGGCCCACGTCGGACCGGGCAAGACCGGGGAGATCATCTGGACCTTCAACCGGCCCGGCGACTTCGACTTTGCGTGCCTGATCGCCGGTCACTACCAAGCCGGCATGGTCGGCAATATCAAGGTTGCCGCGTCGGGCGCCAAGGGTGACGGGCATGCACACAAGCACTGAATTTGCGCGGCCGGGCAAGGCTCGGCGGTCACTGCTGGCGGCTTCAGGAGTCGTCGCATTGCTGGGGCCGGGCCTGCTGCGTGCGCAGACGCAGCCACTCCACATGGAGGTGTGGAAGAGCCCGTCCTGCGGCTGCTGTAAGGAGTGGATCAAGCACGTCGAGGCGCACGGCTTCCGGGTGACTGTGCACGACGTCGGCAACACGACGGCTCGTGCGCGCATGAAGCTGCCGATGAAGCTCGGCTCCTGCCATACCGCGGTGGTCGGCCGCTACGCCGTCGAAGGTCATGTGCCTGCCGCCGATGTGTTGCGTCTGGTCAAGGAGGCACCCGAAGCAGTGGGTTTGGCGGTCCCGGGAATGCCCGTCGGTTCTCCCGGCATGGACGGCCCGGACTACGGCGGCCAGCGGGATCCCTTCGACGTGCTGCTCGTCGCCAGGGACGGCAGCACGCGCGTTTTCAGCTCTTATCGTTGACCCAACAAAGGAACGTCATGAAATTTGCAATCACCGCCCTGATGACCTCGATCGCCCTCAGCACGTCCGCCTGGGCACAGCAGAAGGCCGACGAGCACGCGGGTCACCATGCCGCGAGCAGCCCGACGGCCGCGGCCGACGAGATGACCGACGCGGAAGTCCGAAAGGTCGACCTCGACGCGGCCAAGATCACGTTGAAGCACGGCGACATCAAGAGCCTTGAAATGCCGGCCATGACCATGGTGTTCAACGTGCGCGACAAGGCCATGCTCGGCCAGGTCAAGGCCGGAGACAAGGTGAAGTTCAAGGCCGTCAACGAGGCCGGCAAGTTCACGGTCACAGACCTCAAGGTGGTTCGCTAAGTCCTGCAAGGACGGCGCCATGCGCTCCTCGGCCGCGAAGGCGCTCAGCGTCGGTATTGTTGCGACGCTGAGTGCCGCGGGTCTGGCATGGCACGAGTGCGTGTTGCTCGCCGCCGCTGCGACCGCGGCGCATCGGCTGTTCCTTTGGCGCATGGACGCCGCCGCTCCATGGGATGCATGGCGTGCAGGAGTCCGCTGCCTGTTCGCGGGTCTGTTGGGATTGCTGGCCGCCGTTGCGCTGTTGGCCATCATCGCGGCCGGCTTGGCGGGCTACTGGCAGATGGGGCATCACCATGCGCGCGCCACCCTCGCATTGGTCGCCGCCGCAGCCGCCCTCCTGGTCCTGGTGCAGTTGGACTCGCAGGCCCGTTGGGCCGAGACGCGGTTCTGGGTCTTCATCGTCGGTGGCATCGCGATGACGTACTCAGCCTTGCGGCCCGACCTGGAGTTGCTCCCATGTCTGGTCTCCGCAGGCATCGGGACGTGGCTGGGCTTTGCAAGCTGGCGGATGGTCCGAACGCAGGCGAGCGATCTCCTGCGATCGGACGCGAGGATGTGAGGCCGATCAGGACGAGCGCATGAAACGAAGCCGGTTGCTCCTGGCTGTTGCCGCGATCGGCGCGGTGGTCCTGCTCGTTGCCATCTCGAGCCTGGCGCCAAAGCCGGCAAGCACCGGGCTGCTCAAGCCTGACGATGTCGAGGTGACGGCGCGAGGGCGGCAGGTCTATGGGATGCACTGTGCCGCCTGTCACGGGGCGAAGCTCGAAGGCCAGCCCAACTGGCGCCAGAGAGATGCGCAAGGCCGCCTGCCGGCACCACCACACGACGCCACCGGACACACGTGGCACCACCCCGACGAGACGCTGTTCCGAATCACGAAGTTCGGCGTCGCCAAGGCTGCCAACCTGGCGTCGTACGAATCCTCGATGCCTGCGTATGAAGGCGTGCTGACCGATTCCGAGATCGTTGCTGCGCTCTCCTGGATCAAGGCTCAGTGGCCCATCAGCATCCGGGCCAAGCACGACGAGATGAACCGCAGTTCGTCGCAGCAACGCTGAGCCGATGCCGCACGAGTTCAGGAACCTCTCGAGTCTTTCGCACGGCGAACTGGGGCTCATGCTGGTCGGCGGCTTGGCGAGCGCTGCGGTCATCATCGGACTGGCGCTGGTCCTTGCCTGGAAGAACCGTCGCAGGCATGCCGACGGGAGCCGGCCGCTGCAGCCAAAGCCTCGCAAGGTAAAGCGCCGAAAGCGACGATGAGGATCGGTGGGGGAACGTGTCGCGCGTCAAGTCAGTGCCGCGCGACGTCGAGGATGATGCTGATCCAACAAGGACCCAAGTTCATGCAGACCGCCAGATTCGCCATGACCGCCATTGCGTTGGTGACGGCAAGCCAAGCCTTCGCGGCCTCCCACATTGTCGAGATCACCTGGAGTCGCGACGGCGCATTCGCTCACGGCGCCAATGTCGAGCCAGGCAAATTCGTCGAGCTTTGCGGCAAGCTCGCGCCGGGGGACTCCATTCGCTGGGAGTTCGCCGCGTCGGTACCCGTCGACTTCAACATTCACTATCACGTGGGCAAGGAGGCTGAGTTCCCGGCCAAACAAGCTCAGGTGAGTTCCGGGCAGGACACCTTGCGGGTTGCGGTGCGCGAGGACTACTGCTGGATGTGGAGCAACAAGTCGTCGAGCCGGGCGAGAGTCGATGTTCGGCTTCAGCGCCAGAACTGAGGTCGTGGCGGCCGATGCGCATGGGGACCGAGACACTGCCGCTGAAGCGCCTTGACGCGGGGGACGGTCAGCATTGCGCAGTCCTGCTGCACGGACTGGGCGGGACCCATCGCTACTGGACCTGCGGGCCGGTGCCGTTCGCACTGTCGGGGCACCGCACCGTCCTGATCGACCTGCTTGGCTTCGGTGAGTCGCCGAAGCCCTGGATGCGCTACAGCGTCGAGCGCCACGTCGCCGCGCTTCATGCGAGCTTGGCCGGGGACCGCTCCTTGACGCTGATCGGGCACTCGCTCGGGGCCGCGCTGGCGCTTGCCTATGCCGCACGCTATCCGTCGGTCGTCAGGCGGCTCGTACTGATCAGTCTTCCCAACTTCGGCGGGGCAGAAAGAGCCGTCGCCTGGTTTGCGCGGCAGCGTGGCGGCTGGATCTACACGAACATGTGGGCGACCGCGCTCGCATGCATCCTGACGCGGCGGGTCGTCGGCCGCCTGTTGCCGCGCTTTCTTCGCGATATCCCACGCGAAGTCGCCGAAGACCTCGTTGCGCACAACATGGTGTCGTCGACCTCGTCCTTGTGGGAGGCGCTGTACCGCCATGACCTGCGCGTCGAGGCCGAGGCGACGGCGCAGATCCTGCCAGTCCTGATGTTGCACGGCAGTTTGGATCTGACCGCGCCTTTGGACGGGGCGCAGGCGCTGGCTACCGCGCGCCCCATGTGGGAGATGCGCGTTCTCGACGGCGTGGACCACCATCCCTGGCTGCGAGCACCCCACGCGTGCCTGCAACACATCGAGCAGTGGTTGTCAAGCGTCGGGGAGCAGCCGCCGAGGATCCCGCCCGAGCAGTGTGTACCTGCCAATGAACTTGGCGCGGAATCGCAGCCATGAGCGGCGTGTCCTTGTCGGATCTGATGGGGCTCGGGATCGCGCTGGCGGCGGGCCTGCTCATCGGCCTGGAACGCGGCTGGCACCAGCGCGACCTGCCTGACGGACACCGGGTGGCCGGCTTGCGCACCTTCGCGCTGATCGGCTTGCTCGGCGGCCTGAGTGGTCTGCTGGCGCAACGATGGGGAGCGGTCCTCCTGGGCATCGTTCTGGCCGCGGTGGCGCTGCTGGTCCTGGCCGGCTACATCGTGACGGCCCGCATGCACAGCGTCATGGGCCTGACCACGGCGATGGCCGCCATCACCACGTTCCTCGTCGGTGTGCTGGCGGCGGGCGGCAGCACATTGCTCGCCGCCGCCGTCGCGGTGGTGACGGTCGCGCTGCTGCAACTCAAGCGGCCGATGCACAGCGGCATCGGCAAGCTCACCGAAGGCGAGTTGACCAGCGGCATTCAGCTGCTGCTGATCAGCATCGTCATCCTTCCGGTCCTCCCCGATCGCGGGTTCGGCCCCTTCGAGGCGCTGAATCCCTACAAGCTCTGGTGGGCGGTCGTGTTGCTTGCCTTGCTCTCGTTCCTCGGATTCGTCCTGATGCGCTGGCTTGGCGCGCGGCGCGGTCTGACCCTCACCTCACTGCTGGGCGGACTGGTGTCCAGCACGGCCACCACCGCGACGCTGGCGCGCTGGTCCAAGGAAGCCCCGCAATGGCGGCCACTGGCTGCCGGAGGTGCCACGCTCGCGTGCGCGGCCATGTTCGGCCGTATGGCGGTGCTTGTCGGCGTCGCTGCGCCGGCTCTTGGCATGGCGACCGTCGGGATCCTGGCCGCCATGGCCGTCGCGGGGGCTGCGTTCGGTGCGTACCTGACCACGCGCGAGCAGGCGAGGGATCTGCCGGACCTGTCGACGCAGAATCCGCTGAAGTTGACCGCGGCCGTCCAGTTCGCGCTGTTCCTTGCCGCCGTCCTGCTGGCCGGGCGATTCCTCGCGGATCGGTTCGGCGACGCCGGATTGCTGGTCACGGCGGCGATCTCGGGCCTGGTCGACGTCGATGCCATCACGCTGTCGGTGGGCGGCATGGTCGGCGACGGGGCCGTGGGCGCGTCGGTCGCGGGCCTGGCCATCTTTCTCGCGGCTGCGGTGAACCAGGTCACCAAGCTCGGGCTGCTGTGGGTGCTCGACAGTCGATCGCTGGCGCTGAGGGTGCTGCCGGCTTATGCGGCGATGGCACTCGTCGGTATCGGAGCAGCGCTCGCACTGCGCTGAGCTGCGTTGACCTTCCAGCTGTGGCACCTGTTCCTGCTGGCGAGCGCTTCGCTGCTGGGTCTGCTCTTCGTGCTCGTACTCGCCGAACCCGGGCTGCCCTACGACATCGACGACCACCTCCCGTCGCCGGAGGATCACGAGTTCATGGGCCTGCTCGCGGCGCTGGTCGATGCGCCGGTCACGAAGGTAGCCTCCGTCGAGGTGCTGACGAACGGGGTCGCGTTTTATCCGGAGGAGTTGGCCTCCATCGCCCGCGCCCGTCGCAGCGTGCACCTGGAAGCCTACGTCTTTCACGTCAGCGCCGTGGCGGACAAACTCGTCGACCTGCTGACCGAGCGTGCGCACGCCGGCGTCCGCGTGCGCCTGGTGATCGATGCGATCGGCAGCTGGCGAACGCCCTCCGCGTACTTCGACAGGCTGCGCGCGGCCGGCGGCGAGGTCGCCTGGTACCAGCCGGTGCGCTGGCACACACTGAAGCGGTTCAACAACCGCACGCACCGTGAACTGATCGTCGTCGATGGCGAGGTTGCGTTCGTCGGCGGCGCCGGCTTCGCGGCCTGGTGGGACGCCGGGCCGCCCGGGCAGCCGCCGTGGCGCGACACCATGGTGAGGCTCGAAGGAACCATCGTCACGTCGGTGCAGGCCGCCTTCGCCGAGAACTGGCTCGAAAGCACGGGCCAACTGCTCACCGATCCGGGATCCTTCGCCCACTGCCGCGCCCTCGGCAGCCAGCCCGCCGTGGGCGCCGATGCGATCGTCGTGACGGGCACCCCGTCTGCGGGCCGGGCCACGCGGGCACGCATGTTGTTCCAGTTGCTGATCGCCGGAGCCCGCCGGTCGATCCGCATCACCTCACCCTACTTTCTGCCGGACCGCAGCATGCGGGCCGAACTGCGAAAGGCGGTGCGCCGCGGCGTGCTTGTGCAGGTCATCGTACCCGGCGCTTTCAACAACCACCCGATCGCCCGGCGGGCGAGCCGGCGCCGCTACGGGGACCTGCTCGGCGGCGGCGTGGAGGTGCTGGAGTACGAACCCGGCATGAACCACAGCAAGGTGCTGCTGGTCGACGAGCTATGGGTCGTCGTCGGGTCCAGCAACTTCGACAACCGGTCGTTTGGCCTGAACGACGAACTCAATCTTGCCTTGCCCGATCGCGCGCTGGCAGCGCGCCTGCGCAAGGACTTCGAGCGCGACGCTGCGCTCAGCAGGTCCGTCGACCTGCGCGACTGGCGCCAGCGGCCGATGTCCGAGCGACTGCTGGCGCTACTCGGTGCGATGCTGGAGCGGCAGCAGTAGGGCAATACGGCAGTACCGCGACTCGTTGGCGCGAGCGGCCGACCAGGACCGGAGTCCGTAGTCGACTACGGAGGCATTGTTGATGCCGATCAAACGGCGTTGGCGAGTCCGCGCCTATTCTCGACTTAACGAATCTGCCTTGTCTCGCCCGCGCGTCATCATGTTCAGCGATCGCCGACGTCTCCGCCGATGGGCAGCCCAGGTGCTGCTCGTGTGGCTGTTCGGCCTCGCGATGGGTGTGGCCAACGCCTGCGCGCTTGGCGAGCCGGCGCATCACCGCTCCGAAGTGGCAACGGCGCCTGCCTCCGACGCTGTTCAGAAGCACGAACACGGCAACGAGCAGGGTGACCTTGCCAAGGTCAACTGCCTGGACTTCTGCGAGAAGTCGTCGATCGGCGCCCCGCAGTTGAAGGTTGTCGGCGACGGCATGGCCGCGCTCGGTTTCGCGCTGCCGGTGTCCCACACACTTTCGGCGGCCGGCCCCGCCGAGCACTCAGTCGATCAACTGGTGGTCGACTCGCCGAACCTGCCCAGCGGGCCTCCGCCGCGCATCGCGTTCCAGCGCCTCGCGCTTTGACACGCCCGGACGCCACGCGGATCTGATCCGCGCCGCGCCCTGTCTTCCGATCGCCCTCGCGCCCGCAGCGGTGCGGTGAGGCGGCGGCACTCCCCGTTCGGTTTTCCGTTCCGTGTCCTTTCCTCATCAGGAGTCTTGCCATGCGCACCCCCCTCGTTCTGCTGTCGTCCTTTGTCGTCCTCGTGGTCGGTGTCGCCGGTGCGGCGGCGCAGGAGCGCCCCGCGGCCGCCCCGGCTGCGGCATCCATGCCGATGCCCATGGACTGCAGTGCCGGCGCGATGAAGCGCCATGACCACGGCGCCGAGCGCAATGCGCCTTCGGCAAAGTCCATGCCCTGTGCGCCAGCCGAATCGGCGTCAAGTGCCAAGGCCAAGGCGAGGACCAAGCCCGTGCACGACCACGCGAAGTTCCACAAGAACCAGTGACCGACGCATCAAGGCAGCCAGGAGATCCTCCATGAACCACTCCCATGAACACGGCAACGGTCGCCCGGCCGGCCCGAACTGGTCCCGCATCAACCAATGGGTGCTGTGGATCGGTCTGGCCGCTGCGGTGGCCTGGATGTTCTTCCGCCACAACGCGCACCTCGGGCAACTGCTGCCATTCCTGATCCTGCTGGCCTGCCCGCTGATGCACTTGTTCGGGCACGGCGGGCATGGCGGCCACGGTGGACACGGCGGCGGGTCGGACACGAAGCCCAAGGACGACACGCGCCAGCTTCCTCCCGGTGGCCAGGGCGGCCACCAGCACTGAAACTCAAGGAGTCCCGATATGCAAACCACTGAACTCAAAGTCGACGGCATGACCTGCGGGTCCTGCGTCGCGTCGGTCACCAAGGCGCTCAAGCGCGTGCCGGGCGTGCAGGACGTCGAGGTCGATCTCGGCAGCGGCATCGCGCGTGTCCATGGCGAGCACGCTGCGCACCAGGTGCCTGAGCTGGTCGCCGCACTCGGCGAGGCCGGCTATGCGGCGGGCGCCGCGACAGGCGCGCCAGCCGCGCATCAGCACCCTGCGGGCGGGTGCGGCGCGGGTGCCGGTGCGGCCGGCAAGGGCCGCGGCGGCTGCTGCTGCGGTTGAGACGCCATGCCGACACCGAACACCGCCACTGCGATCGCCTCGGCGGCTCTCACGCCCGGTCGCCTGGTCGCCCGATACTGGCTGGACGCACTGTGGCGTGCCACTGCCGCGGCCGACACGCTGCGCGAACGTGCAGCCAACATGAACGCGCACGAGGCCGCGGGCATGCCGCCCCTGCTGCATTTCGAGTCCGAGCCGGTGGCCGACGGCCGGGATCTCGAACCGCCGTCGAACTACCGGCTGCTGCGCGTCACGCGCTGTGGCACCGACGCGCTCGAGAGGCATGTGCGCAAGGGCGCCGCACCAGTGATCGTGGTTGACCCGCGCGCCGGGCATGGCCCCGGCATCGGCGGCTTCAAGCGCGATTCGGAAGTCGGCATGGCACTGCTCGAGGGCCACCCGGTCTACGTCGTCGTCTTCGACCCAGAGCCGGTCGAGGGGCAGACGATGGGGGCCGTCGTGCAGACGCTGGCGGCCTTCATCGACATGGTTGCCAAACGCCATCGCGGCAAGGCGCCGATCGTCTACGGCAACTGCCAGGGCGGGTGGGCGATCACGCTGGCGCTGTCGCATTGCGAGCACCGCGCGGCGCTGGCCGTGCTGAACGGCTCGCCGCTGTCGTACTGGGCGGGCGAGCGCGGCATCAACCCGATGCGACTGCTCGGCGGTTTCACCGGCGGTGTCTGGCCGGCGCACTGGATGTCGGACCTGGGCAACGGCCGTTTCGACGGCGCCTGGCTGGTGCAGAACTTCGAGGCGCTGCGGCCCGAAGGCGTGTTCAGGAAGTACGACACGCTCTTTGCGCAGCCGGAGGCTGAGCACGAGCGCTTTCTCGAGTTCGAGCGCTGGTGGAACGGCTTCTACCAGCTGGCGCGCGAGGAGATGCTGGCCATCGCCGGGGATCTGTTCGTCGGCAACCGGCTCGAGGACGGAGAGGTCGTGGTCGACGGCCATTGCCGCGCGGACCTCAAGCGCATCGGGGCGCCGCTGGTGATCTTCAGCTCCTATGGCGACAACATCACGCCGCCACACCAGGCGCTCGGCTGGCTCAAGGCGGTGTTCCCCACGACCGAGGATCTGGTGGCTGCCGGCCAGCGTGTCGTCTACCTGCTGCACAAGCAGGTGGGCCACCTCGGCATCTTCGTGTCGGCGGGCGTGGCGCGGCGCGAGCACCGCGCCATCCTGCATCACGCTGGCACGATCCAGGGCCTCGAGCCCGGCCTTTACGAGATGGTTCTCGATGACGGCGCTACCAGCGAGGTCGCCACCGGCGCCCGCTTCGAACCTCGCCGCCTCGAGGACCTGCCGTTCGAGGCAGACCCGGCTGGATTCGACAAGGTGCAGGCGCTGTCCGAGGCCAGCGAACGCGCCTACGCGCACTGGGTCTCGCCGTGGGTCCGCATGGCGGTCACGCCGGAATCAGCACGCCTGCTGCGCGAACTGCATCCGATGCGGGTCAGTCGGCAGGTCTGGTCCGAGAAGGCGACGCCGGCACTGGCCTGGCTGCCGTGGACGCAGCAGTGGCTCGAACAGTGGGGCGCGCACGATCCGGACCGGACTGCCAACCCCTGGTACCAACTGGAGCGCGTGGGCGCGGACGCATGCGCCCAGGCCTGGGAGTCGTGGCGTACGAGCCGCGACTTGTGGGCCGAGGTCGTGTTCCAGCAGCTTTACGCCAGTTGAGCCAACGAGGAGCCCGCCATGAGAACCATTCCGCTGCCAGCGAAATGCTTGCGTTTTGCGGCCACCACGTGGCTGGTGCTGCTGCTGGCCACGATGCTGATCCCGGCGCTGGCCCAGAGCCGACTGGAGCGCTCCGGCATCACGCTCTACTGGGGACTTGTGCCGGCCGCGGTCGTGGCCGACAAGCACGCATTGGCCGAGCTCCACGGCGGCCCTCCCAGGGGCGGCGGGCAGGTGCACCACCTCGTCGTGGCGCTCTACGACAGCGCGAATGGCCGGCGCATCGAGGATGCGGTCGTGCGCGCGCAGCTCAGCGAGACCGGCATCGTCGACGAGCCTGCGAAGTACCTGCTGCCGATGAAGGTCAACGACCTGGCCAGCTACGGGCAGGTGTTCGGCGTCGCCAAGGAAGGACCGTACCGGTTCCGGCTCTGGGTGCGGCTCCCACCGCGAACCGACGAGGTCGAGTTCACGTTCGCCGCCTGGTCGCCGCACCGCTCCGAGCGCTGAAGGGGAACGGCCATGACCACGCCGAAGAAGCCTTCCGACACCGGATCGGGTCGTGCCTGGCCCCTTTTGATCGTCTGGGCGATCGCGGCCATCGCTCTGCTGCTGCTGGTGCTCGAACACCGGGCGCACGCGCTCGGCTGGTGGCTGCATGTGCTGCTCGGGTTGTGCGTCGTGCTGCTGTACCTGCTTGTGCGGTTCGGCGGTGACGGCGCCGGACGGAATGGCCCGCGCTGATCGATCTTCAGCCGGCTCCTGCAACGAAACAAGAAGGTTCTCCATTGGAAACCATCGATCTCTCCGGCCGCAGGGGCCTCGTGGTCGGCGTGGCGAACGCCGACAGCCTGGCCTGGTCCGCGGCGCGGCACTTCCGCAATGCAGGGGCCGAACTGGCGATGACCTACTACAACGAGAAGGCGCGGCCCTTCGTCGCACCGCTCGCGGAGCAGGTGCAGGCGCAGATGCTGCCCTGCAACGTGTTGCAGGACGGGCAGCTGGAAGCGGTGTTCGACGCGTTGCGCGAACGCTGGGGCCGACTCGATTTCGTCTTCCACTCGATCGCCTCGGCGCGCAAGGAAGACCTGCAGGGGCGCCTCACCGATTGCTCGGGCGCCGGCTTTGCCGAGGCGATGCTGGTTTCCTGCCACTCTTTCATCCGCATGGCGAAGCTCGCCGAACCGCTGATGCGCGACGGCGGCAGCCTCACCACGGTGAGTTACTACGGCGCCGAGAAGGAGGTCGAGCATTACAACGTGATGGGGCCGGTGAAGGCCGCTCTGGAGGCCTCGGTGCGGTACCTGGCACACGAGCTCGGTCCGGGCGGCATCCGCGTCAATGCGATCTCCGCCGGGCCGGTGCGCACCCGGGCGGCGTCCGGCATCACCCACTTCGACGAACTGCTCGACGAGGCGACCCGCAAGTCGCCACAGCGGCGCACGGTGGACGGCTGCGAGGTCGGCCGCGTGGCACTGCTG
>VYMG01000200.1_pt1 | contig 29995 bp, 30 predicted proteins | sample 5115261 | NCBI WGS metagenome assembly VYMG01 (sample SAMN12291781, study PRJNA351875) | freshwater metagenome | isolation source: freshwater lake | place: USA: Michigan, Wintergreen Lake | collected 2013-08-08
TAATGAATAAATTAGCATTATTTTTAGCTTTTCTGACAAGCTAAGTCTTTTTTTTATGCGTTCTAATTATCAGACTAGACTTTACAGTCTGATTTTTTAGTCTAAACTCCAGTAGAAAAAAATGCTCCCTTAACCACAAGTTAACCACTGAAGCAATCTCTAAAATCCCTATATTGTGGGAAAAAATCAAAACCCAATAATATAATAAAGTCAACCCTCATCACCCCGATTTTATCTATGGACCCTCTCACAGGAGCAGCAATCGCAGTTGGTTCAATTATCGCTACTAAAGCGTTAGAGAAAACAGGTGAAAAAGTGGCAGAAAAGGTTTGGCAACAAACAGAAAAATTTCTTACTTCCCTGAAACAAGTTTCTCCAGATACTGTCACCGCAATTGAAAAAGCACCGGAACAAACTTTAGATTATGGACAGGCAATTCTGGAAGTGGAATCCGTTGCTAAAACCAGTCCCGAATTAAGCCAAATTATAGCAGAGTTGGTTAAAGCGATAGAAGCGGAACCTTCCCTTAAAGAATTGGTTAATAATACCCTTAAATCTCAATCTCAACAAGCCAGCGTTATCAATAATCAAAAATTAGCTGATTTCATAAAAAATGTTTTTCAAGGTAATACATTCATTGGCGGTAATTTCTGACTGGAGCCGCCTGTTAAGGAACAGGTTAAACAACATCCTCAAGTAAGTACAACAATTCCCAGTGATGTACGACAAGGATCACCCAATTTTGTCGGGAGGCAGCAAGATTTAAAGAATTTGCATAAGGCGTTACAAAATGAGGGTAAGGTTTCGGTTTGTGCGGTGCGGGGTATGGGAGGTGTGGGTAAGACTGAGTTAGCGGTTCAGTATGCGTTATCAAAAGAGTTTCAACAGCGATATGTGGCTTGTTATTGGTTTTCTCTCAATCAAGGGGATTTAGCGACTCAAATTTTATTAAAAGCCGCGCCTTATTTAGCAATGCCGGAGAAGTTACAGAAATCGGGAAGTGTTGAGGAACAGGTGAAGTGGTGTTGGCAAAATTGGCATCCTCAAGAGGGACAAATTTTAATTGTTATTGATGATGTTAAAAGTTTAGAAGATATTCCTGAAGAGTTGCTCCCAATTTCCTCTCGTTTTAAGGTGATGCTAACGACGCGACAAAGGAATCTGAGTCTGAGGTTTTGGGAGTTATCGTTAGGGGTGTTGTCAGAAGCGGAGTCTATTGAACTGTTAAAAAAAATTGTCGATGCTGAACTCACTTCGCGCATTGAAAATGAGATAGAAACAGCGAAGGAGATTTGTCGTTATCTGGGTTATTTACCTTTAGCATTAGAGTTGGTTGCTAAATATTTAAAAGATGATCGGATGTTGTCTCTGGAAGATTATTTAAAGCAGTTGAGTCTTGAGGATGAGTCGCTTTCCGATGAAATGGTGAGGGGAATTAAGGCTGAGAGGGGTGTGATAGCTGCGTTTAATTTGAGTTGGCAACGTTTGCAAGGTTTAGCAACTCAGTTGGCGATGCTGTTGGGAAGGTTTGCTGCTGCTGCTATTCCTTGGCAAGAGTTGGTGGAACCGACGATAAACAGTTTGGGATGGGAGAAGAAAGCAGTCAAGGATGCACGCAAGCACTTAGATAATTTGTCTCTGATTGAGATTGAGAATGGTAAAAATATTGTTATTCATGCTTTGTTGAGAGAGTATTTTCGTTATCAAAGTAAGCAGGAAGGGGATGATTTTATTCATGTTCTGCAAGGAGGAATTGCGAGTAGTGGAATTGCCGTAGCAAAGACTATTCCCCAGGATCCCGTTATTGCAGATATTGACAGAGTGCGTCTGGCTATTCCTCATCTGGAGTTACTGAGTCAAGAGATGCTGGATGATATTCCTAATCCTGATGATAATTTAATGTGGGCATTTCTTGGGGTAGCACGGTTTTATGGGGGGCAAGGACAGTATAACTCGGCAGAAAGATATTTTGATAATTGTCTCGAAGCGGTACAATCTCGCTTAGGAGACAATCATCCCCTTGTGGCAACTTCCCTCAACAATTTAGCAGAATTGTACCGTTCCCAAGGCAGATACACAGAAGCAGAACCTCTCTATCTACAAGCATTAGATTTGTCTAAACGACTCTTAGGAGACAATCATCCCCTTGTGGCAACTTCCCTCAACAATTTAGCATACTTGTACAAATCCCAAGGCAGATACCCAGAAGCAGAACCTCTCTATCTAGAAGCATTAGATTTGTATAAACGACTCTTGGGAGACAATCATCCCCTTGTGGCAAATTCCCTCAACAATTTAGCACTATTGTACGATTCCCAAGGCAGATACCCAGAAGCAGAACCTCTCTATCTAGAAGCATTAGATTTGAGAAAACGACTCTTAGGAGACAATCATCCCGATGTGGCAGCTTCCCTCAACAATTTAGCACAATTGTACCAATCTCAAGGCAGATACCCAGAAGCAGAACCTCTCTATCTAGAAGCATTAGATTTGTCTAAACGACTCTTAGGAGACGATCATCCCTATGTCGCAACTTCCCTCAACAATTTAGCAGGATTGTACCAATCCCAAGGCAGATACCCAGAAGCAGAACCTCTCTATCTAGAAGCATTAGATTTGAGAAAACGACTCTTAGGAGACAATCATCCCCTTGTGGCAAATTCCCTCAACAATTTAGCAGCATTGTACGATTCCCAAGGCAGATACCCAGAAGCGGAACCTCTCTATCTAGAAGCATTAGATTTGTATAAACGACTCTTAGGAGACAATCATCCCGATGTGGCAGCTTCCCTCAACAATTTAGCAGAATTGTACCGTTCCCAAGGCAGATACCCAGAAGCAGAACCTCTCTATCTAGAAGCATTAGATTTGAGAAAACAACTCTTAGGAGACAATCATCCCGATGTGGCACTTTCCCTCAACAATTTAGCACTATTGTACCAATACCAAGGCAGATACCCAGAAGCGGAACCTCTCTATCTAGAAGCATTAGATTTGTATAAACGACTCTTAGGAGACAATCATCCCGATGTGGCACTTTCCCTCAACAATTTAGCATACTTGTACCAATCCCAAGGCAGATACCCAGAAGCGGAACCTCTCTATCTAGAAGCATTAGATTTGAGAAAACGACTCTTAGGAGACAATCATCCCGATGTGGCACTTTCCCTCAACAATTTAGCACTATTGTACTACTCCCAAGGCAGATACCCAGAAGCGGAACCTCTCTATCTAGAAGCATTAGATTTGTCTAAACGACTCTTAGGAGACAATCATCCCGATGTCGCAACTTCCCTCAACAATTTAGCACTATTGTACTGTTCCCAAGGCAGATACCCAGAAGCAGAACCTCTCTATCTAGAAGCATTAGATTTGTATAAACGACTCTTAGGAGACAATCATCCGAATACAAAAACCTGTCGTAATAATTTACAAATAATGCGACAACAGCAAAAACCCACTTCTTTAACTTGGTGGCAGTGGATTATAGCTATTCCTATAGTTATTCTATGGATGCCATTTTATTTGCTATGGATGCTCACTCGGTGGCTAGTGCGTCGCTTTATTAGGTAAAGAGTCTAAACTGTAATTTATGGGATTATGGGATGGACTATAATTGATCATTGATGAAGACTTGTTGAATACAACACAATCATAGTATTCATTCAATCATTCAAATAATAGCTCCCGTAGGATGGGTTATTAACCCATCCGATAATACAACAATATAAAATAATACAATCACCTTCAATCAACCAAACAATCATGACTACACTCAAAGATATTGAATCCGCGATTCTCCAGTTGCCTGACGAAGAAATCCATCAATTATCAGCTTGGTTACAAGACTATCTTGATGATAGTTGGGACAAACAGATAAAAAACGATCTCGAATCAGGGAAACTCGATCGACTATTACAAAAAGTCAACAATGATATCAGTAACAATCAAGTTAAGCCTTTAGATGAAATCCTTAACAACTCCTGATTTTTGGCAATGTTATGCCAACTTACCTCCCTACATTAAGCAACAGGCAAAAAAAGCCTATCGTCTCTGGATTAGTAATGTTTTCCATCGATCATTACATTTCAAGAAAGTAGGGAAAAATGTCTGGTTCTTCGTTACTTGGTATGGTTCGATAGGGGGGCATAAATCGACTAAATCCTTATCTGGCAAGAGATTTAATTGATTAGTTCGCTCTAGATCAAAAACAATTGACAAAAGAGAATTATAGAGCTTTAGCATTGAAAAAAGGTGAAGATTATTACTGGTTTTGGATTGGTTCTCATGATGAGTATGAAGAGTTAATTAAATAGAAGGAGAAAATTAACCATGCTAGATCCTCAAGAATTTCGCAATATTATCCACCAAGATTTTACTGAAGTTACCTCACAGGAATTTCTGGCAAATCAAAAAAAATACTGTCCAGAAATTTTTGAAGGCGATAACTATCCCAATATCACTGAAAATCTTAATAATTTAGCAAAACTCTACCAATCCCAAGGAAGGTACGCAGAAGCTGAACCACTCTATTTACAAGCTTTAGAATTGAGAAAACGACTATTAGGGGAGAATCATCCCGATGTATCATCTTCCCTCAATGGTTTAGCAAAATTGTACAATTCTCAAGGAAAGTACGAAGAAGCTGAACCCCTCTATTTACAAGCATTAGCAATTGCCGAGCAAGCTTTAGGGGAGAATCATCCTAATACTGTTAAGATTCGGAAAAATTTACAAAAAATGCGACAACAGCAACATCCATCGTATTAACTGTGATTGATGGGATTATGTCAAGTTTTTAGGAAATTAAATCAGTTTATTCTTAATCAAACTTAAACGGAGAAAATTAATGACAACCAACTTATTAAATAATGCTATTACCATAGATAACGAAATTCAACATGGTAAACCAATCTTAACAGGAACCCGAATCCCGATCGCCATTGTTATTGGTTCCCTGGCAGGAGGAATGAGCTATGAAGAAGTCATGGAGGAATATGGAGTTACTCAAGAGCAAATTCTTGCTTCTTTAGCATATTTTTCTGAACTTTTAAATAATGAAATCATTTATCCAATGGAGAAACCCAGTTGAAAATTCGCTTTTTAATTGATGAAGACTGCCCCTTAAGTTTAAGCAACTTGCTAAATTCTAAAGGTTATGACGCTATTCATGTAAAAACCTCTGGACTAAGTGGCACAAAAGACCCTGAGCTATTTCGATTTGCTCAACGAGAATAGCGAATTATTATTAGCCGTGATTTGGGATGGGCTAATATCAAAAATTATCCTCCCAATACCCATTGTGGTCTGATTATTTTACGATTTCCTTTTGAGGCGATAGCGGTAGAAATTAGACAGGTTTTAGAAAATTTTATCAATACCGTAGATATAGAAGAAATTATTGGCTCAACGGTAATTGTGGATAAAAATAAGTTTAGGATCAGAAAATCTGGTTGACAAATTAATAGTGTTCCTAATATAAATTAAACAGCGATCGCCACTTTAAAACCTGATAGAAAAACAGCAATTCTTTTACAGTTCATTAAATTGTAATTGCTTTTTCCCTACCCAATAAACCCAACAGAATAAACCCATGAATACAACAACTCAAACCATCAAAGTCTATAACGAAATTATTGAACTAATCGCAGGGGGAACCACTCCCCAATCGGTGATTAACTTTCATCTTTCCGATACCGCTCAAAATCGCCTAGAAGACCTAATTTATAACGCTAAAAATAATGAACTTACCCAAGATGAAAAACAGGAACTCGATGCTTATTTAATGCTAGAACATATTATGACCCTAGCAAAAGCAAAAGCTCACAAATATCTCAATGGAGCCAACTAAAATGGCTCGACCTTACATTAGTGCAGAATTGCGAAAATTAGTTGCTGAACGTGCCGATTTTCTCTGTGAATATTGCTTAATTTCTGCTTCTGATAGGGTATCTGGCTGTCAGGTGGATCATATCATTAGTGTTAAACACGGGGGAGCAACTTCGGCTGATAATTTGTGCTATGCCTGTATTTTTTGCAATTTACAAAAAGGTACAGACTTGCTGAATACAACACAATCATAGTATTCATTTAATCATTTCAATCACAGTTTAGACTTATTATGGGATTATGGGATGGATTATATTGTTAATATTGTTTTGCAGTACAAAAAAGGTCATAAAAAATCATGGAAAAACAACTATTACTCAATAAAATTAAACAAGCAGTACAAGCGATCGAACCACAAGCGCAAATATTTCTTTATGGTTCACGGGCGCGGAATGATGCTCAACCAGACTCTGATTGGGATATATTAGTATTAGTTGATGGGATCACCAACCCTACTCGCACATCTCAAATCCGTCGTCAAATTTATGAAATCGAATGGGAAACAGAAGAAGTTATTTGTACCATTGTTCGCAGCAAAAATCAATGGGAACATCCCTTATTACAAACTACTCCTTTCTGGCAATCAGTTAACAAAGAAGCTATTATGCTATGAGTAAAAATTCCCCTCATGATCAACTAATTAGGTATCGTTTAAATCGTGCAGAGGAAGCTTATCAAGATGCTTGTTCTCTTGCTGATGGTGCAAGATGGAATAGTTGTATCAATCGTCTATACTATAGTTGCTTTTATGCTGTTACGGCTTTACTTGCTTATGATAATCTCTCATCTCCAAAACATACAGGTGTCCGTAGTCTCTTCAATAAAAACTACATCCGTAGTGAAATTATTTCAAAAGACTTTGGTGCAGTTTATAACGAATTGTTTGAATACCGTCTCGAAGCAGATTATACAGACTTTGCAGATTTTGATGAATTACAAGTTCTTCCTTTCATTGCAAAAGTGAGAGATTTTTTAAATATAATTTCAGACCTGCTTCCTACTGATTAAATGACAAAAGTATTGTATAGCAATACATTAAGTAAAGAGCATCTCAATACACAAATGATTCGTAATAATTTACAAATGATGCGACAGTCACATCCATCGTCTTAACTGCGATCAATTTGACTATGGGATGGACTATGATTGATCATTGATGAAGACTTGCTGAATACAACACAATCATTGTATTCATTCAATCATTCAAATCATAGTTTAGACTTATCGAAAATTTGGGTTAAAACCCCGTCCTTTGAGGACGGCTTTAAGCTACAATGGAAAAAGCGATAACCAAGCTAAAAACTGAACCTTGACAACAGATAGTAGGGGGTTTCGTTCAGAAAAGACTTCAAATTCGGCCTTGAACGAGTAAAAAAAGTGGCGTGGTGAGGAATCGCCGTCCGTTTTACGGCGGCGAGGATGTCAATATGGGATTACCGTAGGTGCTTCTCATCCATGCCTCTTAGATTACCGGATTTCGTCCCCCCCTGAACGGTGACAATTTATCAGCGTTTTCTACCAGTTTGTCGCCGGTGATACCGTTGATGAACTAGGCGATAGCTAACAAAATAGGTTATCGTAGCAAATACCGTCGCTGATAGTAAGCAACCAAAAAACAGGGTCAAAAGAAATTGGCCGCCAGAACTAGCTAACTTTTCGGTGAAGCTTTGATTAGTTTGAAAAATGTTGCCCAGATTCGATCGCCCGCTTTGACCAAGAATAAACTCTCCTAATTTATAGTTAAACAGGAAAATTGGCAGATCGGTCAAGGGATTGCTGATATAAGTACCTGCAGCAGCTGCGATTTTGTTGGCACGAAATAGGGTGGCTAAAAAGATAGCGACGATGATTTGAAGGCCCATCCACGGGAAAAATCCCGAAAAAACTCCCAAGGCAAAACCCCTGGCAATTTCCCTAGGATGTCCTTGTAATCGCATTAAGCGAATATACCAATAGCGCAAAAATCGCAGTAAGCGATTACTCGAATATTTGCGGCTTTTTCTCGCTTTTAATGACCGTGAGCGCATATTTTCGGGCATAAATGCTGACAAAATTGATACCGACTTCAATTTTAGCAAGGAGTGATTAAGAGATGTTAAACACAGGGGATACGATCGCTGCCATCGCTACGGCGATCGTTCCGCAACAGGGTAGCATCGGTATTGTCCGTTTATCCGGTAGTCAGGCATTGGCGATCGCTCGTCAGCTTTTTCATACCCGCAATCGTCAAAAATGGCAAAGTCATCGTATTCTCTACGGTTATATCCGGCATCCCCAAAGTCAGGCAATTATCGATGAAGCTTTACTGTTGCTCATGTTGGCTCCCCGCTCTTTTACTCGCGAGGATGTGGTGGAATTTCACTGTCATGGCGGCATTATGCCCGTACAACAGGTGTTACAGTTATGTCTAGAAAATGGGGCCCGTTTGGCACAAGCGGGGGAATTTAGCCTGCGTGCCTTTCTTAACGGCAGAATTGACCTAACTCAAGCTGAAAGCGTCGTCGATCTCGTTGGGGCGCGTTCTCCCCAAGCGGCACAATTTGCCCTCGCTGGTTTACAGGGGAAACTCGCGCAACCGATCCGCCATTTGCGTGCCACCTGTCTCGATATTTTGGCTGAAATTGAGGCCCGTATTGACTTTGAAGAGGATTTACCGCCCTTGGATCACGAGGTGATTCTTTATAGCATAGAACAGGTTTTTTGTCAAGTAAATTTAATTTTAGCCACTGCCGAGCGCGGGGAATTGCTGCGTAGTGGTCTGAAAGTGGCGATCGTGGGGCGGCCGAATGTGGGTAAATCCAGTTTGTTAAATGCTTGGAGTCGGAGCGATCGAGCGATTGTCACCGATTTACCCGGCACTACCCGCGATATTGTCGAATCTCAGCTAGTTGTGGCGGGAATCCCCGTACAAGTCCTCGATACGGCAGGAATTCGCTCGGCCAGCGATCGAGTCGAACAAATTGGGGTGGAACGTTCCCGTCAAACGGCCCGGTCTGCTGATTTAGTTCTCTTAACCGTCTCCGCAGAGTCAGGGTGGACCGAGGAGGACGAGGAAATTTATCGCTCTGTCAGCGATCGCCGATTAATTTTAGTGATTAATAAAATTGATTTGGTTAATCCAGAAACGGTAATTTACCCAGCAGAAATTGAGAGAGTTGTCAAGCTATCCGCCGCCCAAAATCAGGGTATTGAAGACTTAGAAAAAAGTATTATTAATGCTGTCCAAAATCAAGAACTACAGGCGGCTAATTTGGATTTAGCCATTAATCAACGACAAGCGGCCGCTTTAACTAGGGCGAAAATTGCTTTGGAACAGGTCAAAAAAACAATTGACCAAGATTTACCTTTTGATTTTTGGTCGATCGATCTGCGTACTGCCATTCAAGCTTTAGGAGAAATTACCGGCGAAGAAGTGACTGAATCGGTACTTGATCGCATTTTTAGCCGTTTTTGTATTGGCAAGTAAGCAATTAGAAAATCTGGTCAACCAGAAACAAGTTTTTATCCTTTTGTGTTGGGTTAACTGTAGTCTTGTTGAGAATTATAAAGATCAGATATTACTGGAAAAAAATACTTTCCAAGCGGCCGTAATAATGGCACTTCCCAAAAGGATAATCAATGTCCAGACCTGATTTTTTTGGGTTCCTTCCACTGATTTTAGCCGATTGTCGATGCCTTCGATTTTCTCGTCTAACACTTTAATATCCCCTTTGATATCAGCTTGTCCTATCTCAAGTTTTGTTAAGCGATTATCTAATCGATCAAACCGTTCATCAATCTTATCGAATTTCTGGCTAACTTCCTTGATACTGTCTTTAATTTCTTTAAGGACGACATCAAGGGAATAAGTAACAGTTTCGTTAGACATTGGGTCAACTCCTATACTGCATCTGGTTGGGGATAATTTTATCTTAAGTCTAGGCTTTAAGAAAATTTTCTTTCAGGAGAGGTTAACTGTAGTCTTGTTGAGGATTAGAGAACTCAGATATTACTTGAAAAAAATACTTTCCATCCGGCCGTAAAAATAGCACTTCCCAAAAGGATAATCAATGTCCAGACCTGATTTTTTTGGGTTCCCTCTACCGATCTGAGCCGATTGTCGATGCCTTCGATTTTCTCGTCTAAAACTTTAATATCCCCTTTGATATCGGTTAGTCCTATTTCTACTTTGGTTAACCGTTCATCGATTTTGTCAATCTTCCCCTCAATCCTTGTGAGGACAGCTTCTAGGGAATAAGTAACAGTTTCGTTAGACATTTGGTAAACTCCTATACTGCATCTGGTTGGGGATAATTTTATCTTAAGTCTAGGCTTTAAGAAAATTTTCTTTCAGGAGCGGTTAATCTTTTTGGGTTCGTTTAACTGTAGTCTTGTTGAGGATTAGAGAACTCAGATATTACTTGAAAAAAATACTTTCCAAGCGGCCGTAAAAATGGCACTCCCTAAAAGGATGATTAATGTCCAGACCTGATTTTTTTGGGTTCCCTCTACCGATCTGAGCCGATTGTCGATGCCTTCGATTTTCTCGTCTAACACTTTAATATCCCCCTTGATATCGGTTAGTCCTATTTCTACTTTGGTTAACCGATTTCTTTAAGGACGACATCAAGGGAATAAGTAACAGTTTCGTTAGACATTTGGTAAACTCCTATACTGCATCTGGTTGGGGATAATTTTATTTTAAGTCTAGCTTTAAGAAAATTTTCTTTCAGGAGCGGTTAATCTTTTTGGGTTCGTTTAACTTTAGTCTTGTTGAGGATTGGAGAACTCAGATATTACTTGAAAAAAATACTTTCCAAGCGGCCGTAAAAATGGCACTTCCCAAAAGGATAATCAATGTCCAGACCTGATTTTTTTGGGTTCCCTCTACCGATCTGAGCCGTCTACCTTGTCAAATCTTTCGTTAACCCGCTTCTCAAGCGAGTCAATCTTCCCCTCAATCCTTGTGAGGACAGCTTCTAGGGAATAAGTAACAGTTTCGTTAGACATTTGATAAACTCCTATACTGCATCTGGTTGGATATAATTTTATCTTAGTCTAGGCTTTAAGAAAATTTTCTTTCAGGAGCGGTTAACTCTAGTCTTGTTGAGGATTAGAGAGATCAGATATTACTTGAAAAAAATACTTTCCAAGCGGCCGTAAAAATGGCACTTCCCAAAAGGATAATCAATGTCCAGACCTGATTTTTTTGGGTTCCCTCTACCGATCTGAGCCGTTTCCACTTTGGTTAACCGTTCATCGATTTTGTCGATCTTCCCCTCAATCCTTGTCAGAATAGCTTCTAGGGAATAAGTAACAGTCTCGTTAGACATTTGGTAAACTCCTATACTGCATCCGGTTGGATATAATTTTATCTTAAGTCTAGGCTTTTTGGCATTCCTTAACCCCATAGTTAACTTTACTTTTGTCCAACCACTGAGATAGTGTTAGGTGAAAACTTAGATAGTTTCTTGTCACTGATTACCAGTTACTGTTCATTCTCTACGGAAAAACCCTAACTGCCAATTTTTTCGGGAACTTCCTAACATTCCATTCATCTTAAAACCCAGATTCCGCCAGAAAAAAGGAGGAAATCCAGAGGAGTTTCAGGCTTTTTTCCTAGCCCTCTCGGTTTTCTTTTGGTTTGACACTCCCATCGCACTCATGCGAGGGATTCTTCGTTCACAGGGAGATGCCTTGCAAAAGCAGTGCCTTTACTTGGTCTTACTCTCCCTCCAGAAGCAGTAGCGGTATGCCCTACCGCCAAAATTCGTAAACCTTCATCCCGAATATTCTTAGCGGCATTAATGTCTCTATCGTGGGTTTCTCCACACTTAGGACATTGCCAACTACGAATATCCAAGCTTAAACTGTCAACACGATTTAAGCAGTTACTACAAGTCTTGGAACTAGGAAAAAATCTGTCAACTTCTATATAGATTTTTCCTTCCCATTCAGCCTTGTATTTTAACATAGTACAGAATTGACCCCAACCAGCATCACTAATTGATTTGGCTAGTTTATGGTTTTTGACCATGTTTCTGACTGCCAGATTTTCTACCACTATGACTTGGTTTTTGTCAACTAATTTACGACTTAGTTTGTGCAGAAAATCTTCACGACAACGAACAATTTTAGAGTGAACTTTAGCAACTTTAACTCTAGCTTTATTTCGGTTGTTAGAGCCTTTTTGCTTGCGACTTAATTTCTTTTGTCTCCTCGCTAATCTCTGTTCGTACTTACGGTAGTATTTAGGATTCCCGTGTTTAGTCCCGTCTGATGTAATAGCAAAATGGGTTAGTCCAACGTCTATCCCGACAGCTTTTCCTTCTGATGACCCTTCGGCTTCGCTCAGGGTTAATTTTTGGGGTAAATCCTGACCATCATCATAAAGACAAGATGCGAAATATTCTCCCGATGGATTAACTGAAACCGTAACAGACTTTAAGCTTCCCTCTGGTTGCCGTGAAACCTTGCAATAGACTTCACCAATTTTAGGCAATACCAGAACATCATCTTTTAACTTACAGTGCTGAGGAAATCTAATCGACTGCCTATTTTGCTTTTTCTTGAAGTTAGGATATTTAGTTCTACCTTCAAAGAAATTAAGGAAAGCACTAGAAAGATTTAAAGCTGCTTGCTGTAATACCTGCGATGGTACTTCGCTTAACCACTCATGCTCTTTTTTTAGGGAAGGCAGCAGCCTAATTATTTCGTCTCTGCTTAATCCTTTTCCAGTTTGCTTGTAAGTTTCAGATGTCAAGTTTAGGGCGTAATTGTAAAACCATCTAGCACAGCCAAACGACTTGGCAAGCAAAACTGATTGCTCGCTTGTCGGATAGATTCTGTACTTAAACGCTTTTAACATCTTGTTTACCAGACTATATTTACTATGTTAAACTATGCAAGGCTAAACTGTCAAGGATTTAATCGTGCTTTGCGGTTCTATTCTGGTCGGGGTTTCATCCCTTCAGTACGAGGATCTTCACCCCGACATCTGTGATAAATTGGGTTATGTGTGCAAAGGAGTGAGCGAGTGACGTTTAGCATAGAACCAAAAATTATCAATCCGCCCAAAAACCGTCATGATTATCAATTGTCGGAAGTAATTCGCTATCGTGCTTGGGTAGAGATCGATCGCTCGGCACTACAACAAAACGTGCGAAAAGTCAAGGCCTTATTAGCCCCAAAAACGGAATTAATGGCGGTAATTAAAGCTGATGCTTACGGACACGGGGCAGTTAAGGTGGCTAACAGCGTTTTAGAAGCCGGAGCGCAATCTTTAGCCATCGCGACTATTGGGGAAGGTATCGAACTACGGGAAGCGGGAATCGTTGCCCCAATTATGATTTTAGGGGCAGTGAATACCCCGGAAGAAGTGGCAGCCTTAGCCCATTGGCAATTGCAGCCCACCCTGGTACAAATCGAACAGGTGCAAATTTTTGCCCCCGTTATGAGACGCTTAGAGCAGCGGCTGCCGGTTCATATCAAACTAGATACGGGGATGTCTCGCTTAGGTACACCATGGCAAAAGGGTACAAAATTCGTCGAACAGGTTTTAGAGGCTTCTAACCTGAAAATTGCCAGTATATACTCCCATTTTGCCACGGCTGACGATCCCAATCCCGAAATCATGCAGTTACAACGGCAAAGATTCCAACAAGCGATCGCCGAGCTAAGATCAAAAGGTTATCATCCCCCCTGTCTGCATTTAGCTAACTCTGCCGCTACTCTAAGCGATCGATCTCTGCACTACGATCGAGTTAGAGTCGGATTAGCTCTCTACGGTCTTTATCCTGCCAATCATCTCACCGATAAAGTCCCTTTGCAACCCGTCCTGCAAGTAAAAGCGCGCATTGCCCAAGTCAAAACTATTGCCGCCGGTTCGGGAGTGAGTTATGGTCATCAGTACATAGCGGCAAAAGACACTCGTATTGCTGTGGTCGGTATCGGTTACGCGGATGGAATTCCCCGCAATCTCTCCAATCGTTTAAAAGTATCCCTGAGAGGACGTTTAGTACCCCAAATCGGCGCGATAACCATGGATCAGTTAATGATTGACGTGAGCGAGATTCCAGAGGTAAAAACAGGGGAAATCGTCACACTTATCGGCAAAGATGGCCCACAGTGCATTACCGCCGACGATTGGGCGCGGGATTTAGGTACGATATCCTGGGAGATTCTCTGCGGTTTTAAGCATCGTTTGCCGCGAATTACTATTAGCAATGGCTAATTATGGCGGTGATCTTAAAAAATGTCAATTGGCGGCAATTCTCACTGTTGAATGACTGGTGAGATGTGTAATTAACTTTGCTTAGGCACTTACCGTTGTCGATTGCGATCGCTAATTGCCAGTCTAGATTAGGGGATGAATTCTCTGGCGCTTTAGGTTAGAATAAACAGGGTTAATCGACGGCAACTGATTAGTTTTACCCTAGAGGCAGCGATGACTATAAGCAACGATTTACCCTTACCCCCCGGCAGTTTTGGATTACCCCTATTAGGAGAAACAATCGCTTTTTTGACCGATCGAGATTTTGCCAGTAAACGTCATAATAAATATGGTCAACTTTTCCGCACTCATATTTTTGGCAGTCCCACGATTATTTTATCCGGTGCCGAAGCTAACCGGTTTCTCCTCAGCAACGAGAACAAATACTTTGCGGCAACTTGGCCCAAAAGTACCAAAACTCTCCTAGGCAGCGCATCTTTAGCGGTGCATACAGGAGATGTCCACGCTTCCCGTCGTCGCTTAATCTATCAAGCTTTTCAACCCCGGTCCCTAGCAAGTTATATCCCTACGGTAGAAACAATTACCGCTCACTATTTAGAGCGTTGGCAAACCGCAAAAACCCTGTCATGGTATCCTGAATTAAGAAACTATACTCTCGATATCGCCTGTAAATTATTTGTCGGTCTTGACCAGGGTTCTGCTACCAAATTAGGAGAAGCTTTTGATACTTGGTGTGCGGGATTATTTAGCCTTCCCCTTCCCCTTCCCTGGACAGCTTTCGGCCAAGCATTACGCTGTCGAGAAGAATTACTGCAAGCGATCGAAACTATCATTTTAGAAAGACAAAAAAATGATGACCCAGGCCAAGATGCTCTTGGTATTCTTTTACAAGCTAAGGACGAAAACGGTCAAAGTTTATCCTTAGCGGAATTAAAGGATCAAGTGCTATTATTACTCTTTGCCGGTCATGAAACTTTAACCTCTGCTATCGCCACTTTCTGCCTACAAATGGCACTGCATCCCGATATTTTTCAGCTTGTCCTTGAGGAAATAACTAATTTTGATCTATCGACTCCTTTAAGCGTTGATACCCTCAAACAGATGACCTATTTAGATCGCGTTTTAAAGGAAGTTTTACGTTTTACTCCCCCCGTGGGAGGAGGATTCCGTCGGGTAGTAGAAGACTGTCAATTTAACGGTTATCATTTGCCGAAAGGATGGGTGGTGCAGTATCAAATCACCAATACTCATAAAGATAATAATATTTATTCTCATCCTGAAACCTTCGATCCCGATCGCTTTTTAGCCGAGGAAAAACCCTACGGGTATATCCCTTTTGGTGCGGGATTACGCGAATGTATTGGCAAAGAATTCGCTCGTTTAGAGATGAAAATTTTAGCCGTCCGTTTAGTAGAAAAATACGATTGGCAATTACTCCCCAATCAAGATCTCACCCTCACCGCTATCCCCACTCCCCATCCTCGCGACGGTTTACAAGTCACCTTTAAACCCCGATAAAAAAACTTTAAAAACAGTTTAGCGTTTTGCTCAGAGCCGTGAAATTTATTTCACGGCCTTTCGCTGGAACTAAGCTGAACAGAGGTTAATCGGCAGCGGGTAAAGCTTTCGATAATTCTCCATTTTGCTGATGATTTGGTGTATCGAATTCGAGAACTAAGTAACGAATTAAACGCGCTAGGGATTTTTGTAGCAAACCTTCAGCAATTTTTTGTCCCATCTGTTGGGTTTCGGGTTTAGCGATTAGTTTAGTCATCACTGGCACCATAGCCATGGCATCGAATCCTTTCGTTTCCTGTAAAATACTAAAGACGTTGCGAAGATGCTCAAAAGTCTTAGCATCACCTAATAATTCTGGGGGAGTTTCTTGCACCGCTAAACCCACCTGTTCCCGGAAATTAACCGTGAGATTAAACCAAGTTCGACGACCGAAGTTATCGAGAGCATTTACTAACTCATTCACTAATTTTTCGCGGATAAATATACCCCTGTCTGAAAGGAGAAAATCTAGCGCTTGATCGGTGACTTTATCGAAGTTAAAATCATTAGAATCTTTAGCATTACGCAAGAGATTTTCTAAACGATTCCAGCGAAAAGTACCGTCTTTAAACAATAAATCCCGCAGGGAATCTCGCAACTCCGTGGAAGGATCGGTGAGCAGACGTTTAGCAATATAAGGATAGGCTTTGCTAAGTACCTTAAAATTAGGATCGATGCCAATCGCTATTCCCTCTAAAGTCACCATTGAGCGAATAATCAGGGCATAATAGGCGGGAACTCGAAAGGGAAACTCATACATCATCGCCGACATTTTATCGGTGATACTTTTAAAGTTTAATTCTGCCACACTCGCCCCTAAAGCATTACCAAAAACTTCCGAAAAAGCGGGAACAATTGGCTCTAAATTGGTAGTTGGTGACAGGAAGTCTAACTTAACATAATCCTTGGCCAAAGACTCAAAATCCCGGTTGACTAAATGCACCACCGCTTCGATCAAACCGTAGCGTTGATAGGGTTCAATATTGCTCATCATGCCGAAATCAAGATAAGCTAATTTACCGTCGGGAGTCGCTAATAAATTACCCGGATGGGGATCCGCATGGAAAAATCCGTGTTCAAGTAATTGACGCAAAGAACACTGCACCCCCACATTAACTAAGTGGGTGGCATCAATACCCTGGGACTGAATTTCTTTGATATTAGTTAATTTTGTGCCGTCCACCCACTCCATGGTTAAAACCCTTCGCCCGGTATATTTCCAGTAGATTTTGGGGATGTAAATTTCGGCAATATGACCATAAAGTTGAGCGAATTTTTCGGCGTTTTGTCCTTCGTGAAGATAATTAATTTCTTCAAAAATACGAGCGGCTAATTCGTCGGTAATTGCCACTAAATCGGAGCGAAGTCTTTTAATATTACCTTTCACCCAAGTCGCCAAACTACGCATGATATACACATCTAAAGTTATACAGCGAATCAAATCGGGACGCTGTACTTTAACGGCGACTCTCTCTCCGGTTTTTAATTTACCTTTGTAAACTTGTCCTAGGGAAGCGGCCGCTATGGGATTGGGGGATAATTCTGCGTAAATTTCCTGGGGAGAATAACCTAATTCTTCCTCGATAAAACGATAGGCAATTTCGTTAGGAAAAGAGGGTATTTGATCCTGGAGAGTGGTTAATTCTTCTAAATATAAAGGCGGTACTAAATCAGGCCTGGTAGAGAGAGCTTGACCGATCTTAATATAGGTGGGTCCCAATTTGGTCAACATTTCCCGCAATTGTACGGCTCGTCTAATTTCATTTTTTGGCGATTTTCCCCGCAGTTTATCCCACCAGATACCGATGACAAAAGATAAAACCGGTAGGGCAATTTCGATTAATCTCCCCACAACGTCTAGAGGTCGCCCACGGTAATAGTCGTTAATCACTTGGGGATTGTAGCGCCAACTCTCGGCTACGTTGTCATCCATGGGGCCGATATCTTCCCGATGCTCTTCGGGAATATGGATGGGCTGCACTTCAACGGTAATCGCTTCTTCGGGTTGCGTCTCTGGGGAGATCATCTGTTCGGACATAGTTCGGTGACGGGGCAGGGTGATTTGTAAACTATTGTAACAAGTATCGGCTTTCTGCCCGATCTTGTTTCTGTCTCCCTAGTTCTATGCTCAGGTTCGCCGTCAACTTTCCCCTGGTTATCCGTATTTTTGACGATTTCGAGGCTGATACTGCCCTGATTATCCTGAACCTAGGTGTCAAAAAATAGCGCGGTAATTTGGCTGGTTTCTAGGACTTTGTTAAATAAACTAGGGTCTGCTGACCGATAACTCAATTCACCGCTAATAATCAGAAGTTAAATTAGCTAAGTTAATCATTAATATTACCTCTCAAAGTATTCTACAATAGCTCTCGCTATCGATTCTGCACCATCTTTAGGCGGTTTAACCTTTAGTCGTGGCGGTTGGGGGGCTTGCCGTAAAAAGTCCCAATTACCTTGAAAAAATTCTTCACTGCTAATAATTTGATGATCACTATAATCTTGGATTCCAGCCAATAAAATCGCTGATTCGGCGAAACCTTCTCGAGTGAGGGAAACAATCGGAACCTCTAATTTTAAAGCCTCGGCAAAGGTGCTATATCCCGGTTTGGAAATAATTCGATCGCACAGGGGCATAAAATCCACGGGACGATAGCTCCGATCCGGTTTATCCTGTAAGCGGACTAAATTGGGCAATTCGGGCGCGTTTTTTTCAAAAGTGATAAATTGCCAATCGGGAAAACTGGCGAGTTTATCATAGGGAATTGCTTCTAATCCTAACCCACCAAAACTCAATAAAATAGTTTTTTCTTTAGGGGCATTTAGCTTAAATTCCTGTCGCAATTGTTCTTCACTGTAGCGGGGTGTACCTCCGGTTAAACCTACCTCGGTGACATGGGGAAATGCTGTCATTGCTTCTGCTAAAGGCAGTTTAAATAAGCGATCGCATTGATTATAACAACGACTAATCCAATCACTAATACTGGCGAATTCTTCACCCCAATCACGATAGATAAAATCCCAGCCAAAGTTACCAATCATCCAACAAGGAAGCCCCGCACTTTTGGCAATTAGTGCAGCTAAAGGTGGTAAATCGGCCACAACTAAACCGACACGATTAGTTTTAATAAAATTAACTTCACTGGCAATAATTGCCCTTGATTGAGCAATTATTTGTTCTAATTTTTCTTTAGTAGCTAATTTATCCATCGTTAAACTATCCGATTGGATTACCCCCACATCAAACCCCCGGGGTCTTTGAATATATTCTCCGGATATATAGGAATCTAATAACCAGCGCGGAGCAGTGGTGACTAATATCGGCAAAATTTCGGGATTAAGTTCAATAACATTAGCTACTACCGAAGCAGTGCGGACAGCATGGCCAAAACCATGATTAGTAACGGCAAAATAAACAACAGGACGAGACATACAGCAGTTATCTTAATGGTCAGATACGAAGTTTTTCTTTTGGGGAGTCGGGATACTCCGAGACGATGCCCTGTCAGATCATACTTGATCTTTAAGATAAACGCTGTAATATCTAAGTAAAAGGAAAAAAGCGATTAAAATTCTCTTAGTCAGAGGTCAAAATAATGCTTTCATCACTTTTGACTATTAAAAAACCCTCTCTTCGCAGAGAGGGTGAATTAGATTTAGGAATTTTCCTCTAATCCAAAGACGCGATTAAAAGCTTTCAAGACTTTATAACCAGAATCGATCGATTCTAGGGGATCTTTCCGCAAACGGTGACGTAAACAGAGAACAATTACCCGACGGATATCATCTACAGTCACAGTTGTCCGTCCTTCCAAAGCGGCCAGAGCTTTAGCGGCGCGATTGGTAACGATATCGCCGCGCAATCCATCCACGTCCAACTCGGAACAAACCTCGGAAATTTTCACCCGCAGATCATAATCAAGCTCCACAGAAGGCAAAAGATTCTGGGCCTCCACTAACTTTCTTTGCAGTTCTTCCTGTTCTAAGTTATATTTCTCTAAAAACGAGAGAGGATTGCCATCAAATTCCGCACGCTGTTCCACGATTTTGACCCGTAGAGGTGGTTCTTTGACGGTGTGAATCTCGGCGTGCATTCCGAAGCGATCGAGCAGTTGTGGGCGCAATTCTCCCTCTTCTGGATTGCCCGATCCCACCAAAACAAACCGGGCCGGGTGACGGATGGAAATTCCTTCCCGTTCCACCGTATTCCAACCACTAGCGGCCGAATCCAATAGCACATCGACGAGGTGATCGTCAAGTAAATTAACTTCATCCACATAGAGAATGCCTCGGTTAGCTTTGGCCAGCAAACCCGGTTCAAAAGCTTTTACCCCTTCTGACAGGGCCTTTTCGATGTCAATTGTGCCACAGACCCGATCCTCCGTCGCACCGAGGGGCAGATCTACCATAGTGACTTTTTTCTTGGCAATGGCCAACGGGATGGCCTCGTCCACCCTTTGCCGCACCTCATCGCTCATTAAATCGGGATCATTGGGGTCAGAATTAAAGGGATCGTTAGCAACTACGTCAATTTCTGGTAAAAGGTCAGCTAAAGCCCTAATTGTGGTGGATTTTCCCGTACCTCGATCCCCCATAATCATCACCCCGCCAATTTTGGGGTCGATGACGTTGAGCATTAGGGATAATTTCATTTCTTCCTGGCCGACAATAGCGGTGAAGGGAAAAACCACGCGGCGAGTTTTCGGAGGAGCTTGGGGAGTCACGGTCATAAGTGGATTCAAAAGTCAATAGTTTTTGAGTAAAGAATTATATCTAGTGGGGATTCTAGCCGTCAGCTTTCAGCAAAGCTTTATTATTGTAAGTCTTTTTTCCTGCTTTTTAAGATCCAGCGCCAGAGGGGATGACCCGGCCCTTTGGCCCGAATTTTCTGCACCTGTTGCTCTAAGCGCAGTTTTTCTCTGGGGGAAAGTCCTAAAATAATATTGCGACTTTGCCAGACTAACACTGCTCCTGTAATGGCAACACAAAAGGCTAGACCGATAGAAGCCCAGTAATTGAAAGCTAAAGCATATCTCACGGCTGTCCAAGTAAAATATTGCCGCATTAAAGCTATATCATCCCATAAAACCCATAAACTCGCCGAACCAATCACTAACCAACAACCCAACACGAATAACCAACGACCCCATACCGTCAGTCGATGTAATCTTTGGACTTGTTGCTGTAGTTCAGAATCGGCCATTTCAGTAATCAGTGAGCAGTAATCAGTAAACAGTGAGCAGTAATCAGTAAACAGTAAACAGTGAGCAGTAAACGGTAAACAGTAAACTGATAACTGATCACTGATCAGTTATCACTGATCACTGACAGCAAAAATAAATTCGGAACGATTTTGCGCCATTTCAGAGATCACTCCAAATGTTAAGAATTGTACAACCCTCTTGTCATAAGGATTTTTATGTCATGAAACCTTAAATTTGGAATTGCTGGATCACTGAATTATCCCTTGACAATTGCCCCAAAATCTGCTAGGACTCGCGCGTGATTTCGCAGTAAACCCAACAGATTTAAACGATTGCGACGGACAGATTCTTTTTCTGCCATGACTAACACACTATTTTCGCCATCAAAAAAGTCAGCCACCAGGGGAGAAATTGCTGTTAAAGCAGTGACAAGACGCTGATAATCTCTTTGCTCTCTTGCGCTGATAGTTTCGGGAATTAGGGCAATTAAAGCGTCATAAAATGCTGGTTCGGAGGATTGTTCAAATAACTCCGTATCGATGATTGCCTTGATTTCTAGGGTAGTTGTATCTAAATCTCCTTTTTGTGCCAAACGGGTCGAGCGATTGACGGTTTCATAGATGTTGGCTAACTGACCATCCTGACGAATTTGGGATAAAAAGCGAGCGCGTTCACGGGTATCTAATAAATTTTCCAAAGCGCGAGACTTATACTCTGGATCGTTTTCCCCTAAAACTGCATTAACGAGATCGTAATCTATCCTCAAATCATCAATTAAGAGAGTTTGCAGACGTTGTAAAAAGAAATCTTTAATCAGATTGACTGGGTTGGGTTTATCGGGATGACTGGTGACAAAATCCTGAGCTATTTGCTCAATTAATGCCAAAAGATTGATATTAAAATCGGCTGACCAGATAATACTAATTATTGCATTGGCAGCCCGACGGAGAGCGAAGGGATCAGAGGAACCAGTGGGCAGCATTCCCAGTCCAAAAATACCGACTAAAGTATCTAAGCGATCGGCAATTCCCACCACTTGACCGGTGATTGTTTCCGGGAGTATATCCCCAGCATTGCGGGGCAGATAATGTTCAAAAATGCCCCGAGCAACTACAGCTGATTCACCGCTAATTAAAGCATATTTTTCGGCCATTACTCCCTGTAATTCGGGGAATTCGTAAACCATTTGGGTAACTAAATCCGCTTTACAAAGCATGGCAGTGGACTCTATATCACTGCGACTTTGTTCATCGAGATTTAACTGTTCGACGATCATCTGGGCAATTTCCATAATCCGATCGACTTTATCGCGCATGGTTCCCAATTCTTCTTGGAAAGTGACGGTTTCCAGTTGGGGAAGGAAACTATCTAAGGGTTCATCACAATCGGCAGTATAGAAAAATCTGGCATCCGCTAACCGCGCGCGGATAACCCTTTCATTTCCTGCGGAGATAATCTCAGATTTCTGGGGATCACCATTGGAAATAGTAATAAAATAGGGGGACAAACCCTGGGGAGTTTTGACCGGGAAATAACGCTGGTGTGTCACCATCACAGTGATAATTACTTCTGAGGGTAATTCCAGAAATTCATCGTCAAATTTGCCGACAATTGCCGTGGGATATTCGACTAAGTTGGTCACTTCTGCTAATAAATCTGCGGGAATTTCTGCCACTCCCTCCAGTTTTTTGGCCCGGGTGGTAATCTGATCGGTAATTATCTGTTGACGCACTTGCGGATCCGCTTCCACAAAAATCGATCGCAAACTGGTTAAATATGCCTGGGGATGACTAATGGCTAGGGATTGCGGGTGTAGAATGCGATGACCAAAAGTTAATCGATCGCTGGTTAAAGTGGTAGAGCCATTAATTAATTCTAGGGGTAAAACTTCCCCATCCACTAAAGTTAATAACCAACGAATTGGCCGGGGAAATCTTAAATCTCCATCTCCCCAACGCATAAAACGTCTTCCTTCCAAACGGGTAATCCATTGGGGAATTAATTCAGTTAAAATCTCGGCTGTTTGACGACCTGGAATCGTTTTTTCAATATAGACAAATTCTCCTTTGTCTGTGGCGCGAATTGAGAAAGCATCGGTGCTGACTCCCTGTTTTCGAGCAAAACCCTCACCAGCGGGGGTAATTTTGCCATTTTTGTAGGCGGCACTAACTGGCGGTCCTTTTATCTCCTCGCTGCGAGCTTCTTGATCCGTCGGTAATCCTTTGATTAACACGGCCAAACGGCGCGGGGTTCCGTAAACTTGAATAGCAGTCGCATCTAGAGATTCCGTCTCTAAACTCTTGCTAACTCTTTCCTGCAATTGTGCGATTGCGCTATCGACAAAATCTGCGGGTAGTTCTTCTGTACCGACTTCCAGTAAAAAATCCATCTGATTGATTGGCCGTGTTTATGCTTCACCGATCATCTAGGCTATCACAGAAGCCGTGTCCTTAGTTTTTGATCAGCTGTACTGCATTTAAACTGCATATTGGAAATTTTAGTACAAATGCTCAAACTTCCTCGACCTAGCTCTGGCGCTGCCCACTCTCCTATCCCTTTTAAACAGTATGTTAGTATAACTATATGGCGATACAATTGCATTAGCTTGGCTAAACGGACAAAGTTGCTATCATATTTTATCTGTTATGTCAATAAAGTTATGAAACGATTTCTATTATTATTTTGTGTTCTCGTGAGTTTTTTGCTGTTTATCAGCTTTGAGATTGATTTTTCCTTGTCTGCACTAGCTCTAACTCGACAACAGCTAGAAGGGCCGGGGCAGCTGTTGTATCAATCCCGTCATAGTTTGCGCGATGATACAGGTAGTCCTTGGCAGGTGGTGTTGTTCAAACGAATTAAGGATGGGGAAACCCTAGAAATTAGTTTGCGCTTGGTGGGATTTCCTGAAGGGATTGAGTTTCTCCATGGAGAAAGATTGACGATAACGACAGCTAAAGGCGAAATTTTAGCGGCTAAGGATGCTTTTGCCGAAAAATCACCAGCAGCTAACGTCGGTCAATACGAGATGCAGGATATCTTACCGCAGCTACCCGTTACTGAAGCGATCGAACTTTCCCTACCCCTAGAGGCTCCCCGTCATCTTAACATCCCGATTCCTGTACTTTTAGAATGGCAAAGTCTGCTTTTTTCGGCAAATGTTCGACTTTTTGGGTTAGGGTGAAAGATGCAGCAAATTGGAATCAGCGACGATGGGAAAGATTAATTTATTAGTCAGTGCCACCTCTGAGGATTGGATAGAACAGGCAATTAATAATTTAGGGATTATTCTGCTCGATCATTCCCATTGTGAGCGAAAAGCGGCAGGAGTGGCCTTAAATCTCATGTTTCGTTATCCTTCCTACGCTTCCCTCGTGCGGAAATTAACAGCGATCGCACAAGAGGAATTAGAACATTTTGAACAGGTAAATCAATGGTTAGATAAATGGGGAATTCCCCTTGCTCCCTTGAATTCTCCCCCTTATGGTGCTAAATTAAAGGCGCAGATTCGTCACCAAGAACCCGATCGCCTTTTGGATTCTCTGTTAATATCAGCTTTAATTGAGGCGCGTTCCCACGAAAGATTGGGTTTATTGGGAGAATATTGTCCTGATCCCGATTTAGGCAAATTTTATCGCGGTTTAATGGCTTCCGAAGCGCGTCATTATGGTATTTATTGGTTATTAGCAGCGGATTATTTTGAACGGACAGTGATCGAGCAACGCTTAGAAACCCTAGCGGCGATCGAAAGTGAGATTTTAGCCAATCTGCACCCAGAACCTCGTATTCATAGTTGATTGCACTAATAGGGACAAACCCTATCTAAATTACTCGTTCAACTCAATTTCTCTTTTAGAAAAGGGTAAATCTTGATTAATTGCCTCAATTTCTTCCTGTTCCATTTGATTGATTTCTTGGATATAATTGCGGAGAATTTGAGTCATTTTGCCATGATAGAAACGGTGTAAACTGTGATTAGCAGTAGCGGGAAAACCCCGTCTTTTTTTATGTTGTCCTCCCGCACCGGGGTCAAACATGGTAATACCTTGACTAATTGCCCAATCGATCGGTTGATAGTAACAAGCTTCAAAATGTAAACAGTCGTACTCTTGAAAACTGCCCCAGTAACGACCATAAAGATTAGTATCTTTGCGAATACAAAAAGATAAACCCACGGGTTTAGTATCCTTTTCATTTTGGTAGGCAGTAATCAAAACCACTCGCTGACGATAATTCGGATATAATTGTTCAAAAAATTTCTGTGTCAGGTATTTACTTCCCCAGTAAAATTTATCACAGGTACTGCTATAAAACCGATAAATTAACGGGAATAAATGATGGGGAATTTCCTCGGCAGCCAGAGTTTTAATAATTAACCCCGCATTAGTCACCGCTTTCCGTTCCCGTTTAATATTGCGGCGTTGATTAGCATTAAAAACTGTCAGATAATCTTCAAAACTTTGAAAACCTTTGTTATTCCAAATATAACTATGATGTAACCAGGGAGTAAAGCCAAAATTTTCCATTAAAATTCGCCATTGGGGATCGACAAAAAGAAAATGACAACCCGACAGATGATTTTGGTCACAAAAATGATCGATCGCCGCTATCATTAAAGCAGTAATCTCCAGTTCATTTTCCCCCGGAGCAATTAAAAAACGATAACCCACCGCAGGAGTAAAAGGGGTCATTCCTAACAGTTTCGGATAGTATCTAATCCCCAAACGATGGGAAAGCTCGGCCCATTGATGGTCAAAGACAAATTCACCGTAACTATGACTTTTAATATACAAAGGAGCGGCGGCAATTAACTCAGTACCGCGCCAAACTGTTAGATGAGCAGGTTGCCACCCCGCGCGTCCCGTGGCGCTGCCAGAAGTTTCGATATTATGTAACCATTCCCACTCTAGAAAGGGAGTAGTTAGGGGTTGAGCGAGAGCATCCCATTTTTGTTGGGGAATCTCACTCATTTTATCAATCCAAACGACAGAATATTGGGGTTTAAGCTGTTCTACCATGGGACAAGATAAGTCAACCTTTTTATTTAAGGTAATCTAGTTTTGAGATTTATGGGACTGCCGTTCAAGGGAATAATGTAAAAAAATTTCTTCTTCCACGGTTTCCACGCTCAAAAGTCGTAATTTTCTGGCAGAATCAGCCATAAATCCGGTTCCTCCCAGGGGAGTTGCCGCTTTATTGCCTCCTAACAGCAACGGACAAATAGTTAGATGGATTTCATCGATTAAATCTTCAGCTAAAAGAGAGGCAATTAATTCACCTCCTCCCAGAATCGCCAGCTTTTTAAGACCTAAAACCGTAAATTGACTAAAAATAGCCTTCCAATCACCGCAGACTAAGACAAGCTCAAATAAACCCCGATTTTCCCATGCCGCCACTTTTTCCGCTGCCGTGATTAACCAGCGCGGGAAAGGCTGCTGAAAAAATTTCATCCGGGGGTCAAGCTGACCTGAATGAGAACAAACGATCTGTATCGGCTGCGGAGATAATCCCCGTTGTTGACGGTATGCGAGAAAATCGGGATGACGAATAGGAAGACTGGTGTGATAAGCGCGCAGGGTGTTAGCACCGAATAAAGCGGCATCCATGCGCGATAAATGTTGTTCTAGACGCATTTTATCGGTAGCCGAAGCAAATCTGGCCGCTGACTGGTATGCGTCGGCAATTTTACCATCGGCACTCATGGCTAAAATAACGGTGGTGTGAGGACGATTCATGGCAAATGATGAGGGATATCAACCAGTCTGATTGGTGAATAGGCTAGTATAGTCTGGAGTTTGATAGCAAGAATCAAACCGATTTCTGCCCATGTCTATCGGTCAATCCTCCTTTCGTCGTATTCTGCTCTCTCGCTTACTCCTAGTCAGTGTACCTGTACTACTAATGGGAGTTTATGTTACCTATCGTAAGGCGCGATCAGCTTTTTTGGAAACGGCCCGTCAAAATCTCACCGAAAGTGCCATCAGAAAAGCAGACAATATTGAGCAATCAATTCAATTTTTGCAGTCCAATCTTATCACTGCGGGGGAAAGTCTGGTTTTAAAACAGGGAACCTTAGCCGAAAAAGAAGCTTTTTTACAACAATTCACGGCACGGCTTCCTAATCAGATTAACTGTGTGGAATTAATTGATATTAAGACCAAGAAACCTTTATTAAATCGAGCCTGTGAGCCAGAAATTATCAAAGTTTTGCTCCTAGAAAGATGGACAGAAAAACGGACTAGCTTTGCCGGGAATATCGAAAATATTTTAGTTAGAGGTTTACCCCGACAATTTCTAACTAAATCTCCCAATAATAATCGTCAATTAGAATTAGTTTTTGCCGTTCCCATCTACGATAATCAAGGACAATTACAATCTAGTCTGATTCTGCAAGCTTCTCTACTTTACGGGGAGAAGGTTTTACCCGGTTCTTTGTCAGGTTATCCCGTGGTTATTTCTGAAAATGGCACTATTCTCGCTCATCCCTATTTTCGTCGCATTGGTAGGCATATCAGTCAAGAAGCTGATGCTGAACGTCTCAATCTGATCATCGGTAATGCTATTAGAGGTCAACAGAGATTTCTCCATTTATTTTCTTTCGAGAAAGATGGCAAAGAATTAGTCGCTGGTTATAGTTCCCTCACCAGTCCAGTTACGGGAGAATCATCCCAAAAATGGGTAGTTTTAGCCATTAGTCCCCTCTCCCAAGCTCTGGCTCCTCTACAACAAATTTGGGAGGCAATTTTTTATCTGATTTCTGGTTTATTATTAGCTTATTTAGTAGCTATTATACTGATCACTAGGGATTTAGCCATACCTTTAGAAAAACTACGAGATTATGCCTTAAATATTCAGAAAATTCCTTCACAAAATATTACACCACAGAACTTTAATATTCGAGAAATTAATCAGTTAGCCTCGGCCTTAGAGGAAATGCTCGAACGTTTACGCCTTTGGGGAGAGGAAATAGTTAAGAGTTGGCAAGAAGCGGAAAATGCTAATCAATTAAAAAACCAATTTTTGGCGAATACTTCCCACGAATTACGCACCCCTCTCAATGGTATTATTGGCTCAATTCGTTGCGTTATGGATGGATTTTGTAATAGTGAGCAGGAGGAAAAAGAATATCTGCAACAAGCGGATAATGCAGCTGTACATCTTTTGGAAATTATTGATGATATTCTCAGTATTGCTAAAATAGAAGCGGGCAAACTTTCTGTTAATCCTGAACCAGTAGATTTACACCAAATTATCAATGAAGTTATTAATTTACAAACAGCATCGCTGCAACGTAAGTGCTTAAAATTAAATTTACTTTTCTGTCCAGAAATTCCTATAGTCTATGCTGATACCACCAAATTAAAACAGGTAATTTTGAATGTTATTTCTAACTCAATTAAATTTACTGATGCCGGCACAATTTGTTTAATAACTCGCCTAGAAAATACACAGGCTATTATTACTATAATCGATACAGGAATCGGTATAGACCCCCAGCAACAATCAAAATTATTTCGCCCTTTTGTGATGATTGATGGTTCCACAACTAGAAAATTTAGCGGTACGGGTTTAGGATTAGCTATTTCTAAGAATTTTATGAAAATGATGGAGGGAGATATTACTATCTCTAGTCAAGGTCAAGGTTTAGGAACAACTGTGGAAATTATTCTTCCTCTAGTTAGGGAAAGAAAGCTTGATTCTACCCCAGAGGAAAACTCATCTTTGCCGATTATTCCCTCTCTTAAAAGCTAAAATATCTCTATTTAACTACTGTAATTTCTAGGGAATTTAGTTTATAATTCCTCTAAACTTTCTACAGGCAAATTAACCACCTGATAAGCACCAAAAACCTCGATCGCATCAGTATAATTGGTTAATTCTTCTAAAGTTGCCGCAATTAAATGCTGTTGATCTGGATTAATTTCTAGATCGATAAAAAATATGTATTCCCCTAAAGATATTTTAGTTGGTCGCGATTCAATCCGAGATAAATTAAGCTGACGTTTGGCAAAAACTTCTAAGGGTTTGACTAAAGCTCCGGGTTGATCTAAAACCTGAAAAGCGAGGGACATTCGCTCACCTTGGGGATGGGAAGTTAAAGCCATTATCCAAAAACGGGTACAATTATCGGGATAATCATTAATTGGTTGTATTAATATTGGTACATTATAGAGTTTTGCCGCCCGGGGAGAAGCAATCGCGGCCGAATTACCCTCTCGATCGAGAATTTGAATCGCTTCTGTGGTAGAATTGGTGGGAATAATTGGCACGGTAGGTAAATTGTTTTCTAGCCATTTTTGACATTGGGCTAAAGCTTGGGGATGGGAATAAACGGTTTTAATTTCTGTTAGCGATTGTCTAGGAGATAGAAGTGCATGGGAAATCGGTAAAACTAATTCTTGTTGAATCTGTAACCCGGGTAATTGCCATAAAGCATCAAGAGTCATTACCACACTTCCTTCGGTGGAATTTTCCACCGGGACCACTGCTAAATCGGCCTGATTTTGGACAACCGCTCCCAGGGCCAAGGCAATGCTAGGATAGGGTATTAATTGACGAGGCTGGGGTGGTAAACTATTAGCATAGGCTAAAGCGGCTGTTTCTGAATAGGTTCCCACTGGCCCCAGATAAGCGATCTTTACAGTCATTTAGATTATCCCCGCAAGCAATTTTTTCTAGCTATTACAGCCTTTTTCATAAATATCAAGTATAACCTAATTTGGTATTGACTACTATCTCCTATCTGCTGGATTCTGCTATAATCATGTCAAGTCAGCTTCACTTTGTTTGATGGTCAATTGACTGATTTTTTGGCGAGTTTCCTCGATGGTTAACCCTTGGGCTAAATCCCCCAATTCTTTGAGAAGATCATTAGTTAAGGAGAGAGATATTTGGCTATCCTGACCCGATAAATAGACAACTTTGGCTAATTCGGCCAGTTTAACTTTTTTGCTGGTGCGATTTTGGTAACTGACCGAAAACCCGTTAATCTCCGCAGCCTCTTGCTGGATAATTGCCGACTTTAAACGGGGAGCATCTCACTTGTGCAATGAGTATTAATGCTTATAGCAGTCAAAAACTAGAAAATCTTGAACCTGATCACAAAGAGAAATGAGATTATAATAGTTATAACTTACGA
>VYMG01000246.1_pt1 | contig 29884 bp, 35 predicted proteins | sample 5115261 | NCBI WGS metagenome assembly VYMG01 (sample SAMN12291781, study PRJNA351875) | freshwater metagenome | isolation source: freshwater lake | place: USA: Michigan, Wintergreen Lake | collected 2013-08-08
CTTCACGCGCAAGTCCTCGTCGTCGAATCGGTACGGTCGTTCGCTGAGAACGAAGCTGTAGCCGACCTGGGTCTTGAACTCAATCGCGTGGCCGTACTGGAAGGCACGGCGATCCGCGAACGGGCTCCGTGCATGGAACACGAACAGCGGCACCTCTTTGGTCGCCAACACCGCCACCCTCTGGTTGTGAGCAGCATTGAGGTTGGTGCGAGCAACCCATGCGAAAGCAGAGGGACTCAGCGACCGTACCTGCGGGTCGGCTGAACCGCGCAGGCCCGGCTTCACGCTGCCTCCACCAGCGCTTGCTCGTACTGGTCTCGCAGATCGTCGATGTCGTCGCCCACGAACAGGTCTCCGTCACCATCGAACCACCAGGCTTCGAGCGACTCGATGGAACAGCCCGCCGTCTGGACACGAACGTCCGTTCGATAGACGTGATCCTCGAACCAGAGCTCTTGCTCGTCGACCAACACGGTACGGTCGAACAACCGCAACCTCTGGCTGATGTTGCCTGGCCCCCATTGCATGACGGTGCCCTCTGCCTCGACGCGCTTCAGGCGGTGCCTGATGCACAGCGCTCGGAGCTCGCGCACACGTTCGACCCAGGCTGGCGTCATGCAGGTCGAAGCAAAGGTGGGGCCGATGATCGGGTCGTCACAGCTGAACGCTGCCATGACCAGCCCTCTGCCGGGGGGAAGAGCCGGCTTCGCTGCCCGCATCTCCTCCACGGCCGAGTCCTCCGTGCTGATGAACCGACGCCGCCCCTCGACCTCGACGACGAGTTCCATGCCGACCTTTCGGTCGCTCAGGTAACCGCCGCCTGCCTCCGTGATCAGCCGCCGAACCTCCATGACCCCCAGCACGGGCAGACCAGCCGAGACGGCCCAGGTGGCAATCACCGAGCGTCTGGCAACCAGGCTCAGGGCCTCGGCCACCGAAAGAGGGTGTTCCCCCTTCAGCGGCCCCCTTTGGTGGTTGCCCCCACTCATGACCGCCCCCAGAAGTAGCGGCGGCGCGGCCGGTTGAGGAACAGCGGTCGCCCGTACAGGCGATGGTGCTCCAGCGCAGGCACGATCAGCCACTTCCACACGCCCATCAGGCTCGTCACGGTGAAGCCCAGTTGAGTCACGACCAGGCCGGGCGCGTTCGTCACCCAGCCGAAGGCCAGCCAGAATCCGTTCGAGATCAGGAACAGCACGAAGCCCCATCCTGACACCCGACAGTTCAGGGCCAGCAGCGCCGCACCGCTCAAAGCCGTGCCGCAACCGAGCCACTGCAGCCACTGCTGCAACAAGATTTCATCCATATCGCTCTCCTAGAAGCAATCAGCCACCCACCGTGGGCGCTGTCCTTGAACTCGGAGAGGTCGTGCACGGGTAGTTAACCTGACCCCGCGCTGAAGCGTCTTAGAAGAACGGCGCTAGCCGCTCGGCGAGGCTTGCCGGCGTCACAAGGACGGCCATCTTGTTCCGGTCACTGCCGTGCAAGTCAGCCGCCACGGGCTTCGCCTCTGCCCTTTCTCTCGCCTTGTCCAACAGGTTCTTCAACCGCTCTATCTCGGCCTGCGCGACCCCCACCGCGGCTTTCCCCTTGTCCACAGCCTCTGCCACCGCCCGCGCCTGCTCTTCCCGTCTCATCCGCTCTTCGATCACCATCACCTCGGCCGCAGACCACAGGCACGCTGCGTACTCGAACTGTCCGTCGTCGAGCACGTCCCGTAGCACTTCGCCCACGAAGGCGCCTACCGTTTCTGGGTCGATCCCCCCGTCTGCGAACAACGACGCAAGGCGCACCAAACCATCCCCGACCGCCAGCGTCTCCCGGCTCTGGTTCTCTTCACGTTCGGGGTCGTCATACGCCATCCTCTTCAGGTACGCCAGCAACGCAGATGGCGCCTCTATGGCAACGCTTCCGTTTGCCGAATACACCCTCGCCTTCATGGCACCAGACCTCGTGAAGGCAATCGCCGCCATCGCTGTCGTCAGGGCACCTTGCACACCAACCACCCAGAGGCCGTAGTCTTCGAAATCCGCGAGCCTTCTGATGAGCTCGCCTTTCAGGTTGTCGAGCACCGTGTCCACCTGGCCGAACACGCTCAACGCCGTCGCACCCTGCATCTTTTCGGGTTCCATCCCAGAGGCCACCACGCCCGGCATCGAGATCCAAGTGTCGCTCTCGAACCCCACATCGACGTTCAACTTCCGCTGCAGCCGCTCCAGCGCCTTCACGTGTGGTTCGTGCGCCATCAGGATCTGTTCTGCGAGGGCATCGTCCGGATGCGGATCACTCTTTCTATGGCCTGGCATCTTCCCGACTGCCAACCAGTAGGGCACGTCGTCGAGCATCGAACGGCGACCCTTTCTGTGCTGCTCGACCGAGTGGATGATCCGCTCGATCTCGCTTCCTCCGCCCGCCTTCAAGCGTTTCTGCTTCTCGGCCAAGCGCCGCTGGCTTGCTTTGGACATGACTCCTCCCTCAGCTCTTGGAGTTAGACAGATGGCTCGTGAGCCAACCGACGACGACACGCTCCGAGTCCTCGTCCCAGAAGAAGTACACGCGGAGACAGAAACGCGGATCACGCGATGTACCTCGTCCGATGTGATGCTCGAGGAACCGACGCCTGCCGCGATATGCCACGAAGTAGTCCTGTGCTTCCTCTCCCGCACGTGTCGGGTCGACCGAGCCCCCCAGGAACAGGCCGAGCTCGTCGGCCTTCTGCTTCAGCGTCTCGCGCGGCGCCAGCGACAGCTTCACCAGCCGGTACGTCTCCGCAAGGAGTTCCAACGCGGCGAACGCCCTGGCAGGCTCTGCGTACACGGACTTCTTCGCCTCGGCCAAAGCCCGCGGCAGTATTACGATGCGGTCCACGTTCGCATCCGCCCATGCCGCCAGTTCGTCCAGCCGTTCTGCTGGAACGTCCACACCCCCTGAAGTGCCAGGTGCGGATCTCACACCCCTGCTCTCGACCACGCCCGCCAAGCGTCGCAGCTCTGCAGCCTGCCTAGTTGCCACGTCCTTCCAGTAGTCGCGCTCCACGACCAGGCCGCTGCGCACATCCATGTCCGAGTAGGACACCCGAGGCGCCACGGCGCCCGAGAAGGCTGCTGTCAGCAGCAGGAAGTCGGGTTCTGCGCTCGTCCCCGCCCGATCCATCAGCTCGACGGCCTCCGTCGCCGCATCCCAAACAGCTGGAGGACCTCCATCTGTGTGCCATCGTCGACGCCATCCGCATCGGAGCAATCCGTCTTGATGAGGCACCGCGAACAACTCCCAGCATTCGCCTCTCTTGACCTGGCACTGCACCGCCAGGAAGGCGTCTCCCTGCGAGCTGACCCATCGGATCGATGCGTCCGGCGTTTCGTACACCGCCACCCCCTCGCTCTGCTGGGCAGGCAGCGCTGGGAACTGCTTCCGCAGCCACTCCCACAGCCGCTGCTCCACCGCCTGGCCTTCTTTCCTGCGCGCTTTGTACGTCGCCCTGTCGACGCTGCTGGGTAGCTCGTCTCGTTGTTCCATGACTCCGCCGCCTCCAACCGTGGGACAGACCATCCTAGCGACAACCCCTTCCATTGCACACCGTCTACCCAATGAAAAAGGGCCACTCCGAAGAGCGGCCCTTGGGGGGGTATCACACGACCTAGTAGGTCACAGCATCAGCGAAGCCTGCGCGTCGTCCGAAGACATCGCCAGTTGCTCGTCATCGAGCTGGAACTCCACCATCGAAGCGTCCAGGTGGCGAAGCGACCAGATCCCGCCGACGGCATCGATCTGTCCCAGGCTCGTCTGGATCACCGTCTCGCTGCCCGTGCTGCCGAGCTTCTGGCGAAGCTGCTCGAAGTCTCGCTTCTGGTACGACGGGATCTCGACGCCGGAAGGAAGCGAGATCACGACCGGCACGCTCGAGCTCACCACCGGTGCGTCTTCGACGAACTTCCGGAAAGCCCGGATCAGCGATTCGGCCACGCCAGTCTGCTCCATCTCCGCCGGCACCACCGCACGGGTTATGTAACTCTGGATCACCGAGTAGTGCCATCCGGCCATCCGCGGCGTCTCGTCACCGATCGCCATGACGAACTCGTCATCGTGCGCCTGCTTGATCCGCCACACCCGCACGCCTTTCACCTTCGCTCCTTTGACCGTGGCCATCGGGATGCCCAGTTCAGGCCTACGCGCCGTCAGGCTGTCGACGTAGCCCCACAGCCTCCACGTGTAGAGGCCCTTCTCGCTGCCCACCTTCAGCAGTTCCACCAGCGCAGGCAGTGCCTTCGGTGCGTTCATGTCGACCCTCAGCTCTTCACCTTGCACGTCCGGCAGCCCGTGACGAAGCAACACCTCCGACACCACGCCCTTGAGCTCCGGCGAGATGTCGTAGAAGCCCGTGCCGAACTTCGCCCGCACGTCACCCTTCGGCAGCACGACAGGCAGGCTCATCGACTCGCGCCACTTGCCGATGTAGCCCGACGGCGTGATGTCTCGGCCGTTACCCGCCTTCGTGCAGCCGCCTTCGCAGCCGCTAGACCACCGCACGATCGCCGCCATGCAGTCGGTCGCCGTCCCGAAGAAACGGGCGCTCCAGTGCGGTCGCCGCGGGTGGACGTTGCTCTCGGCCGTCTGCTCAGAAAGCAAGTAGTAGACCGTTCCGGTTTCATCGTCGACGCAGGCCGCGGCCGACATCCCGGATACCCAGGTACTGGACATGTTCATCTCCAACACAAGATCGCGCTCGACATGAGCGCAGACCACCTTGCCTGGAGAGATGCCCGACAGAAGGCTTGAACCGCAATCAGCCTCTATTGCCGCGCCACCATCACCGGACGATCGCTGGACATTCGCGCGTCGATAAGTGGCGATGTCACCAACGCAGCGAGGCCAGGTCGGATTCAGTCGGTCCGTCAGACCGACGCTACGTCCCTGAGCCTCACCAGGATCTGCGCCGCCTTCGCCATCTCGCTCGAGCTGCGTATTCGCCGATGAAGGCTGGCCTGTGCGTGCGCGTAGGACTGCTCATCCCAGTTCCTGGAAGCCTGCTCGTCCAATGATCGGATCAGCAACTCGTTGGCGCGTCCTGGCATTGCCAGGTGACGTTTGACCATCACGATCCCGGTGTTCGCGTCCACGATCAACAGCGCGACCTTGGCGATCGACCGTCTCGCTGTCTTCGCGCTGTCGCTTCGACCTTCCGGTCGTGCCGTGTGCCAGGAGACCGACGCGTCCTGCCAACCGTCCGAACCCTCGTACCGCCAGCACACCTGGATGATCGGCATCTCCACGCAGATCGCGAAGTGGACTGTCGCCACTCTTGCCGATGCCAGCCGCGCCTCGTCAGGCGATCCGCAGAAGACCACCAGCTCGTACCCGCTGCGCGAGAGCTCAAACGTCGCTGCCTCATCCCATCGCACCTTCCCAGGCACAAATGGACTCCCCGGCACCCTGACACAGGACTGGCCCTGGTCTCTCGAGCCTATCCCTTCATCATCACCATCGCCCACATCCGCACTCCGTCCCTCTCTGGTCAGCTTCTAGCAACCTCTTCATCTGGGCAATGATGAAAGTACTGGGACCTGCAGCATTCAGCGCTCGAGCCTGTACTTGGCCAGGATCTGCTGTCCCGCCGACGACTGCACGAAGGCGACGAACTTCTCTGCCGACGCACGGCGCTTCGTCGCCTTCACGACGAAGATCTTCGACTCCTCCTTCGCCGCGTCCGAGTCGGCGATCGGCACGTCGATGAACTTGAAGGCGCCCGGCCGCTGTGCCTCCCAGTAGACGCGGCTCTGCAGGAACTGGATCCCGATGTCCTCGCATCCCGCTGCGATGCGCGCCGGCATGCTGCGATGGTGACGAACGTCCGTCCCGCCCGCCTTCCCTTCCTTGATCCGTGCCTCCAGACCTTCGCGCCCGAGCACATCCACCAGTGGGCCGAACGACGTGAAAGCCGGCACCTGCTGACCTGGCAACGAGAGCTTCAATCGCTCGTCCTTCAGGACCGCCTTCCAGTCCTTCCCAGTGACCCTGGCGTCGTCTGCGCGTGCCATGAGCACGAAACCGTGCACACGCGAATAGAGGCCGCGGTCTTCGAGGAGCTGACCCTTCCACTTCATCTCGGCCAGGATCTTGGTCGTCGCCGGCGGCGCCATCACCACGTCGGGCCGGAACATCTTCTCCGCCCCCACGTTCAGCCCGCCCTGGTCCAGAGCCTTGACCGTGAACACCGGCGGGATGGCCGTGTACGCGACGCGCTCGCCCGGATTGGCCCGCTCGAACGCTTCCGCCAGATCCCGGGCGGCCACGAAGCGGTTGCCGTGCATCATCACGAACACCGTCGCATCGGCTGGCACCGAGATGTCAGGATCTTTGCCGGCACTGCCCACCTCTTCGGCATCACCCGCGCACGGTGTCTTCTCGATCAGCGGCCTCATCTCCCAGGGGCGCTCCGGCGGGTTTGTCTTTGCTTCCGCTGGCGGCTGTTGCGAGGAGCCGGCTGCCGGCAGCTGCTGGGCGGCAGCGGAGACAGCGAAAGCCGTCGCCAGTCCGCCCAGGCAGAGGTTCATCGCGCGCACCCACCAATTGCTAAACCGCCATCTGGACATGTCAGCCTCCCTCGCCAATCGACGAGGAGATTGTCCAAGCGGTGAGTCCAATAATTTCCGCCTCAGGGCCGCTTGTGCCTACGCATCAAGGGTGCTACCGCACCATGCACCAGGGCCATACGGTGGTTCCGCCGCGTCCTCAGGTTCCACCCCCCGTCTTCACGCCGCGATCGCCGCCGAGTCCTTCGCGCGATCATGATGCTCTGGACATCCAGCTGGAATCAGCGTGTGGTCGTAGTCGCCGCCCTTTCGCGCCACCACCTCCAACCGACCCAGCAGCCCGCAGTGCATCTGCGGCTGGGGGTCGTTACGCCACAGCTGGCCTCCCGGAGCAATCCAGCGGCACTGCTTGCATCCGTCGCACCGCGCCTTGATCCTGCTGGCGACCTCGGTCAAACCCGGCTTCATGCCTGCGGACCTTCCCGGCGCATGCGTTGTGCAGCGCGCAACAATGCCGCCCGATCCGGCGTCGGGCAGCCAGCAGCAATCCGCTTCTCGATAGCGCGATCAATCGCCCCCTGCAGGCCGTTGCTGTCTGTCGAGTAGCACGTCATGCGCTGTCGACCGCCGCGCTCCGGCCAACTCACGCCGACGAAGAGCCCGGGCTGCGCCGACGAACGATCCACCCAGAACAATCGGATTCCGGCCTCGGGGCTGGATGACCGCACGTTGCGCCTACCCACAGCGCTGCCGCCGCGCCCTTGCGCAATCCTCAGGTCCAGGGCACCGGCAACTGCAGCAGCCGCACGGCGAGCCGAGGTCTCTCCCCCGTACTTCTTCACCCCGAAGTGCGCGGTCAGTCCCCTGGATACCTTCGTACCGAGACGGAGCTGGAACCCTTCGACCTGGCCGTCGCGCGAGATCGTAGCAATCGTCGCGGATGAGATCCCGAGCCCCTTCGATGCTCGCTTCAACTGCGTCACATGCTCAAGCAGTTCCGGCTGCAGACGCTGAGTCTCCGCACGTTCTGCAACCCGCTCTCTCGTCACCTTACGGGCCGTCACCCGCTCCGCCTTCGTTCGCACTACACGCCTCTCCCGATTGCCGCCACGTAGGCCACGTTGTGAATCCATCCCTCACGCGTCGCGAACCCCATTCCCTACGCTTCGACCTGGTCATCACCACGGTCTATGCCGCGCCCGGCTCTTCATCGTCGATCTCTCGCAGCGGACGCAGCATCTCCTGTACGTCCTCGTCCGTGATCCTTCCTTCATCGAAGATGGACTCCTCGTCGAACGAATCGGCAAACAGCCGCTTGCGCTCCTGGATCTCCAGCACTCGCTCTTCGAATGAGCCTTCGATGTAGAGCCTGATGTTGAGCACGGTCTTCTTTTGACCGATTCGATGGGCCCTGTCGGTGGCCTGATCGTGTGCTTTCGGGTTCCACCACGGGTCAACGTGGACTACGGTGTCCGCTTCAGGTAGATCTGTTCCGCGGCCTCCCGACTTCAACCCCAGCAGAAATACCTGAGTTCGACCTTCCTTGAATGCCGCCTTCTCCGCGTCCCTCTTGTTCACGCCCGCTCGAATCATGCTGAAGCCGATGCCCTTCTCCTGGAGCATCTTGATCATCAGATCGAACATCGAAGCGAAGAAGCACACCACCAAGATGCGTCGGCCTGCCGCCACCATCTGCGGTATCTGCTCTTCGAGCCACTTCATCTTTGCCGACTCCGTGATCCCTCGGCTGAGCCCAATGTCCGTCAAGCGGGGGTCGCAGCACACCTGTCGTAGCTGGGTCAGGATGCCCAGGATCCGGCCCCTCTTCTTGCCGTCGGACCCGGCGGCTAGCACCTCGTTCACTCTCTGTTCGGTCGCCGCGCGTATCACCTCGTAGAGGTTCGCCTGCTCCCCCTTGATGCGCAGCGGTACTTCCTCCTGCTGCACCGGTGGCAGCGTCACACCGGAGTCCTTCTTCAACCGTCGCAGCATGAACGGCGCCAGTCGTTTGCGCAGCAGCCGCAGCCTTTCGACGCTCTGCTGCTCCTCGATCTCCCTGCGGAAGCTTCGTTGGAACATGGTCTGTGTTCCCAGCAGGCCGTGCAGCACCGCGTCGAAGACGGACCATAGGTCCATGAAATTGTTCTCGACCGGACTTCCGTTCAAGGCCACCATGTAGCCCACGTCCAGCAGCTTGATCGCCTTGGCCATCGCTGTAGCCGAGTTGTGGATCTTCTCCGTTTCGTCGAGAACCGCCACGCTGAAGCGCTGCCCGCGCATCGCTTCGATGTCCCGCAGCAGCTTCTGCCAGCTCACGATCACAACGTCGTAGCCACGCACCTGATCGATCGCCGCTTGGTGTCCGTCCTTGCCTCGCAGCACCAAGACGCTCAGTCCCGGGGCCAGCCTGTGCAGATGCCGCTCCCAGTGGCCTTCCTGCACCGGCGGTACGACCACAAGCGCCGGCTCTGTCATCCGTCCCTGGTTCTTGCGATCCTGCAGATGCCCGATGCACTGCACCGTCTTGCCCAGCCCGCGGTCATCACCAAGCAGACCGCCGAGCTGATACTCTCCTAGCACACGCATCCAGCGCACGCCGGTTCGCTGGAACGGCTCCAAGTCTGCGAAGAACCCTTCGATCTCTACCGGGTCAGTGCAGGCCTTGGCTGCCAACAACTCCCGGATGATCTTCCCGCCCGAGCCGCCAAGCTGCAGCTCGGGCGCCTCCGCCTGAATCCTCAGCGCCTCGATCCGCGACAGCAGCAGCGAAGGTTGCTTGAACTCCGCAGACTTCCGTCCTGCGACGATCTCCGCCAACATCGCCAGCCACGGCATCAGCTCGAGCCGCGGCAACCCGATCCATCGACCTTCCTCATCGGACACCCAGAGCTTCGACTTGTCCTGCGTCGGCAGGGCGCCCGCCTCGATCTCTGCCATTCCACGTGCGATCCCCTGGGCTCCGCCCGCGGCTTCGATCACCTGGCCGGCCAGCGGCAGCAGGTTGTACCGCTCGCCGCCGATCACGAAGCCCATCGAGAACTCCAGCCCCGGCGTCGTGCCTGCCGTACCTTCCAGGTCCTCTTGCTCGTCTGCGTCGAAGCCTGCCTTGATCGAATCGGCCGTCAGGACTTTCGACCTCCAGTCGTTCACTTGCGCGATCTCGAACCCTTGCCGCCGCAACGCCGCGAAGTCCGTCTCCAGCAGATGCCTGAACGCAGCCAGCTGCGCTGCCTTGTCGCCGCTGAACTTCCAGCCACCACCTTCTGTCTGCCCGAAGCCCTGCAGCAACATCACGCCTCGGGCGTGCGCCTCCGCCGCCAAGTCCCGGACGACCTCGATCGTCTCGCCCTTGCGCTCCACGAATACGATCTTGTCCTGTTTGGTGGTGAACGCCTCCAGCACGTCGCCGTAGCGGAAGGCCAGATCCACACCGAAGACTTCCTTGCGGTCGCGGACTTCGACCGTCAGCACCGGCACCGGCGCCACCCCCTCGATCAGCCGCGTGTTCCTGGCCACCACGCTCTCCGGTGGCCGCGGTAGGTACCGCTTCGCCCAGTCGGATCGAGCATGCTCTACAAGCCATGAACGCGGAATTGGTGGGACGCTGCACGCTTGCTCAGCGTCTACCGACTCCATACTGCCGATGTCCAGTGGCCCAACCTCCAAGCCCACCTCATCGGCGTACAGCGGCACGCGGCCGAAGAAGGCCGTGCCTCCGCCCGCAACGTGATGGGATAACACCAGAAGGTCGTTCGCTTCCGCGCTCCATTTCCACCCTAGTGCCCTAGTCGCTCCCCACCGAGCAGGGCCCACAGGCCGGTCGCTGGCCGCGTCATAGATGTAAAGCTTGCCTCCTTCGGCTAACTCCTTCAGGACCGCAATGCCGGTCTGATCCGCGACTTCATCGCTCCAAGTCTGTTCGCCCTTCATGCCGGCAAAGTTGGACGCACACCAACGCGCGTAGCTCGCATAGAGAGCATTTGAGAGGTACGGTCTCGCAGGCCTCTCTTCCGGGTACTGTCCGAACAGCTTCGGCTTCGCCATGGCATTCTTGGACTTCAGCTTCCGCGACAATCCAGCCAGCAACCCCAACCTGGTTTCCGCGCTCTCTGCGCGGACCACGAGAAAGATCAGCTCGTCTGCCGATCCACGCGGCCCGTAGTACGGTTCGTTGCTGCGTGCCAGTTGGGCTGATCGCCGATCGGACAACCACTGGCGAAAGACCGCTTCCGGCCTGGGGGCCGCCGGCACAAGCCCGCTCGCTCGCCAGTCCGACCATTGATTGCCGGCCCTTCTGTTCACGTGTTCCTGGAGCTGGACCAGGAATTCAGCCTCACGTCTTATCACCTGCGCAGCGAGTGACGCGACATGCCAGCAACGCGCATGACGGCAGATGTCGCAGTTGGATCCAATCTCCCATTGGGCGCCGGGGCGAAGCTGGAATCCGAAGTAAACCGTCGGTCCCCACTCAACTGTCACCCACACAGGGCCCGGCGATCCCTGCCACTTCGTCTGGTTGTAGGGTATGAAGTCATTCCTCTCGTCAAGTCCCTTCAGAAGCACCCCATCCGAAAAGTACTCGTCGACTCGAAAGTCTTGGAGAGTCGGAACAATCGGGTTGTTCACGTCCTACTATCCTCTTGGAATCACTCTGTGCGCGCATTCTCGCGCGCGGACTCGAAGAACACCACACGAAACTCTGTCGTGGTCGTCCACGCCTCCCCCAGCTGGTCGTAGGTTGCCGAGGCAATTCCCCAGCTCCTCGCGATCTCGCGCCACACGCCGCTACGCAGGTTGCGACACTGCGCTCCAAGAAGCGGTAGCCGTCGCAGTTCGTGCCCGGCGGGCAACTCGTGCAGGAGCTGAGAGCCCTTGGTTGCACCTGACGCGTTGTTCACCGGCCCGGCCTCACCGCGTGTTGCCTGCCCGCTCGCCTCTTGGGCATTCATTGAACATACCTCCCGCTCATCTTCGGACTTCGCCCGCCGCCGTCAACCAAGCATCCAGGTCCTCCAGCAGCGTCTTGTCGATCTCCACCAGTACCGAGACTCTCGACTGCTTTCTCAACCACCAGCGAAGCGCCTCTTCGAACTCCTCCGGGCACCCCTGCTGCGCATTCACGAGGTAGCCCGACTCGATCTCGACCGTGCTCTGGTCGTCGATCGCATCGACATCGCCATCGAACGGATGCCCGTCGACCTTCAGCAACAGGTCGTCCACGTAGGTGCTGTCGCGCACACCCTCCTGTCCCCACACCGCGGGGTCGCTGTAGAAGCGCTTGAAGTCGACGCCCAGCACCTTCACGCGACGACTCCTCTTTCGCGCTCGATCTCGACGACCCGCTGCTCCAGCCACTGCACGTAGCTCTTGCCCCCACGCTCAGCCTGGTACCGCGCGTAGAGCTTGAGCGCATCCGCGTCCTGGATCACCAGGACCTCGACCTCGTCGGCCGGGCCCACGTACACGCTCTCCGTCGGCTTGTAGAAGCCCGCCTCCCGCGCCGTCAGCCGGGCCACGCCGCTCTTGTCGTAGTAATTGGCCTTCTCGTACTGCCGGTTGAAGTCGTCGAACTCCGTCAGGTCGACCGCCAGGCTGATGTACTCGTCCTCGTCGCGCAGCACACCGACCAGGCGGCCCCGCATGCCTGCCTCCAGGTACGACTCCTGGTCTTCGACGCTCTTGCCGAACGTCACGACCGGACGGATGCCATCGAGCACCAGCGCGGCCAGTTCCTTGCCCGTCATCTTGGTCTCCCTTCGTCCATGCCTTGTCGGGTCACAGCCGAAACAGGTCCGGCTCCTGCAGCGCCACCGTCGTCATCCGCGCACCCAGGCTCGTCAGCGCCTCGTGGTACTTGTTCGAGAGATGATCCGAGGCCGACTCGTGAGCCAGCTCGTGCAGCAACAGATCGTTGATCGGCTCGAGATCACCATCGAACCACCGATGGCCCAGCCTTCCGAGGTTCAGGACCAGCCGGCGTTGGCCGTAGGCCGCGGCGAACGGCCACGACACCGAGCTGGCGATCTGCACGTCGATGTCCACGCCGATCAACTTGCGCGCCAGCCGACGCGCGTAGGCCGCCACGGCACTCATGCGCGGGGTCCACTTCGACGGCTCCAGCAGCCGCAGCGGCCCACCGTCCTGGTGGAACGGCTTCGGGGACGGCGTCACCTTCCCGGCTGGCAGGATCGCGCCTGACCTGCGCATGACCTCCCACTCCTGCCGCGTCAACTGCGAACCGTAGACCAGCTGGTAGCCATTCATGACCGCGATGTGGTTCGCCTCCGTGTCCGAGGGGTCGAACGCGACCCGCTTCTCGCCGAAGCGCAACGCCGCCAGCCGATCGATCGTTCCGTCGCCTAGGTCGGCGCCGTAACGCTGCACCGCATCCTTCACCCAGGCCGAGTTCGCGTCGTCGGCCGCGAGCTGCTCGGTCATCGCCTCCAGCACGATGGCGCGAACCTTCGCGAGGTAAGCCGGCGGCACGCTGTCACGGTCCATCGGAAGCGGCACCTTCTGCTTCACGTTGACGTGAAACCGATCACCCGTGGCCATCACCGGGATACCGAGCTCGAACAAGGCGACTTCCTCGCCCTCCAGCGGCTCGAACACTTCGATCGTCGTCTGCCTGGTCACCCGCCTCAGGAAGCCTTCGGCATCCGCGACCTCTGTCGGTAGCGACGCCTCGACCGTCTTGACTGGCGTCCTGCTCGGGACCACCTGGCCGTTGAACATCAGGCACACCCCTGGCGGCACCAGAAGCCTTTGCACCGCCTGCTCGCACTCCGCGATCTCCTCGGTCGTCATGCGGATGTGGCCCGTAAAGATCGAACCGCGCTCGGTCTTCGCGCCCGTCCGCCTCCGCCCCTTCTCGTCGAAGATCACCGTGCCGGTCGTCGACCGGATCTCCGCCTTGCTGCACAGCGCCAGCGTCATCTTTTCGCCGGCATTGAACCGGCCGCGAAGGCTGGCCTCGGAGCCCTTCTTGCTGCGGGCGAACAACGTGAACGCGTGCGTCAGATCCTCGAACCCGCCCGGCGCGTCGTCGCTCACCACCAGCAGCGCGTGCTTACTGCCCGCGATCCGCTCCAGCGTCACGTCAATATGGGTCGTCCGCTCGTCGAGCGCGTTCTGGATCAGCTCGTAGACCGCGAAGGCCTTGCCCTTGCGTTCGAGCACACGCCCCAACCCTTCCTTATCCACCGTGAACCACTCCATCGCCTACTCCCGTCCTTTCCCTGAATCGTTGCTCCTCGCCCGCCTATCTGGCAGCCGCCTCGTCTACCTGTGCGACTCCCCCGCACTGCTTGCAGTGCCACCCTCCGGCCTGCCTCAGCTTCATCACCCCGCACCGATCGCAAAGAGGCGCCGTCAGCATCTCAGCGCCGCCCCTGTTGGGCCGCACCGCCGTCGTTCTCATGCCGCGCTTGCCCCGACCGCCGAACGGCCGGTGTGCGTCGTCGTGCTTTCGCTCTCCCATCGTCAACCCCGTGCGCTACGCCGTCGCCAGCGTGTGGATCGCGCCGCGGCTCTCGAACCCCTGCGCGTCGCGGAACCTGCTCGCCGCTCCCAGGACGTACTCGCCCATCAGCTCCGTGCACAGCCAGGGCCTGCCCGTCAGCTCGGCCGCCTTGCCCGTGGTCATCCAGCCGCCACAGGGATCTACGACCAGGTCGTGCGAGCTTCAGCGGCATCGCCGCACCGTGGGTCGGCAGGCCTTGCGCGATCGCCTCCCGTCGCGCCGCCTCCTTGTCCGCGCACCGGTGCGCGATCGACAGCACGTTGCCCGGAATGCGCCCCGCGGTCACCCGCCCGTAGCTTCCCGGGCGCACCCGGTGGGCGCCGTCACCGTAGTTCGTGGTGCGCTGCTCTCCGCCTGACTCCATCAGCGCGAGTTGCCGCCGGGTGTGCGCTTCGAGCACGCGCCGGTTGTCCGACCGAAGCAGCCTCGGGTCGTTGGTGAAGCAGTAGATCGGCTCGTACTTCGCGTTGAGCTGCTGGCGCGTCAGGCTGGCCCATTGCAGCGGTCCAGGCGGCTTGCACGGATTGGCCCAGACCATACGCTCCCACACGTGCAGGCCCAGCCGCTGGCACAGCGCGATCACCAGCTGCTCGACATACAGGGATCGTGCCGGACTGCCCGCGATGAAGATGTCGTTCGAGATGTTCAGTGCTATCGAGCCACCCGGCACCAGATGCTTGGCGATCGGCTCGAGCAGCGTGCAGGCCCAGTCGACGTAGTTCTCCGCCGTCGGGTTCCCGTAGGCCCGCGGCCGCGCGAGCGGGTACGGCAGGCTCGACAGGCACAGCACGATCGGCTCGTCCAGCTTCGCGAACACATCGCCGGCCGCCGCCCACAGCGCGACACCCAGGTCGGTGCTGAAGCCCACCAGCACCTTGCCCGGCTGCGCCGGCGTCAGCTTGCGGCGACCCATCGGCGTGAGCCGCCAGTGCCCGCGCCCGGCCTCTCCGTCACGCTCCAGCAAGCCGAGCGCCCGCAGCGTCTGCTGGTGCCACCGGATTCGGCGCTTCACCGGACTGTGGGCCTCGCCGCTCCGTCCAATCGGCACGGTGCGGCCGAGCGACGCCGGCTCGACGCTGCCACGTCGTGCCAGTTCACCGTAGAGCGCCTGGTTGCTCAGCGATCCGCTGCAGGCCGCGTACGAGGCGAGCAGATCCTCGAACAGGTCCGCTTGCTTCATCGCACGGCCTCCGCATCCAGCACGGCTTCGTCGCGCAGCAGCCGCGCCGTGTGCCCCGCATAGACCGACACTGCCTTCCAGTAGCACGCCTGGGGCGCCTTGCTCGAGCGCCACGAGCGCTCCGCCTTTGCCTTGGCGTCGATCCGCAGCTCCTTCAGCAGCGCTCGCAGGGCCGCCCGCGACTCCGCCGGCAGCCTCTGGAGGTCGCGCACGCTGGCCAGCGCCAGCAGTGGATTGCGGACGATCGGGTCCAGCGACCGGTTCGCATTCGTGCTCATACGGTCACCGACTTCGGTCCGCTGTACGTGCCGGCGTCCAGCTGCGTCACGATCTCGCGCGCTTTCGCGTAGACCTTCTCGGCCTGCGACACATCGCCCTTCACCCGCACCTTGACCTTCCCCCGCTTCGAACCTGCACCACGCGCCTTCTGGACACGCTCGAAGATCCCCACGCTGAAGGTCTGCTGGCTCGACCACGCACCGCTGCCCGGAGCGCATGCGCCGTCGAACTCGTGCGTACCTGTCACCCCCGTCACCATGTCGCGTCCTTCGTCCTTTGCGGTCGCCAGCTCGTCAGGCTGTGCGCTGTCTCGTCTCGTGGCGACGGGCCGTGCCTGCAACGACCACCTGCTGTTCGTTGCGCCGCGCCGCATCGCCCACCAGGGCTGCGGTCTGCGCATCGGCTCGCTGCCAGCCGTCGGTCGAGCCGACCCACATCTCGCCCGTCTCTGTGTCGACCGCCACCCACTTGCGCGGAGCCTTGGTGTTGATCGTCAATCGCCGCACGTGATCGTGCGACTCCACCTTCGCACCATTCAGAAGAGTCCGTTGCCGCATGGAAACCTCAACTCGTACTTGAACCGTTGGCCCTCAGTCGGGCCGCTTGCAGTACGGGCTGTCGATGCCCGACCGGGGCAGCATTTCCCGCACCTCGGCCGCCCACTCGGGGTCGACACCATCGGCCATCGCCGCGTAACCACGCAGTGCGCCGGGGGCGAACAGGTCTTTCAACTTCACGACAAAGAACTCGTCTTGCTCACCGACGCGACCCCACTCCAGTGCGCCGACTTCTTCCAGCGTCTTCAGCGCCTGCTCGACTTCCGGGCTCCAGCGATGGAACATCCCGGCGTGCCCGCACGTCTCGTTCAGCTTTCGCAGGTTGATGACGGCGTACTTGCCCAGGCCGTCCGTGTTTTCGTTGCGATCCATCTTCATGGTCTCGACCTCTGACATCTGATTCAGGCCCACCTGGCGGACCGGTACCGGCTATGCCCATTCGGGCGCTTGCACTGTTGTCTTGTCCCGTCAACGTGACGGCACGACGTAGAGAGTCTCTCTGGATGTTGTGTGCGTATGCTTATAGTAATCGCATGCCTGCCAAACGCAAGCAATTTCAAACATTGAAAGAAAAAAGGCTCCGCACACGTGGTGAGGAGCCTTGGGGTAGCGATCTACAACGACAGACCTCATCGTTGTAGAGCTCGATGCAACGCATCGTGCTGGGCAAGTGATCGTCCCGATTCGGCACGTCACTCTTCTGCTTCGGCTTCGAGCAAATTGCCCTGCACCAACCTACGAAGAATCTGGCGATCCGCCTTGGCGACCTCCAGTTCCTTCTTCCACGACGCCGCCCATTCGCCCGTGACGCGCGACATACGGCCGACAAAGCTCAGCACCCAGCCTGCCACCGCGCGTATGCCCGCTGTCGTCTTTGCAGCCACACCTACAACGACCGTTGTGATGCCTACGGTCAGAGCCCAATTTGCCAACGGTGATCTCCGACTGGCGGCCAGCAGATAGCGCAGCAGCGCCTCGTTCTCACGAGAAGGCGGGTCGTTGAACCGACCCTTGTGCTGTACCACCGTCCATCGGTGCAGGCTTCCACCGTGCTTCGACGGCGCGCCCTTCGACGACTCTCTCACGATCTCCACCGTTGACCAGGTGCGCTTGTCGGTCCTGGACCCACGCACACGCAAGATGCGGCTTCGTCCCGATCGAATCGCCGACGCATAACCCCCAACGCAGTGGCCCATCGCAGCCCCCTCGTCGCGAAGCTCCCACGGCGTCAGCAGTTCCTTTACCTCGAACTGCTCCAGGCCCTTCGGAAGCGGCGGCAACGTCAGTGGCGTGACGCCCAGAGGCAGCGACTCCTTCGCCTTCACCAGCGTGATGAGATCAGTCAGTCCTTCTTCGCTTTCGAGGTCCTGGGCGCAGCCCATCGTCTCGATCACGCCGATGCTGCCGTCGCCATCGAACCGACGCGCGACTCGCTTGATGCGCTCGACCGTCTCATGCTGTTCGGCCAGCGTGAGCCCGAGCAGCATCCCCGCTAGCCTGGGATGGTCCGTGATGAACTTGTTCACTCTCACGGCCACTTCCGGCAGTGCTTGCCCGTTCACGAACCAATCACCCAGGATATTGCCGTGTTCTTGCAGCGGTGAACGTCGTTGTCTACCGAGTGCCTCTTGGACACTCGACCACTTTGCCGCCGAGTTCGGCTTCTTTCGGAGCCTCTCCCCATACACGACACGCGGGCCAATCATCACGACAGCTTGGCCTAGCCGGTCAAACCTGCTCTGGATCGAGCTCTCGATTGCACCCTTCGGCCGCATCGTCCAGAGCGTCACTTCAGTGTGAGGGCCACCCGGTCGCATCCAGTCCGGCTTGCGCAGCACGTCGATCCAACCCGTGCTCGTCTTCAGCAGCGTCTTGGAGTCGATATCGAAGTAAGGTGCCCACCGGCTGGCGTACTTCTCGGCGAGCTCGTGATGCTTTTTGCCGAACTGCACGCTCAGGTTCTTATCCTGAACCATTTCCGTCAGGTACCGGCTTTCCGTCACGCCGGCACAGATCTCAGCTGCGGCATCCATGTCGGCATACACCCCCTGCAGCTCCTCGAGCTTCTTGCAAAGCCGCAGGAACGTGTGCCATGGCGTGTGCACCATCGCGATCTCGATCTGGCGCGAAGCCAGGAACCGCTCGTAGTGCCTGTCCCATATCAGCTTGCCGCTGGCCAGGTCCACGCCCACTCGCACGCAGTTCAGGTCGAAGCTCCCGATCACCCGTCTGGCTGTCAGACCGATGTCCTTCAGCCCTTGCGACATCGTGCAGTTGACGAAGTTCAGCATCCCCTGGCGGTTCACTGACTGGATTGCGTACCCCTCGACGAGCTCGATCATCTGGCTCATCGCACCGTAGCCGTCACGGCTGTGGCGGATGTGGCCCATCGTGCGCCGGTCTGCGGTCTGGTTCGCGCGGTCCTTCTTGACGTCCCAGCTCGGCGAAACGCGCCTGAAAATGTCCAGGTCGTTGTAGACCCCCGTTCCCTTGCGGCCCCACAGGTCTTCGATCGCCGACGCGACCGCCTGACCAGCGAGAATGCCAGTCTGCGGCAGCTGAGCGAACTGGCTCAGGTGCCCGATCACCGCGGTGCCCATCTCGGGGCTGAGTTGAATTCCCCTGCTCATGGTTTCTCCTTGAAGAGGCCCGTCCGGGATGGACGGCGTTCCTTGCCTCAAGGCGATGGCCTGCTCGTGGACTGAATCCAAGAGTAGCCCGCTGCCGCTTCATAACGACCTCTCTTGTCTCTGGAGGCCGCCACAGTTGTTGCGCGTTGCGCCACAGTGCTGCGACTCGATGACTTCACTTTCCGCGACTGGCCTAACCACCCCTGGTGTCGCCGGCCCACGAACCACCAGAACATGCCGCTGCGCAAGAACTCTGGCGCCGGCGCGGTCAGTCGCACCAACTCTGGCCAGTTCAACGACTCGTCCGTGTGGCGCCCCTGCTTAAGTCCCTGTCCCCGCACGCACCGCTACTTCACTTGTTGTGGCGCCCTACCCTCGTTCCTGCCTGCCGCCTCGCCGTGCGTGAGCACCCCGGAAATGAAAACAGCCACCGCGAAGGGTGGCTGTAGGGGGTTTGAACGACTTGCACCGCGGGGGTCACCCTGGCGCCTTGAGCATCGCGGCCGCACGCCGGCGAACCTCGTCCTCGATCTGGTCTGGACATCGCACGAGGTCTCGTCCGTCGGCCAGGCGCTGCACGAAGCCGCGCGGCATGTGCAGCTCGACGTCGAGTCCGAGTGCATGTCCGGCCGCGGCGCCAGCGATGTCCACGCCAGTCTGCCCGCCCGAGCCCAGCTTCTTCAGCGCCCAGTGCGGATGCACCGTCCTGAGCACCTCGAAGACCCAGCGATCGACTTCGTCCTGACTCCATCCGAACCGAGCCAACGTCGACAACCCGTGCCCGGCGACGTTCAACGTCTCCGCCTGCCGCTGCCTCAGGACCCGGAACAGGTTCCGTGCCGCCTCGACAGGCTGCTGCGTCATCGGAACGCCCACCCAGCGATCACCGGCCGCCGAGCGCGTCAGCTTCTCCCCGGCCGATCCGTAGTCGATCGCGAAGGCGACCGTGACGTCGTAACGCTGAGCGTTCGCGCGTGTCCTGGCCGCATAGCCCGACGATGCCGACGCCGTGACCAGGATCTGCGCTTGCTCAGATCGCCGGGACATGGGCTGCCGACTTGAATCGCCAGACTTGCGCCTCGGCGAACCCGGCCGGAACCCGCTTGCCCGTGTCCTCGAAGAGTCCGGCCTGCAGCATCGGCTTGATCACGTGCTCGTTCTCGGACCACGTCTTGACGACAATCTCGTCATCGGCCACCTCGGCACCGTGGGCACGCATGTTCGTGCTCAGGTCGGTGTACGGCTCTCCGGTCTCTTTCACCTCCAGGCCCACGAAGACCTGGCCGCCGGCGGGGTACCGACTCACCAGCACCCGCAGCTTCTCGTTCCAGATCTTGACCTCACCGATCTCTTGGATCTTCGGGGTCTTGACTCGCTTTGCCATCATCATCTCCATCGATGCAGACCGGCCCCGGAATGGGTGCCTGTACGCCTTGCACGATGTGATTCCCGACAGCACCTGCGAATCGCGGCGCCTTGCGTTGCAAGCCCTATGGCTGCGGAAGTTTCGGGCCAGTACACACAACCAATCTCACGGCCCAGCTGCCTTCGACGCCGTCGACGTCTTCGCGAGTTCGATCCTCTCCCTGCCCGCCTTGTCGAGCTGCCACGCACCGATCACCAACTCGACCACTGCGAAGCCCAGCCACATCGCGACATCGATGCCGCCCTTGCCGCGCCAGGTGACGGCCGCGACCGCGACGCAAAAGGCCGCCAGGGCCAGGCTGCCCAGTCCGAACCACCTGCGCCTCTCGATCTCAGCTTTCCGGACTTCGATCTCTTCTTCCGTCATCTGCGTAGACGATACCATTTGATGTCGGGAAGTGCGGCGAATAACGCTTGGGGGTAAATCGGCGTGCGGTTCCACAAAGGTTCAGGAGGCATGTTCGACGCTTGCTGCGCGGTGGCGGAGTGGGTGACCGGGTTGGATCGGAGTGCCAGCAGGGCCAGAGTTGAGGCTCTGGCGGATAGGTTCTTTGCTTCTGTGAACCAGCTGTGCGACGACTTGGGCGTCGCGGGTGAAGAGCTTGACCAAGTCGAAGGAGCGGTTTGGCTGGTCGCTTCCGGGGCCCTGAAGGCAGAAGAGTCCGTGGCTGTCACACAGTTTTCTGGCGCGCTACGGTCCATCGTGTGCCTAGTTCTGGAGCGGACGACGCCGCGTGCTGAAGTGGCTGGAATCGCGGCGAATCTGGCTGCAGCTTCGAGGTCGCTTGCAGAACGGTCCGAACTCGAAGCCGCGCGACGCAGGGAAGCCGAGGAGCGTGCACGGCCCGATATCGAATCCATCGAACGGACGCAGCCCACGCTGCCGGCTCAGTTCGAGCAGGAAGATGGACGATCTGATGAGGCACCCAGACAGATCGTTCCCGAGGATTGGGAGTCTGTCGGCGTATCGCCTCCGGTCTGGAGGTCACGGGTCTATAGGAGCACGATCAACCAGACTCGCCTTCAAGACTGGTGCACGGAGGCAGTGGTCACAGGGCATCACTCCCCGCAAGGCATGCAGTACATCGTCGAAGCCCGTATAGGCAAGGGTGAATGGTCTTCGCTGATCAGGGGTGAGAAGAACGCCGATCCAGCAGAGTCGTTTGCCTCGCTCATGAGGATGCTCGCTCTCGTGCCCGACGAAGGTTCAGTCAGTACCAAGGCTTTTGTCAGAGAAAGGCTACCCAGAAGCCTATGGCCGGAGGTGGTGACGCTCGCGAATAGGGTACCAGTAGGCATCCCGCGGTTCGTAGCTTCTGCCTGGTGGCCGGAGGATAGGGGCGCTGTGATGTCGACGCCCATGATGCCGACGAGACGATCAGCGCTGGAGGCGTTGGTCCATCGAATCAAGAGGGAAAGGGTGGCCACTCCCGTCGACACCCAACCCCATTCGGTGGACTCATTGAGGGTGCTTTCCGGAGCAAACATCAGGCCAATCGAGTTCAGATCTCACAGCGGTGAGCGCGGGTACTGGTTCACGCTGAGGTGGAAGCTCTCCGATGGGACCGTGGGTAACGTCCAATCCGAGCCAAGAGGCACGAAGAAGGAGACGCTGGACGATCTGCTGGACAAGGTACGGGAGTTCGAGCGCTCGGCCGAGCGCGACTGGAAGAAGGTAGCAACGTCGCTTCTGCGCAGCAAAGCACTTGGCGAAGTCTCCCGAGTTCTCTTCGAGGCCAAGGAAACTGAGGACCGCGAACAAGATGGGACCTTCGTCTGCAAGCTCTCCCTCGGCAGTGGAGCTATGGTGGCCGGTGCGCCCCAGACAACGAAGCTGGAGGCGGTTCAGTCCGCAGTCAAAAATGCGGACGCGCTTGCACTTAAGCTCGGGGACAGCCGAGGACAGAACGAAGCTGCCGTGGCGAGGAAGCTCCGAGAGGCATTGGCGAACGGGCGAAGCAGGTGGGTCTCGAAACGTGACGAGATGCTGAAGACCAAATCGCATGGGGCATCCGAGACGGCAGAGATCAGGGATCTCACTTGGCTGATTGCCTTGGCGGAGGGAACACGCGCCCACGAGGTGCCACCGAAGGAGGCAGAACGATTGCTGCGGCGGGTGGCTGAAGAGCAGCTCGTCGACGCTTCGGGTGTCAGCATTCTGGGTGCGCGGGCGTTGGCCAGTTTGCTGAGATCGATGTCACTGAACGGGGTTGTCGTTGCAGGCGCTGCAGCGGCTACAACCGTGCATTTCGAAGATATGTGCAAGACGATGGGTTGGGACGTGAAGCGGATGCTTCGTGAACTGGAGGACCGTCGACTGATCAACGTCAGTGGAAGCAAACAGATCCGGTTCGCGCTGGCTGGCGAGCAGCTGGCGACAAAGCATCTAGACGAAGCCGTCGCCAGAGGGGTCGGAAGGATGGGGGACAAGTTCAGGCGCTGATGGACGGTTGCGCCGGCGGTGGGCCGTTGCAGCCTCTTGAGAGGAAAGCTCTTGCCTTCGTTGCAAGACGACGGTGCAACCGGCCTCGGCGAAGCAGGAGGTCAGTCATATGGCGGCATGCTCGCCAGGTTATGAATGACCCGACACCCCCCTTCACCGTCCTTGCCCAATGAAAGAAGCCCCGACGTTCCAGAGGAACGCACGGGGCTGGGGTATCACTACTCGAGGTCTCGCCTGCTTGCACAGGTCCCCTCTCTCGATGCTGGTAGTGGCAGCATGGCACTCAGGTGTCAGCCAAAGTCGCGGCCGATCTGAGCGATCGCATCTGCATACCGAGAACTCTGGATCGCCGACATGAACCGGTGTGCGGTTCGCTGTTCGGAGAGGTCCAGTGTTCCGATCTGCTTCGTCAGCTTCGAAGTGGGCAGCTCGACGACCTCGTTGAAGTCGATCTTGCTGTCCTTCTGAAGCCCGGTTCTTGGGTAGAACCGATCGCTCTTCATAGCTGCGAACTGTCCCGCATAGACGGTCTTCGGGTCGGTGCTCGTGATCTTCACTGCGAACACCGTAGACCTCACCGGATTGAAGCCAAGAACGAGCATCGTCCTCTGCTTCTCGCCGGAACCATCGCTATACGGGAAGACGCCTGTCCAGATCTGCCCGAACTCAGGCTTTGGTACGTTGACCATCGCCGGCACTGGCCACCCAGTCCGGTGAGTTCTTCTTCAGGAATGAAGCGAACTCATCGAGCTGGTATCCGGACAGGTCGACGGGCAACTGCTCCTGCGGCAGCTTCTTCATGATCGCTCCTGTCTTGGAGGCGAACATCACCATGGCACGGTGAATCGCCTCGGTCTCGGACAACCCGTGCTCCTTCGCCACCAGCTTCCACGTCTCGCGTGTCAGGCCGGCCGGCGTGTTAGTCGCACGGAACCTCAACACGAGGGCGGAAGGCTTGTCGCCGTTTACAGATTTCGCAGGCATGAAGATATACCAAGTATAGCTTCATGATATGCGGCAACCTGCTACGTGACAAGCACACTTCCCACCCTTCGCGTTGCCTTTCGACATGCCTTGCGCAGGACAGCAATGACTGCCATCTCGACCATTGCCCCAACCCAGCCCGCTCACTCCTCCACTCGAAGAAAAACCCGGCCACCTTGGAAGGCATGCCGGGTTGGGTGTGTCGTGATCGCGGAACGGCTAGGCAGCCATCACTCCGGTCACCTGCTCGAGCGTGAGGCGCCCGTGCGTCTTCGAGGGCATCAGCATGACCTGGCCGGTCTTGCGTTCGAGCTCCACGTACCGGCGATACAGCACCGGGTTGAGCTTGGCCGCAGTCGTGAGATCGGCCCGGCTGCTCATGATGCAGAAGCAGCAGCTCAGCCGAGACATGCCCTTGCCGTAGGCCCAGTGCGGTTCCTGACCGACCACCTTGATCAGCCCGAACACCTCGTCGATCTCCCAGGCATGGATCGGTAGCCAGTCGTACCACTCGCGTCCGTTCTTCGAGTTGCGCTCGTTGAACTTGAAGTCCTGGAAGTTGATGTGCCATGGCGCCTCATGCCGTGGCGCCAAATGCCATGACATTCCGGAGTAGCCGAACCGCCTTCAAGGACTTGTCGCGGCAATCCAAGCAGTTTGAGTCATAACGATGCACTCCTAACTCCGACGCGACTGCGACAGCGGGAGACGGAATGCACGCGCGAAGGTTGAGCGATCACCAGCTTACGAAGGCCATGAAGGATGGCCTAAAACGATGGCTGTCTGATGATGAAGTCATCAGAGGTGTAGGACGACTGGTCGCTCGCGTGACCAGCACTGGTGCGCTGCGCTTCTATTTTCGTTACTGCTTCGAAGGTAAGCAGCGATACGTTCCGATCGGCCCCTACTGCCATCAGGAGCGTGAGGGCTACTTCACTCTCGCCCAAGCTCGCGCGCGCACCCGAGACCTCTCCGCCATACATCGTGATCCACCGCGACGCGACGTCAGGATGAACCTCGGCTTGGATACGACCCACTCGCCCGCAACTGACCCCGCAGCGAGCTCTTCCAATCGACCGGACATTAGCGTCGAAGCACTCTGTCAGCAGTACGTCTCCGAGAGAGAGCGAGCAGGTATGCGCTCCGCCAAAGAAGTTCGTGGAGTACTGAAGCGAAGACTGTCGGGCTCCCTTCTTGCAACTATGGCCGCCCGGTCGGTGACGCCTCGAGACATCGTGGAGCACTTGCGCCTCATCCTGCAAGTAGCACCTCGCGAAGCAGGAAAACTCCGCGCGACTCTGAGCGCTGCGTACGGCCTAGCGATCAGGGCGGCTCTCGACCCAAGCGCCATGGAAGACTGGTCGGTCTTCGGCATAGAGAGCAACCCCGTCAACCGAACAGCCAAGATCGGCATGGCTGGAACCCGGAATCGGAACCTCAGCGCACGCGAACTTGGCTTGCTTTGGATGCACCTCAACCACAGTCAAGGCTCAGAGACGCAATCCATGCGATCCATCAGGTTGACACTGCTGCTTGGCGGCCAGCGATGTAGTCAACTCTTGCGAGCAACGCTACTCGATGTCAATGTTGAGGAGCGCACCTTGAAGCTGCTCGACCCCAAAGGAAAAGGTCGAGGCCCAGGCAGAGTCCACGAATTGCCGCTTTGCGACGTCGCCTGGAAGGAGGTGCAGTGGCTGATGACCTACTCGAAGGGAATCGGCTCAACCTACCTCTTTGCAGGAAAGTCTGAACGGAACCGCCTCAACGAAGCCACTGTGTCGGCGCAGGTTCGCTTCATCTGCGACTACTTCTTTGAGATTGGCCTTCTCGACCCTTCGCGGCGAGCACACAAGGAGAACGGGAAGAAGCGAGTCGAAGACGCCAGCTTCTGCTACGCTGATTTTCGTAGAACCACGGAGTCACGCATGCGAGAGCTCGGCATATCGAAGGGTCTTTGCGCCCAGATTCTCTCCCACGGCTTGAGCGGAGTGCAGCAGCTCCACTACGATCGGGCGGACTACCTACCACTCAAACGGGACGCGTTGGAAAAGTGGGAGGCATACCTGATCAAGTGCATGGACGAGCAAAGGCAGCCCTATTTGGAAGCGGTCGCCCGCAGCAGTCAGTCTCCGCGGCCCAACTGACCGCAATGTCGCTCCCGGCTCCTGTCCGAGCGAGGCCATCAGCATTCTCCAAACGCATCACTGGCGCTGCGTGCACGCTCCACGCGGGTCGCCAACGCTTACCAGCAGGCGACTGCGCGGCATACGCCGATCGCAAATCTCGGCCATCATGCCCATGCGCTCATCCCCGATGCGATCGACAAGGAGTAGATGATCTTCATGCTCGGCAGAGCGTTCAACTTCCCAGATCTCTGCGATGTCGATTGAAGTTGGCCTGCCGAGCGTGCTGCCGTCTCGAGAGGGGAGGACGCAAATGAGGGACTCGATCCGTTCCGGCGCCAACTGTTCGATGGCCTTGACAAGGTCTGTGTCCCACCAGAACAGGAGGGTCAAGCTGCGACTCTCGGCCCCGTCTGCGACCACGACCCGCAAGATGTACCAAGCGGCGTTGACAGTCGTGGTCAGGGCACGCCAGTACATGGTGCCGGGCACCGTCGGACCCAAGGGGATATTGAACCGGAACTCCGGCTGAGAAGCGAACATTAGTGTGAACTGCCCTGCGGCATCGGTGCGACAACGCGCGATCATCGCGCCCACGGTTCCAGCCGCCAATCCTCCATGAGCGATGCAATCGCCTTCGGATGCTGTCTTGGCATTCCGCGGTTCGCGTCGGGGCGTTGATTGGCGCGACTCGAACCTCGCGAACACATCAAGCCGCCCCGGCAGTTGTCGACGGCACTGTGCTTCAGCGGAGGCGGCCACGATTTTGCGCGCTCGCGCAAGCTACTCAAAGTCATCATACTAGCGAATCCGCTTTCGGAATACCTGTGGCCACCGGATAGCCTGCCGGCACCGGCCCGGACATGCGTAAGTCGATCCATTCATCACAGAACCAGATCCTGCTTGCCATGCTGCGCAAGTACCGGCAGCAACGCAGGCTGCGGCAATTGGATGTTGGCAACCTGCTTGGTCGGAATCAGGCTATGGTGAGCAAGGTCGAGAGCGGCGAGCGCCGTCTCGATGTCATCGAACTGCGGTCATGGCTGCAGGCGATCGATGTTGATTTCTTGACGTTCATGCGTGAGCTGGACGACAAGCTCTCCAGCCGATGGCCCGAGTAGTTGACCGAGGCATGCTTTCGCTGCGGGGCAGCTAAGTCGTAGAGCTGCTCTCAGTTGCGCAGGAGATCAACGATATCGAGCCCGAGTGCCAGAGCCAGCCTCTCCATGTTGTCGATGGAGATATTGCGCTCGCCACGCTCCACCGACCCGATGTAAGTCCTATGTAGCCCGGCAGCATCAGCGAGCGCCTCTTGCGACCAATCGATGGCGACCCGACGAACTCGCAGGTTGTGCGCGAAGCGCTCGCGCGCGGACACTCGGCGTGGCGTGGCCTTCGACATCGCCGCGCAGCATCGCAGCGATGATGTTCTTGAGTCTACAGACTTTGAGTAGCACCTTGCGGCTCAGCGGCGGATCACATCGAACGGTTGGCTGTCGGGGGCGATGCCTGATGGTCACCTACTCCTGCCGGCCTGCCCCGCCTTCAGACGCGCTGCGAATTCGAACTTGGGATGCCCACGTCTATGCCTACAGTCATCGCCGCGGAGTGGGATGCTCACCTCCGCAGCGGACTGCCCTCCTGCGCACGATGGTCGCGTCGCCATGAAGCCGATAAATCAGACTTCCCTGCATCACTTCGACGAGCTACCAGCCTCGGCGTTCGTACGCCTGCCTGTCGTGATGGCCCTTCTCGGGGTGTCGCCCTCGACGGTTTGGCGATGGTCTCGTCTTGGTCGACTTCCCGCGCCCGTCAAGATCGCCGGCACAACACTGTGGAACGTTGGGCTCCTTCGTCGCAGTCTTTCGATTGCAGCGCCCGAGTGCTCAGACGCAAGCTCACTCCAAGCCAACGAGCATTGACAGCGCCGCGCGCGTCACGTCTCGCTCGCGCAACCGCTTCAGTGCTTGAGCGATCTTGGCATCGGCGCGGGCGGCATCTTGTGGACGCAGTTGGCTGGTCTTGGACTGAAGATCCAGCAAGAAGTCCATCATTCGTGCATTCCTCGCCCAGCGGTCGCAGGCCGCCTCCAGGTGAAGCCAGTCGACCGGAGCGCTGGTGTCCGCGGGCACCGGGGAAGCGAGCAACGTAGTGTCGGCTATACATGGGCTGGTTTCGTCGGCCCCTCGCTCGGCCGTGGCCACTTCAGCGCCTACCGCGTCGCGCTTGCGCAAGTAGACGACGGCATTCGGATCTCCCGGCAAGCCTGGAGTCTCCGCCACTCGACCAGCGTGCACCCTTGGCCAGTGGGAGCGATCGGGCGTCGGGATGTTTGCGCTTCTGCACGCGAGACGCAACGTCCGATCGGACACGCCGAGACCGGCCGCAACCGTCGGCATGGGCTCATTCCAGACGGCCGCGAAGAGTTCGGATCGCTTCATGTCTTGCCGCTCCTGTCTTGCTGCTCCGCCCACGCCAGTACGTCGCATACCAGCCAGTACTTGATTTGCGCGTTCAAGTAGCGCGGTGCTGGAAACGCCCCGGACTTGACCATCCGAAGCAGCGTGGACCGACTCACGGGGAGGACCTCGAGGAGTTCCCTTTCCCGTACGAACTGCTTGGTGCCGAGCACTTGCAGTGCGGTGACCACGCCGCTTTCCATGAATCACATACTGACTTCGAATATCGGCAGTGGATAGAGGCACCCTTCCGTTCTGATCCCGCTGAGTTGGTGACACCTACTCGCGCGGTGGCTCTCGTAGGCGGTCCCCGGTGAGGGGCGCAACGTCCTCGCGCCGTGCCTGACGCATGTAGGCTTGCCTGGATGGCTACGGGTGTGAAGTACGTACCGGTCCCGCTTGTTGGTGCACTGCTGCGAAAGAGTCGGCCTCGCCTTGAGGTCCGAATGGCTTCCGCGGACATGATTTCCGTCGAAGAGGCAGCAGCGCTGATGGGCGAGAAGGAGTCGATGGTTAGGCGTTGGATTGCGAGACAGCACTGCATCGCGGTGACCGCTCCGGACTTGCCAATGCGCCTGCCTCGCTGGCAGTTTGAGGACTCCCTATTGCTATGGATCGGTCCCGTTAGCCGTGCGCTGAATGGAAGAACAAGCAACGGTTGGGCGGTGCTCTCGTTCCTGGAAACTCCGCAAGATGGTCTGGACGGACGTACGCCGCGCCAGGCACTGGAGCAAGGCGATGTAGAGCGAGTGCTAGTGGTCGCGTCGTTCTAGCAGCCGCCTGCGACTAGATCTCGCGCACCCAGTCTTGCTGCGTGCTTCCCGCGGACCTAGGGCCCATGGATCAAGAGTCTGGTGCTGCCAAGGTGACTTGACGTCACGCCCACCGCGCTCTAGGAAATCCGTCCGGTGCGGGCAGAATCCGGGCCAGGGCCGGGCAGGACGATCCGGATAGCCCCATTGATCCCGGACGAGGTTCACCGAGGCTATGAAGGAGGCCAGCGCAACCAACTTCGGCCAGGGGTCAGTCACGGAAGGTGAAGGCAACGGACCTCGACTGTACGTCTGCATCGCAGCGCTTGCGGCCCTTCGGATGCGACGTTGAGTTCACGGTCTCGGTGACATTGCTGTCAATGGGCCGGCTGGGAACACGTCACGCATCTGACCGGTCTTGGAGGTAAGGCTGATCTTGCCGTCGCTTCGCCGACGGTGTTGCGACTCGAGCGATCGTTAACCGAAAGCGCGAACTGGCTGAGCCGATCTACGAGCGCCTCGGCCTCTTTCGAGCGCGGTGCGGCCTTCGCTGCGTCAGCGACGCATCTGTCCACCGTGACGGTGGATAGAGCTGTGGATATTGGGTGACAAACTCGCGCATCGCCATGTCCGCCATGGCCATGCGTCTGCTGCTCAAATCTTGCGCAGCGGCTTCACGTGAATTGGTGCAGAGACGTCGAGCCCGGCAGGCCTGATCAAGTCTCCGGGTGAAGTGGCTTGGCGGCTGCAAGAAACCGCAGCGTGAATGCATGGTCAGCATCAAGCGCCCCCTGGACCTCTTCCGCCAGCAAGTGCTCGACCATCCCGCCGATCAACGGCACCGTTGACACAACGTGCCAGTTCACGTGCATGCGTGTGAGGCGGGCGCTGATCTCGACGATCGTGGCCAGCCCTTGGGCATGCAACGACAGGCCCTTGGGCGAGATGTCGAGCGTGGCAGTCGCATGGGTCGGGCCGTCCCGGCGCCAAGCGGTTCGAT
>VYMG01000277.1_pt1 | contig 29429 bp, 27 predicted proteins | sample 5115261 | NCBI WGS metagenome assembly VYMG01 (sample SAMN12291781, study PRJNA351875) | freshwater metagenome | isolation source: freshwater lake | place: USA: Michigan, Wintergreen Lake | collected 2013-08-08
AGATGCGAGCGCTCCGCCTCATCCAGGACACATTGCCAGCGCTCCACCTGGGCCCGGGCCTGTACGAGCCGCGCAGCATCCGGCGGCGACGGCAGTGCATCGATCACGGTCTGGAGTCGCTGGATGGCCAGCTGGGTCTGAGCTTCCAGCAGCGAGACACGCTCGGCAACGCGCATCCGGCTGGCGACGATCTGCTGGCGCTCGGCCGCTTCGGAGTCGGTGTCGATCGCGATGTCCGCCCCGGCCGACGGGTCTAGAGCGGGGGGAAGAGCGGCGAGTTCGTCCTCCGCTTCGACAAGACCCGCGCGCGCCTGGCCTATCTCCGCCCCGCGCGCAGCTAAGGCGGCAAAGGCCGTCTGACGGGCCAGGGCTCGCCTCGACTGGCACTCGGCCCGGCTCAGGCTCTGCGGTGCGCCGACGTTGAGGCTCACCGCCTCTTGCACGGCTTGCAGTTCAAGCCGAAGACTGTCCCGCTCCGCAGCGAGTTGACGGATGCGCTGCTGCGCGCTCGGCGCTAGCGCCGCCGCTTCGCGTGCGTCCGACAGCAGGGTGCATTGACCCTGCATGGGCATGCCGCTGCACGGCACGCGCTTGCTCATGGCAAGGCGGCGACTCAGGTCCTCCGCCTGGAGCGCGGCCTGCCCCGCCTCGCGCTCGAGCGATGCCAGCCGCTGCCCAAGCCCTGCGACGGCATCGCGACGACGCGCAAGGTCCTGGACAGCATCGCGAAGCGCCAGCACGCGGTCCTCGCGGCGACGCACCACCTCTGTCGCCAGCGGCAGACGGCGGCCGGCTCGAGCCACCGTTGCCTCGTCCGCCAGCACCCGCTGCAGGGACCGGATGCGGACCTCCAGTCGTTCGCGCTGCGCCCTGGCCTGCGCGACACGCTGCGCCACACGACCGTCGAGCCGTGCGAGTTGCTCCGTTGCCTCCCGGTCCTCCGTGCGCAGGTCCTGCAGGGTGCGATCACCCTCGGCACGGGCGCCCGCCAGTTCCTCCACCAACCGCCCTCGCCGGCTCTCGACAGCCTTCGCCTGCTCCTGCAGGGCCATCAATGACACCTCGTGCGTTCGCGCAGCCTCCCGTTGTTCGTGGGCTGCCTGCTGGCTGGCTTGCGCCGCCTTGACCCTCTCGTCTACGCCGTGCCATCGACGGGCGTCATCCTCCAACCGCTGGCGCTCGGCATCGAACGCGGTCGATTCAGCGCGCAACGCCGCCAGCGCCGCCTTCAGCTGCCGCGCCGTCTCGCCCGCCTTCTGACCGAGCGCGCGGATGTCCTCCTGCCCCAGCAGATCGGCCAGCAGGACCTTGATCTCGCCGTTGCGGTAGGTGCTGAGCTGCCGCTTCCCTTGTGCCGAGAAGACCGAGGTAAAGAAGGTGTCCGCCGGCCCGCAGATGGCCTCGACGCATCGCGCATAGGTCTCGACCTTGCCATCGGAGACGGTGCCATCGGACAGCGCGGCGGGAGACCATGTGCCGGCTTCATCCAGCGTCAGCAGGTAGCCCTCGGTCCTGCGGCGGCTCGCGGTGCGGCCGTTCATGCGGATGACCACCTGCGACCGATAGCAGCGCCCGGCGTGCGCCCAGTGCAGGTCCTTCTCGTTCTCGGGCAGACAGACCTGGTCGTAGTACGAGAAACCGCCCGGCCCGGCCTGCGCCGCCCGCGACGGCATGGTCAGGTAGGGATGTTAGGTTGCATTCGCGAGTGTCAACAGGGTTGGCTCGCTCGACGCCACCACCTACAGTTGTTCGTGCCCGAGGAGCCCAAGCCTCTTTCAGAGGCGAGTAGCCCGGTGCGTCTCGTGCCCGAGGAGCCCAAGCCTCTTTCAGAGGCGAGTAGCCCGGTGCGTCCCGCGTTTTCAGCAGCTTCAGCGGGGGGTCGACGTGATGGTTGCGCGCCGATCTCGCGGATCGTTCAGTGCCTCGACGTTGACACGGCTTCGTCAGATGCCGGCCAGCGACGCGCTCGCGCTGCTGGCCACCCACGTCAAGCCCGATCCGACCTATCTGCCCCTCAAGGATGAGCGCAGCCGCCGCTGGCACGCCAGCACTGCACGCGGAGAGTTCGAGATCCTGACCACGGGCGTCAAGTGGTACGACACGCGGGCGCACGCCGGTGGCGGCGGAGCCATCGACCTGGCGATGCACTTGCTCGGCGTGTCGTTCGTCGACGCTGTGAAGTGCTTGACCGCGAAGTAGAGCGCCATGGTCCAGATCATCCATAAGGCTTCTCTCCCGAGTCCGGCAGACCTGCCGGAACCCTTGGCGCAGCTTGCAGCACAGGCCTTGGCGATTTCGCTTCGCGAGCCGCGTCCTGCCGGATTCCCGCTTCTCTTCACGAAGCAGTGGCAGTTGATCGAGCCCGCGATCGCCTTCCTGCATGAACATGCGATTCAGCGCGCGCACACCGCCGACACGCTCAGGACCTACACCGAGATCCTCTACGACTGGTTCGAAACGCTCGAGCAGAACGACATCCCTTGGCACCAGGCAGATGCCGTCGACCTGGTGGCTTATCGCAACCGCATGATGACGCGGCCCAGTCCGCACACCGGACGTGCGTACCGGACGACGACCATCAACCACCGGGTTCGCGGCGTGCTGCGGTTCTATGTGTGGGCGGTTCGCGCGCATTGGCTGAACGAATCGCCGCTGGCGGACAAGACCCGCGACGTCGCTGTGTCGAGGCGGTACTCACCGATCCGGACACGCTACGCGCCAGACGCCGAACGCAGCATCTACGTACTGCGGCAGTACGAACCGCTGCCCCGCCCGCTCGTCTCCGAGCAGGCCCGCGAACTGCTCGCCAAGCTCGCCCCGCCGTACGACCTGATGGCCCGCTGGCAGCTCTACACCGGGCTGCGGATCAGCGAACTCCTGCGGCTCGGCGTCGACGACATCAACGGCCGCCCCACGCCGCTCACGGCGCACCACACCGTCGAGGTCACCCGCAAGGGTCGCAAGCCGGGCTACGTGATCGCACCGGCGAGCCTGCTGGACGAGACCAATGGCTACGTCTCGGGGCTGCGCTTCGCGTGGCTCAAGCGGGCGCGGCGCAGGGGACGCACCGCCCACCAATCGGCGTTGTTCGTCAATGCCCGCGGCGCACCGGTGAGCAAGAACGCCTATCAGCGTGCCGTCAGCGGGGCCGGGCTGGCCTGCGGCTTCAAGGCGACGACGCATCTGCTTCGCGCGACCTTCGCTTGCATGCTGCTGGCCCGGCTCGAGTACCTGGCCAGCGAGGGTGCCAAGGTCAATCCGTTGCTGGTAGTGAAGATCCTGCTCGGGCACGAGCACATCGAGACCACCGACCGGTACCTGCGCGCCGTTGCCGTCGACGCCTGCGTCCTCAAGGACGTGCTGGACACGCTGCTCGCGAGCGGCGAAGAGCCGTGAGTTCGCGTCGCCCGCCGATTCCGCGGAACCTGGCCAGTAGGCGGGAGGCCGATTCGGCTCACGAGCCACAGTCGGCGCGCCACGACGCGGCTCGCCTGGTTCGCCACACGCTTATCGACTTCTCGTCGCTGCCACTGCCAGCCGACGTACGCGTGGCGCTCGCCCAGGCCTTCTGGGGCCATATCGGAGGCCATTCGGATCGCAGCATCGTCTCGTACTGGAAGTCGATACTGCCCTTCGCCCGGTTCGCCGCCGAATCGCAGTCCGTCGGATCGGTCGCCGACCTGGACCGTGCGATGCTGGTTCGCTACATCGAGTGGCTCAACGCGCAACGCTGTACCGACGGCAGAACCTGGGCCCTCACCACGCAGGCTGCCGTCTACGGCGCGTTGCGCCAGTTGCTGCGATGGCTTGAGCGTTGTCGGTCCGACCTGATCACCAGCATCGACTACCCCTTCTCGCCGTTCCCCAACAAGGCCGCCGCGTGGACATCGCGCTCGACGCTGTCCGGTGGCCAGCTGCGCGCCATCCTGCAGGCCTGCGAGACGGAGATCGCCCAGATGCGGGCTGCCCGCGAGTCGGCTGCCCGTCAACGCGCCGCCGACGGTGACAAGCCCGGCACTCTCGGCTGGGTCCTCGAGCAGATCGATCAACGCCATGGAGGGATCATTCCAGACCGGCACACGATCGAGGCCAGTGGCAACTTCTGGCTCCAGAAGGCCGTTCGCCGCTACGGCGGCGCCAAGCAGTTGGCGCCTTTGCTGTACCCGCGCGCGGTGTCGCTGCTGCCGTACTACCTGGCGATCCTGATCCACACGGCCGGCAACCCCGAAGCCATCGCCGACCTCACCCGCGACTGCCTGCAACCACTGCCCTTGCTCGATGACCGCGAGTTGCTGGTGTGGTTCAAGGCCCGCGCGTCGCGCGTACAGCGCCGGACGTTCGACCGCACCGACGCATTCGGGCCTCCGGCCCTGGTCCGGGACGTCCTGGCCTGGAACGAGCGGTTGATCCCGTTGGCACCTCCCGCTCAGCGCAACCGGCTCTTCATCTTCAAGGGGCAATTCACGGTCAACGCGATGTCGATCATCACGGTCCACCATCACCTCCGCGCGTTCTGCGATCGCCATGGCTTGCCGTACTTCGCTCCGGCAAGCATCCGGCCGAGCGTGCTGAGCTGCTTCTACCGCGCCAGCGGTGATCTGCTGCGCACCAAGGCCGTCGCGAACCATGCCAGCATCGCCACGACGGTTCGCTACGTGCAGACACCCCTGGTCGAGGCACAGAACCGCTCGCGCATCGCGGATCTTCAGGGTGCATTCATCGAGCACATCGAAGGGCGGTCGGGCCAGAGCCAGACGCGGTGCGACGCTGCGCCTGAACCATCGCCTCCCCCACGTGGCCGCGCGGTCACGCTGTTCGGCTTCGACTGCAAGGATCCCTTCGCGGGCATCGCACCCGGTACGCGGCGGGGCGACCTCTGTGCGAACTTCATGGGCTGCTTCACCTGCCCGAACGCCGTCATCCCGCCCGATCCGATGTCGGTGGCGCGACTGCTGCAGGCGCGCGATCACCTGCGCGCCGCCGCGGCGGCCCTGCACCCGGCTCGTTGGGAAGGCCTTTACGCCCCGCAGCTGAGGATCCTGGAGGAAGACATCCTCCCGCGCTTCGGCTCCCGCGAGCTCGACGCCGGCCAGAGGCTGCAGGCGCAGCTTCCACCAATGCCCGACCTGCGGTGAGGTCGCACCATGCAATCACGGCAATCCAACGCGCTGCGAACTTCGGCCGGCATCGCGCTCGGCGCCTCTGACGATCGCGCCTGGTTTCTGAAGAACTCGCGCTGGGACGACTCGACCTGGATCCTCGCGCCCACAAATGCGCTCGAGGAGAGGCAGCCGGTGCGTCTGCACTGGGATTTCGCGCTCCAGGATGGCCACCGCTTCACCGACGCGCGCCACGCCACGCTCCTGCAGACCAGCAGACGACTGATCGCCATCATCCGCGGCCGATCGCTGTACACGGGACTGCCGCTGCGGCCGAGCTCTGTCCTGAACTTCTTCCACACGCTGCGCCTGCTGGTGCGCTGGATGGACATGCAAGGCTTCAGTCGCTTTGCCGACCTCGATCGGCCGGCGCTGCTGCAGTTCCAGCACTGGCTGACCGAGTCTCCGACGTCGCGGCACTCGGCCCGCCTCGCCTCAACGGTGCAGCGGCACCTTGCCCTGTTCAACTACCTCTTTCGCTGTCATGCCGAACTCGGCGACGGCCTCTCGTTCGACCCGTTCCCGGGAAGCAATCATCGCGAAGCCGCCGGCGCCCGGGAAGGACTGCGCCGGCCGTGGCCGTACACGCCGGACAGCGTCGCAGTGGTGTTGCTTCAGGCCGCCGTCGAGATCGTGACGCACGACGCGGCGCACGTCCTGCAGGCCCGAGAGACCTATCGGCGCGTGATGGTCGGCGCCGCCGGACCGCTCCACGCCACCGCCGCGATCGGACGGGCAACGAGAGCGTTGCGCCGCGCTCACGACAGCACACCGGGCATCGAGCGGCCAGTGACGTCGGTGTCCGAACTCGTGCGGCGGATCGACATGCTCTACGCGGCATGCTTCGTGGTCCTCTCTTACATGGTCGGTCCGCGCGTCAGCGAGGTCCTCCACCTTCAGGCCGGCTGCGTGAGGCGGCTGGACGGCGATGCGGCCGGCACACCCGTGAGCGTGATCGTCGGCACCATCTTCAAGCGGCAGCCCGGCTACGATGGCCAGCCCCATGAGTGGGTCGCACCGCCCCTGGCCGTCCAGGCCATCTCGGTGCTCGAGGCGCTGTCCGCGCCGCATCGCACCCTCACGGGTCGCGCGGAACTGTGGCTGCGCCGGCGCCGCGGCAACGGCGCCTGGGAGTGGCACGAAGTGCAGGCCGAAGCGCTGGAGATCGCGTCGGCCGCGCGCGTCAGCCATCTGCTGCGGCGCTTCGGCGCCTCGCTCGGCCTGTCGCACCTCGACAAGCCCTGGAGGCTGACGACGCATCAAGGGCGCAAGACCTTCGCCAGGTTTGCCGCGCTACGCGACCGCAGCTGCCTCTTCGCGCTGGCTCAGCATCTCGGCCATCGCGAGCGCGCGCAGACCGACCACGGCTACGTCGGCAGCGACTATCGGCTCAACCAGGAGATCGACGCCGAGATCCTCAACCAGTCCGTCGCCGCCTGGGAGCACATGCTGGCGGCGCCGGGACTCGGCGGGCGCGCCGGCGCCGAGATCGTCGCCAAGCGCCCTCGCTTTCGCGGCAACCGCATGAAGCAGGACCTCAAGAGCTACGCCCGCTTGCTCGTCGAGGCCGGCCTGGTGCTCGGCGTGTGCGACTGGGGCTTCTGCGTCTACCGCGAGGAACACAGCGCCTGCCTCGGCAACGCGACCGGGCCCAATCCGGCCCGGCGCGAGCCATCGACCTGCGCGCGCTGCAAGAACTTCGTCGTCTCGACGCAGCACCGGCCGTACTGGCTCGAACAGGCGCGACGCAGCGAGACGCTGCTCGACGAACCCGCCCTGCCTCTGCAGACGTTGCGCATTGTCCGCGAGCGCATGAACGAGGCTCGTGGCCTGCTGCGCGCGCTCGACGCGGGCGCGGACAAGGAGGCCGATCATGCATAAGAAGACGGCGGTCAGCGCCGCAGAGCCGCCTACTGCGCAGCGGCTGCATGACGCGCTGGCGGAGATGGTTCGCCAGCATGGCGCCGGCCTGTCGGCGCGCGAGCTGACCGCCAAGGCGCTGTGTCAGTCGGCCGGGATCTCGCGCAACGCGCTCTACCGGTACCACCGCGACGTACTGATGGCCCTGCACGAGGCTCAGCGGCGCCACCGCGACCGGCCCGATGCTGCGAAGCGCGTCGCCGCCCAGTTGCGCCGGCAGAATCGCGACCTGCGCGAACACGTCGCCAAGCTGGCCGCGCTGGTCGATCACTACTTCACGGCATGGCAGGAGGCGCGGCTGCAGCTCGAGCGGCGGGATCGGGAATTGGCCGAGCTGCGCCGGACTCACAAGCCCCAGGTGGTTTCACTGGGGCGCTGAGTCGGGGGCTTGGGGTTGACCTTGACCCAGGGGCAGGGTCTACGCTGGAAGCAATCGGGCAGTGGTGCCCCGCATGGAGGTCTGCGATGAACTGCGACCTCGGATCGAACCTCGTGCTCGCGCGAGGCCTGTTGCGGCTCTACAAGCTGGCCATGGTCGATGGGCACCGTGGCGTAGCCGACCAACTGCTGTGTGCCCTGGAACAACTCGCCCGAAGCGAACCTGCATGCCAACCGATGCTCGATCATGCCTACCTGTGGGGCCTCGGTGGGCACGCCGGCACAGTGAGTCTGCGCACGCCAGGGCCCGGGCCGCAGTGATCGATTCTTCCGGCGCCTCCGGCTACGCCACCGACACGCACCGATCCGCATCGCACCCATCCGCCTTCAGCGCGTCGATGTCGATCACGGCGTCGGCCATCGCGGTCAGCTCAGGCGTCTGCGAGATGAAGAACTCGCGCTCGTAGCCGCCCAGGCGCAGCACTTCGCGCTTCATCGCCATGAACATGCGCTTGCGCTGCGGATCCAGTGCGCCGTCCGCCTCGTCGGTGAACAACGTCGTGTAGCGACGCCCCGTGTTGCGGGCCAGGTACAAGGCGATCGCCCGGGTCAGGCACAGCTCCACCAAGGTTCGCTCGCCGCCGCTCATCATGCTGACGCTCTTGCTGTCGCCGGTGTCGCCGTCGTGCACGACGATGTCGAAGCCCTCCTTCTGCTCGCCCTTGGAGGTCTCCAGCAAGGTGTGGATGGACACCGTGAAGCGCGGCCCGTAGCAGGCCAGCAGCAGATCGTTCGCCAGCGCCGACAGCGCAGGCCCGGCATCGTCGATCGCCAGCGCGATCAGACCGTCATTGCTCATGCAGCGGGCGAAGAGGTTCCAGTTGCCCAGCTCATCCTCGACACGAGCGCAGCGCGCCCGCAGGCGTTCGCGGCGTTCGCCCAGTACGGCCTTTTGCTTGGAGAGCTCCTCGAGCGTCTGCGCCTCGCGCACTGCCGTGAGCATCGACTGCTCCCCTGCGGCGACAGCTTCTCGCGCAGCGCCCAGCGCCCGCGCAGCCTGCGCGACCTGCTGCTCGTCGAAGGCGGGCGGCAGCGACCCGAGCGCCTGATCCAGGCGCGCCAGGGCCGCTTCGGTCTGCGTGGTCTGATGACTCCGTTGTGCCGCAATCGCCTGTCGTGCCGCGGCGATCTGTTGGCGCTCCGCGCGCTCGTCGGCGGTCTCGGCGGCGGCACCGGCAACCGCCTCAGGCCCCAGCGCCTGCAACTCCCGCTCGATCTCGACCAAGGTCGCCTGCGCCTGCGCGCACGCCTGGGCCTTCGAGCGCATCACGGACAGCCGGCTCACTCGCTCGCGTGCGACGGTCTCGTGGAATTCGGCCTGTGCCAGGGCCTGCGGCGCGCCGACCAGTGCCTCGCAGCGCTGGCGTGCGTCGATGAGCTCCCGTTGCGCCTCGGACTTCTCGCTGGCCAGCCGGGCAACCTGGGCCTGGGCGTTCGGGATCAACGCCTGCGCCTCGCGCGCGTCGCCAAGCAGCTTGCAGCGCCCCTGCAGATCCGTGCCGGCGCAGGGCACTTCGGCGGTCAGTCCGAACCGGCGCGCCAGTTCTTCGACCTTCAGCACGGCCCGACCTGCATCCCGTTCGATGCCCGCGATGCGCTGCTCCGCGAGGCGCACCGCCCCTTGGCACTGCGTCAGCTGATGAACCTGCTCGCGGCGCGCCTGCGTGCGTGCGCTGCGCTGCGCCTGCACGTGTTGCGCCAGCGGCAGGCGCCTGTCGGCGTGTCGCACGGCTGCAGCCTCGGCGAGCACCGCCAGGCATCGCCGCCGGGATTGGCCCAAGGCCTGCCGCCGCTGACGTTCCTGCTGCAATCGGGTGACAACCCGCTGATCGAGGCGCTGCAGCCGCTGATGCTCGGCCTGTTCCTGGCCATCGAGCGCGCGCAGCGCCTGTGCCGCGCTTGCCAGCGTGGCTTGCCGTTCGGCCACGAGCTGGGCCCGCCGGGCATCGGTGGCTCGCGACTGCTCGCGGTCGACTGCCACGCGGGCGTGCCGCACCTGGGCGGCTTCCAGTGCGGTCTGCGCCGCAGTCTTCGCACGCTCGGCCGCGGACACGCGATCGGCGGCGCCATCAAGCTTTCGGCGTGCCGCGTCGAGGCGCTGATCCTCCGCGTCGAGCCCGGCCAATTCCTGACGCAGCGTTGCCAGTCCTGCCTTCAACAGGCGGACGGTTTCCGCGGCCTTCTGACCCAGCGCCTGGATCTCCTCCTGCCCGAGCAGGTCGGCCAGCAGCGTCTTGATCTCGGCGTTGCGATAGGTGCTGAGTTGCCGCTTGCCTTGTGCGGCGAACACGGAGGTGAAGAACGTCTCGGCACTGCCGCAGATGCTCTCGACGCAGCGCGCGTACGTCTCCACCCGGCCATCGGACAGCGTGCCGTCGTCGAGTTGCACCGGCCGCCAGCCTCCCGCATCGTCGAGCGTGTGCAGGAACGCCTCGGTGCGGCGGCGGCCACTGACGCGGATGACGATCTGCGATCGATAGCATCGGCCCTCGTGCGCCCAGGTCAGATCCTTCACGCTCTCGGGCAGGTAGACGTGGTCGTAGTAGGAGAAGCCGCCCGCTCCGGCCAACGCAGCCCGGCTCGGCAGTCCGATAAAGGGCGTGAGGCAGTCCATGATCGTCGACTTGCCGCTGCCGTTGGCGCCGACGATGGCGATCAGGTGCGCGCCGTCCGCCAGACGCTCGAGGTCGAGAGTGACTTCGTCGCGGCCCAGGCCGTCGCGGATGCCGCGGAAGCCTTTGAGGGTGAGTTGGAGCGGCTGCATGGCGTGCCTCGGAGTTGATCTCCGATCAGGCTCTCATGGCCGGTGCTTCCGTCAACGGCGGTCATGAGCGGGGAGAAGCTTGCCGCCACGCTCACTCCGGACCAGATCGACGTCCGCGCCGCCCGAGCCAGGACGCGCCGCGGCTGGGCAGCTGGCGGTGATGGATCGGCTCAGCCTGCAGCATCAGCGTGTTCGGCGCGGGCGCCGATGCGTTCGCGCAGGAACGCTTCGTCCCTCGCCGACAGTACCGCCAGGTTCTTCAGCGACGGCAGCCGAGGCACGTCGTCCATTGGCATCGGGAAGTCCAGCCGTGGATTGATGCGGTGGTAGCTCGCGCCCAGCAATCCTTCGGCCAGCAGGTCGACGTACTGCGACTGGCTCTCGCTGGCGACGCTGTGGAAGTGCGCTCCCCAGGCCAGCCATCCGCCAGTTCGCAGGCGGGCCGGATCGTAGGGCATGGCGCACTGCTCGCCGCTGCCCAGGGAGAGAACCGCCAGCCGGTCCAGGCATGACGCGCCCAGGTCATGGGGTGGCGCGACACCGCGACGGCTCGGGCGGCCGAAGCGGAAGGCCTCCGCCACCCCGAGCAGCGCCGGGTTGTTGGCGTACAGCCCGCCGTCGACCAGATCGGACAGATGCTCGGTCGAGTGAGCGGCAAAGAACGTGGGCGCGGCGGACGTGGCCAGCGCCAGATCGGCAATCCGGGTGTCGCTGTCCGGTGCCCATCGCTCGAGGTAGTCGCTGCGAAACAGCTGCGGCCTGGCATTGACAAGCGAGGTGGCCGTGACGCAGACATCGGTGCGCACGTCGGCCAGCGTGAGGTCGCCGAAGAACGCCTGCATGGCCTCGCGCAGTGCGTCGGCGCGGTAGCGGGGCCGAAAGACGTCGACCCAGGACATGCGCCGCATGGCCGGCCCGAAGATTCGCGGCAGGTGGGTCTCGTACAGCGCAGATACCTCGCGCACCGGATGGCCGAGCGCGAGCGCCAGGGCGATGATGCCGCCGGTCGACGTGCCGCAGACGAGGTCGAACCGCTCGCCCAGCGGAACGCGGGTGCCGGTGCTGGTGTCGAGACAACTCTCGGCGTGCTCGAGCAGCTTCAGAGTCAGGTAACCGCGCGCGCCCCCTCCGTCGAGGGTCAACACACAGAACCGCCGGGCCGCATCACCCGCCTGCTTCGCGACGGGTGGGCGCGGACTCATGGCAACCGGCGCTCCGACGAGGCGGTCATGAGCCCGCCCTGAAGGCCCGAAGCACCCGCGTCGCGGACAGGACGAACAGGCCGGTCAGCGCGAGGGCGGCAACGACCCAATGGTCGCTGAGGAAGGCTCCGGCGCTTGTTCCTGCAAGCACCGCCGCGACGATCGGCAGGTGGCACGGGCAGCTCAGCACGGCGAGCGCGCCCCACAGGTAGGCACGCAGCGGCCTGCGCGGCACTGAAGCGTCAGGGCCTGAAGCGTTCATCGCAGAACCTCGGCATGGTGCTCCGGCTCGATCGCCTCTCATCCCGCGCAGCACGAGAGCTGCTTGACGTCCTTGGTGAAGGTCTGCGCGGCGAGCTTCAGGCCCTCGACCATCGTCAGGTACGGGAACAACTGGTTGGCGAGATCCTGCACGGTCATCCCGGCACGGATGGCGATGGCGGCGGTCTGGATGAGCTCGCCAGCCTCGGCCGCCACCGCCTGCACGCCCAGCAGCCGACCGGTACCGGCTTCGGCGACCAGCTTGATGAAGCCGCGCGTGTCGAAGTTGACCAGCGCGCGCGGCACGTTGTCGAGCGCCAGCGCGCGGCTGTCGGTCTCGATCCCCGCCTGGTGCGCTTCGGCCTCGCTGAGGCCGACAGTGGCGACCTGCGGCTCGGTGAACACGACGGCCGGCATCGCGGTCAGGTCCAGCGCCGTGTCGCCGCCGGCCATGTTGATCGCAGCCCGCGTGCCCGCGGCGGCCGCGACGTACACGAACTGGGGCCGGTCGGTGCAGTCGCCCGCGGCATAGATGTTCGGTGCGCTCGTGCGCATGCGGTCGTCGATCACGATGGCGCCGTGCTCGTCCAGCTTCACGCCCGCGGCATCGAGCTCGAGCGCGCGCGTGTTCGGCGTGCGTCCGGTGGCCACCAGCAGCCGCTCGGCGCGCAACTCGCCATGGTTCGTCGTCAGCACGAATTGGCCCGCGGCATGCTCGACGCGAGTGGCCTGCGTCTGCTCCAGGACCTCGATCCCTTCGTCAAGGAACGCGGCAGTGAGTGCCTCGCCGATGGCCGGGTCCTCGCGGAAGAAGAGCTTGCTGCGCGCGAGGATCGTGACTCGGCTGCCCAGGCGTGCGAAGGCCTGCGCGAGTTCCACCGCGACGACGGACGAACCGATCACCGCCAGCCGCGCTGGAATGTCGCCGCTCGCCAGGGCCTCGGTCGAGGTCCAGAACGGCGTGTCGGCGAGGCCAGGGATCGGCGGCACCGCCGGAGCGGCGCCGGTGGCGACCAGGCAGCGGTCGAATGCAACGACCTGCTCGCCACCGCCGCGCAACGCCACCGTCAACGAATGGGCATCCGTAAAGCGCGCCGTCCCGTGCACCAGCGTGATGGCCGGGGTGCCGTGCAGGATGCTCTCGTACTTGCCGTGGCGCAACTCGTCCACCCGCGCCTGCTGCTGCGCGAGCAGCCGGTCGCGCAGGATGGTCGGCTCAGCAGCGGACACCCCGGTGTCGAACGGGCTGCGCCGCCGCAGGTGCGCCACGTGCGCGGCTCGGATCATGATCTTGGACGGCACGCACCCGACGTTGACGCACGTGCCGCCGATCGTGCCGCGTTCGATGAGCGTGACCCGCGCACCGAGTTCGACCGCTTTGAGCGCGGCTGCCATCGCGGCGCCGCCGCTGCCGATGACGGCGACGTGCAGCGCTTGGTCGCCACCGCCGCGCGCCTTCTGGCCACTGCCCAGCCAGCCGCGTGCCCTTTCGAACAAGCCGTCGCGCGATTGACCGGACGCAGCCTCGGGGATGCGAGCGCTATAGCCGGCCGCCGCCACGGCTGACACAAGGGCCGCCGCCGGGGTGTCAGGCGCGAGCGTGAGCCGCGCGGTGCCCTTGGGGTAAGACACCCGCGCCGAATGCACACCGGGAACCTTCTCCAGGGCCTGGCGAACGTGCGCGGCGCATGACTCGCACGTCATGCCGCTGATCACGAGTTCGGTCATCGGGGTACCTTCCTTGGTTACCTTCCAAATTGCGGAGTCGCAGCCCGACGGCTTCAGGCATGCTTGGGCGGAACTTCGCAGCCGTCCGGCCCGCAGCGCCGATTCACCGGCGAGACGAAGTCCCACACCGACACCGCGACCATCGTCGCGAGGCCCACGTAGAGAAGCTTCTCGGCCACCGTGAAGCTGGCGACCAGCACGATGGCTGGACCGATCATGCCGAGCACGCTGCGGTGCCACTGGCGGTGGCTGAACCAGCCCAGCGCATTGGCCAGCAGCGCCAGAGCCGCGAACAGCGGCAGCAGCACGGTGATGAACACAGCCTCGAACTGGCTCAGGAAGCCGAGCCCGAGTGCTGCGCCGAGACTGGCCAGGGCCGGGAAGCAGGCGCCGCAACCCATCGCCGAGACGATGCTGCCCAGCGCCCCGGCCTTGTCCGCGACGCGCATCATGAAGCTGTTCATGCCGGAACTCCCCGGTCGCCGCGGTGTCAGCGCTTGACGGTGGACGGATAGCCCGCGTTTTCGGTCGCCTGGGTCAGCTTCTGCACGCTGGCCTTGGCGTCGTCGAAGGTCACGACGGCCTGACGCTTCTCGTAGCTCACGTCGACCTTGCTCACGCCGTCGACTTTCGAGATCGCCTTCTTCACGGTGATTGGACACGCCTCGCAGGTCATGCCCGGCACGTCCAGCGTCACGGTCTGCGGCGCCGCCTGGACGGCGGCCGCGGCGGCCATGGCGAGAATAGCGATCGGGATCAGCTTCTTCATGGAGCACTCCTGGTCAATAGAACAGCGGAAGGACATAGGGGAAGGCCAGCGCGACCAGCACCAGCACGGCCACGAGCCAGAAGACCGTCTTGTAGGCCGACCGCACCTGCGGGATCGCGCACACCTCGCCCGGCTTGCATTGCTGGGCGGGCCGATAGATGCGGCGCCAGGCGAAATACATGGCGACGAGCGCCGCGCCGATGAAGAACGGCCGATAGGGCTCCAGCGCCGTGAGGTTGCCGATCCACGCGCCGCTGAAGCCCAAGGCCACCAGTACGAGCGGGCCCAGGCAGCAGGTGGACGCCAGGATCGCGGCCAGTCCGCCGGCGATGAGCGCGCCACGTCCGGTCTGCGATTCCGTCATGCACTTACCTCTGTGTCGGGAAGACGATGGCGTAAGCTTATTTCCGTACTCATGTACGGAGTCAAGCGGTATGGACAGCGATCAGCAGGGTCTGACGATCGGGGCCGTCGCCAAGGCGGCCGGGGTCAACGTGGAGACGGTGCGCTTCTATCAGCGCCGCGCATTGCTGCCCGAGCCGGACAAGCCCTACGGTGGGATCCGGCGCTACCAGGCGAAGGACGTCGCGCGCGTGAGGTTCGTGAAGGCCGCGCAGCGCCTGGGCTTCAGCCTCGACGAAGTTGCGGGTTTGCTGGTGCTGGACGACGGCACGCACTGTGACGAGGCGAGACAGCTTGCCGAAGCAAAGCTCGCCGATGTGCGCAAGAAGCTGAAGGACCTGCGCCGGATCGAGTCGGCTCTGGCCGCCCACGTCCGCGACTGCTGCTCGATGCGGGGCAAGTTGTCGTGCCCGTTGATCGCCACCTTGCAGAGGCAGTGAAACAAGTGAAACACCGCGTCTTGGACCATTGTTGACACAGCGAATTCAACATAAGGGGGGATGGAGGTTGTCCATGATCGTGGTCTTGCCGCGGCCATTGCTGCCGGCGATCGCGACCAGCTGGGCATCGCCGACCAGCGCCTCCAGGTCCAGCGTGATCGCGTCACGGCCCAGCCCGCTGCGGATGCCTTTGAATCCCCTGAGCGTCAGCGACAGCGGTCGGTAGCCACCACTCGTCGCCTTGCCCCCGTTGACCGTCGTCTCGCTCATTGCCTCTCCGTTCCAGCGCGTCCATCGCACTTGCTGATTTCAGTCTCTCGCCGCATGTCCTCGCATCAAGTCCCGATTCAGAAGGGCTCGAGCTCGGCCGGCTGGTCGGGCTCGCCCGCTGCCTGGATCGGTAGAGGCTTCACCTGCGCGGTCGACCGGGGCGGCGACCCGTCGGCGTCAGCGCTCGCCTCGGCCACCGACAGGATGGCCGCAGCGATATCGGCAGGCTCTCGGTCGACGAGCGCATTCAGGCGATCGATCAGCGGCCCGTCCGTACAGCCCGTCGCCTTGGCCCAGACCCTCACCTTCTCCTGCAGCGAGGCGGCGCGCGAGATGCCGGCGGCGCGGCTGCGCACGACAGGTACGACACGGCCCTCGAGATGGACGTCTGCGGCATCGCCGAGCGCGCGCTTGATCGCCTCCCGATCGATGCCGGCACGCTCCTCCTCGCCCACCTGCCAACGCACTCGAACGTGGGCGCCCGCCACGCCCAGTTCGGTGGCCGCGCGCGTGATCTCTTCAAGGTCGGGCATGCCGTCGAACACCAGGTCGACCGTGCGCCGCGCCGGCGTCTCGATCATCTCGAAACGCGCTATCGCCGCACCCACCTCCCACAGCAGTAAGCCCTTGGCATCCAACTCGCCGTGGTGAAAGCGGCCGATCGAGCCCGCGTAGGCCACCACCCGTCCGTCATCGTCCCAGCTCTGGTGCTTGTGGATGTGGCCCAGCATGAAGGCCTGGGCTCCCGCCGAGAACAGGCTGGTGGTGGTGAACTCGTGGTCGAAGCCGGCCATCGGCACGCCGTGCTCCGTGATGCAGCCGGTCACCGTGCCGTGGCCCAGGCCGATGGTGGGTACCTGCGCCGCCCGCGCGGCGCCATTGATGCCCGCGTAGCCGGAAAGCAGCGCTGCTAGCTCGCGGCCCACCGCCTCGGCGGCATCGGCGGCGCCAACCGTTGCGGCCACCGTGGCCTTGTTGACCGTCGGAATGCAGGTGAAGACGGCCCGCGCGCCAGCAGGCACCGCATCGAACCGCCAACCCCGCGCCGGCGCCCAGGTCCCATCGCCCATCAGCGCGACCTGCCCGATGTGCTCGGCAACGTGCACCGGATGTCTCCCGCCCAGCAGCGGAAAGATCGCCAGCGTGCCCGGTGGCTCGTGCGAGAACGTGCCCTGCAGCATCAGGACCGGGCAGTGGTCGGCCAGGCGCCGCACTTCGCGGGCCAGCCGCCCCACGGCGGGACTGTGTACGTCGAGCGCGTGATCCGTCGAGTCGCCGGTGATCACCGCCACATCGACCCCGCGCTCGATAGCCTGGTCGACGCCATAGCCGAAGCAGCGGCCGGCCTCGTCCAGGTTCTTGCCGCTGAAGTGCAGGTCCGAGAACTGGGCTACCTTGATCATGAGATTCATCCTTCGCTGTCGCTGTCGTTGTCGGCGTCCGGGCGCCGCGCCTGTGGCCGGGTTGGTCCGAGCGACAGGATCTCGCGTCACCACCGCGCTTCAAGCCCAGCCCGTGGACAGCAGACTCAGCTGGGGCACTTGCGCACTCGCGCTCAAGCCCAGACGTCGAGCTCGGCCTTCACCTTGTCGACGAAGCCCGCTGGGTTGTCCTTGAACGGCGTGATGTCCTCCAGCGCGCGCTTGCGGCCACCGGCGGCCTTCTTCCATCCCTGCCCCCACCGCTTGGTGGCGTAGCGCTCGTAGGTCTCGGCATCGACACCGAGTGCCGCGGCGGCTTCGAAGAGCCACGCCACCTCCTTGCCCTCGGCACCACCTTCGCCGCCACCGGCCTTGGATGCGACCGGCGCATTACGGCGCGGCGGGTCTCCAGGCCTCGAGGTCGCCGGTTGAACGGGTGGGCCCGACTGGGTGGCGTTGGACTCGCGCACGACCGGCATCTGCTCCGGTGCGGCCTTCGTCGCGCCGCTGGGTGTTGCTGGCATCTCGATCACACCATCTTCGCTGACCACCGGCGCGGCACTTGTCGGGGCCGCGGCCTGCCCCTGAAGCACGATGGCTGCCTCGGTCGCGCGAGTCTCTATGGCGTCCAAGCCGTCGTCGTTGCGCAGCAGTGCCGTCGGATCCACCGGGGCCTCCAGTTCGATGAGCCACTGGGTGGCACGCCCGGGCTTGCCCTCTTCGTCGATCCTCGACACCTCCACCAGCCGCTTGCTGATGAAGAAGGGCGTGCGCTGGCCATCCAGGAACCCCGAGATGCGACCACCGCGCATGAAGGCGATGGTCTGGAACTTCTCGATCGCGGCCTGCATCGCGTAGAAGCTGTTGGTCGGCAGTTCGAACGCGCTGATCGACTTGATGCCGGGGATGAAGAAGATGAACCTGCCGGACAGGTTGCACTTCTTGGACTGGTACTCCGCGCAGGTCTCGGGGTCGCACACGCCGCTGTTCTCGGGCCGCAGCGTCACCTTGCGACCGCCGAACATGCGCACGACACGACGCCCTTCGCCGGTGGCCGGCGGCTGCTCGTAGGTCTTGCAGTTGCGTGTCTGACCGTCCTCCGAGTACTCCGACCAGAAGCGCCGCTCGCTGGACGTCCAGGTCACCAGCTCGTGCGGCATGACGTGTTGCCACGCATCGGCGGGGAACACCACAGGGAAGCGGTACAGCCGCATCACGCCGTCGCCCCGGTACTCGGCGTACAGGTCCATGATCTGCCGCGCCAGTTCGGGGTTCGGGAAGTCCTCCCCGCGCACGGTGAAGTACGGGACGTTTTTCGGCGTCAGCGGGTTCTTCAAGTCCGGCAGCACGGCCGCGAGTTCGCGTTCGATCGCGTCGAACCCACGCCCTTCGGCCACACCGGCCTCGTACACCTCGCGCGCCCGCGCCGATTCGGCGGCGCGCCGGGTCAGCACCTTGATCCCGGCTCGGATGCGGCCACCCACCGGGATGCGCATCGCCGAGCGCCCCAGCAGCGTCGGAATCGCCGCCGCGCCCGGAGCGGCCGGGACCAGGCCCATGCCCTGCCCGTTCGCCTTGCTCTGTGCCATCTCGACCATTCATCTCTCCTTCACAAGTTGGTGGAAGCGGAAGTTCATGGTCCCGCGGCGGTTCGCTCTTTCAAGTCCGCGGCTGGGCTGACGGAGCATCGACGCCGCGACCTTTGCTGCGTTCGATCACGACCTCGAAGTCCGGCATCCCGCGCATCAGCAGTCCGCCCCAGCGCTTGGTCACGATCCGCCGATCGAGGATCGTCACGCGGCCGCGGTCCTGGATCGTCCGCAGCAGCCGACCGATCCCCTGCTTCAACCGCACGGCGGCTTCGGGAACGGTGATCTCGATGAAGGGCGACCCGCCACGTGACTCGACCCACTCGCGGCGCGCCTCCTCGAGTGGAGAGTCCGGCACCGAGAACGGCAGCTTCACGATGACGACGTGCGTGCAGTAGTCGCCCGGGAGATCGACACCCTCGGCAAAGGTGCTCAGGCCAAAGAGGACGGACCTGTCGAGACGGTCGACGGCTGCGCGGTGCCGCGCGAGCATCTCGCCCTTGGGCATGGAGCCCTGTACCAGCGTGATTCGCCGGAGGTCCTCTGGCAGCAGCGCATAGACATCGCGCATCTGGCGCGCCGAGGTGAACAGCACCAGGGTTCCCAGCGTGTCCACAAGGGCTGGCAGCCGATCACCGACCTCCTGCGTGTGCTGCTCCGCAGCCGTGGGCTCCGCGCGCATGGCCGGGACGACCAGGCGTGCGTGGCTGCGGAAGTCGAAGGGCGAGTCGACCTGCAGGAACGTCGGTCGCTCGAAGTAGCCGAGCCCCGATTGGCGAACGAACAGGTCGAAAGTGCCACACGACGTCAGCGTGGCCGACATCACCACAGCGCCACTGGCCCGGTTCCACAACAGCTTGCGCAGCTTGTCGCTGCCGCTGATCGGCGAGGCGCAGACCAGGTAGTCGCCCGGCCGTCCGCCTTCATCATGGCGCTCGATCCAGCGCGCGATCGGTGCGGCGCCTTCCGGCTGCTCGGCCAGCATCAGCTGCCAGGTGTCGACCAGGTTGTCGAGCCGGACGACGAAGAAACCGAGCACGGACAGGATCTGGGCGGCGAGCGTGCCAGCGCTGGCAGCGCGCTCCAGGACATGCTCCCTGAGCGATGCGAACGTCTTCTGCAGGCCTTCGCCGGCATCCAGGATCTGCTCCCCCGCGCCTTGGCACCAGGCCGGCAAGGGCCCCGACTTGAACCGCCTGGCCCGCTTCTCCTCGAACCCGTTCGTTCCATGGATGCACCGGTGCAGTTCGCGCAGCGCGCTCTCGATCCGTTCGCTGGAGGCGCGGCTGTCGCGGATGAGTTGTTCGTCCAGGCGCAGTCCAAGGACGGCATCGCGCACCGCGTTGCAGGCGCCTTCAAGCCATTCGACCGCCCCGCGGATCGCGTGGCGCGCAGAGAAGTGCTCCACCGCCTTGGCAGCGAGGCTGTGTGCCTCGTCGAAGACGTAGATCGTCTCCTGCGCTGCCGGCAGCACACTGGCACCTTCCATGTCGATCGCCGACAGCACGAGGTCGTGGTTGGCGATGACGAGGTCCGCCTCCTTGACCCGTTGCCGTGCTGCCTGGAATGGGCACCGCGAGAACTCGGGGCACTTGGAGCCGGAGCAGCCCTGCCTGTCCGTGGTGATGCGATCCCAGAGCTCGTCCACCACCGGGATCGGCAGTTCGTCTCGGTCTCCGTTCCACCGTCCGCTGTCGAAGCTTGCCAGCAAGTCGCGCAGGACCGCCACGCGTCTGGGTGCCTCATCGGCAGCCGCGGCCGTCGAGGCGCTTGCGAGGTCAAGACCCCGTTGGCCCGCCTGCTTGCCTTCCGCCTGGAGCTTCACCGTGCATGCGTAGCGCCGCCGGCCCTTGGCCACAGCGAAGCTGAACTGAAGGGGCAGCAGTCGTTGCAAGGTCGGCGCGTCCTTGTCAGCGTACTGGTGTTGCAGCGCCACCGTCGAACTGCTGACGACAAGCCGTTTCTGTCGTGACTTCGCCATCACGAGCGCCGGCACCAGCGCCCCGAACGACTTGCCCGTGCCGGTGCCCGCTTCCACGATGGCGAGGTGGTCGCCGTTACCCGCCTGCTCATCCTCGGCGCGGCACCGCGACAGCGTGTTGGCCACGGCCGCGATCATCTCCATCTGCGGCCGACGGGACTTGAAGCCCGGAATGCCTTCGCGCAACGCGTCGATGCACTCGCGGATCAGCTGCTTCTCGTCATCCCGGACCATGCAGTCAGCCTATGGGCCGCCTGCCTGCACTCAAGGGTGCCGTCCGGTCCGCATGCGGCTCATTGCCGGAGACTGTCGTCAAGCCGCGCGCGTCGTGACGGCTACCCGGCCTCCGGCACCCGGTGAGCGCGCATCCCTTCGCTGGCAGGACCGGTTGCTCTCGGCGAAGCGCGTGGCGGCAGCTCGGGCAGGTCCTGATCCGTCCGCCAGACCCATGCGCCCTCGCCAGCCGCCAGCACCGCCTTCTCCTTGGCACCCTGCTCCTTCGGATCGAGGAAGGCGCTCACGACATGCAGAGGGAACGGCCCGCTCTCGGTGTCCAGCAGCAACGCATTCGGAAAGCAGGCACCGCTCTTGGCATCGAACCGTAGCGGCTTCAGGAAGGCCCGTCCTTGCCGTTGCAGTTCCTCGATCAGCGGGAGCTCGTGCAGACCCTCGAGCGGGATCCACTGGTCCGACACCAGCGTCATCGACAGCGAGTCGACCTGGTAGAGGTGCTCGCGCTTCGCGTAGATCAACGCGGCCATCACAACCATCGGCTTGCGCTCGAGGTCCGCGTCACGGGCCTGCAGCGTCGCTCCGTAGGCACGCTCGGCGCGCTCCCAGGCCTTGTTCTCCATGTACAGGGGCACTTCCGGCATGTGCTTGATCAGCAACCTTCGACCGTAGGCACTCTGCTCTGCCCCGTTGAACTGCCCGATGACGATGGCCATCTTGTAGGCCACGTCATCGCCTGGCGACAGCAGCATTGCCAGCTTGCGCCGCCGGCGCTCGCCGATCTCCTCCTTGTCCGCGACACGGAACGGCTCCGGGACGTAGAGCCGCTTGTCCAGAGTCTCGCCCTTGAGCGTCACACCCGATGCCGCGAGCTCGAGGTACTTCTTGATCACGCCCTGCGACCGCCTGCCCTCCATTGCCGGATACCAGCGGTTGAGGCCTGCTCGGTGATAGAGAAAGTGAAGCACAGCCCGCAGGCTCATGCGCTTGCGCGGCGCGTTCACCGCGGGCGGCTCTCCACTGGCCTCGCCGCGCGGCATCGCCTTGCCCGAGACCCGGGAGAACGGAAAGTCCGTCCGGATCTCCACGTGATCCGCGTTGTGCTCGACGATGGCTTCGCCGACCAGTTCACCAAGACCAGAGATCCCCGGCTCCGGCTCGAAGGACTGGCAGGTCGGATGGTGCATGTCACCAGTGCCGGGCATTCGTTTGACGACGTACTCGCCGTGCTTGGCGATGTACATCTCCACGCCACCGCGCACGCACATGCAGCGCGGTCGCTCGGCGCTGTCGTAGACCCTGGCCAAAGCGTCCTGCAGTGCAGGATCGGTCGCCTGAAAGGTGATGCCTCTGACTAAGTACCTTGGCGCGTCCATCGCAACCTCCTGGGCCCGCCGGACCCCTGTGTCCCTACACCAGCTCGCGCGCGATCGCTTCCAAGGGCACGGGCGGCAGACTGGTCAGCCGATGCACCTGCCGGCTCGAGCGCAATCCCAGCAGTTCCTGCATCTGGGCGCGGTCGGCACCGTGCCGCTCCATCGCGAGCGCGACCTGGCGACGGACCTGCTGGGCCGTCAACCCAACCCAACCTGCGCGCGCGAACGCCAGGCGCAGCGTCGCCTGCAGGTACTTCGACGTGAGCCGCGGATCGGTCGCGGAACGTGGCTTGACTTGAAAGGCATTGCCCGCCTCAGTCAGGAACAGGCGGCTCGTCGGATTAAGCCCGCGAAACCGATTGGGCACACCGACACCCAGGCGACGGCGGATGCGCTCCTCGAGGTAGGTGTCGATGCTCTCCACAGCCTTCGCCGAACCGAAGAACAGGGGTCGCTCAAGACCGTTGGCCGCCGCGCCAGCGCGCAACATCGAACGGCGCCGCACGTCGCCCTGTTCGTCCAGGTAGTCGCCCACCTCAAGGCGGGCAAGCTCCATGGTCCTGAGCCCCGTGCACAGCAACGTGTAGATCAGCGCGATGTCACGGTTCGCGCTCCGGCAGCTTGCGCGCAACCGTCGCGCACCAGCAGCCACTTCCTCCGCGTCAAGCACGACATGACACGGTGGCGGCAGCTTGTCCTCGTCGTGGGCGCGTGCAGCCGCCATGATGGTCTCACGCTCCTGGCGGATCGCGGGCAGGCTGTCCAGGTAGTCCGCCCTCACCGAACCGAGTGCCTGGCTCTGGTGAAGCCGGCGCAGCAGTCCTTTGATCCGCCGTTCGACGGTGGAGCGCGAAACACCCAGGTCGGCGGCCACCTCCTTGTAGGTCCTGCCGTCCTCGACCACGCTGGCAAGCAAGTTCATGGAATGAACAGGAATGCGCCCCATGGACTGGTTCCGACCGGTGAATCGCACGAGCGACGACAGCCTCGCTGCCGATGGCAGCGCCCTGCCCTCGATCGTCCAGAAGACGAAGAGGAGGTTCAACCCGGAAAGGAGGATCGAAGCACCCCCGGTTTCCGCCCGTCGCGCTCGTGGGAACGCCCGGCGCGCTGCATGAGCACAGGGTCGCAAGACACCCCACGGGCTGCGCCCGGCTGAGCCTCTGTTCAGGGGCACAACGTTGGTTCATACTGAGTCCGCTACTGGCACCTTGCCATTGCCGCTGTCACCAGCGTTCCGGCCTGGCCGGCGTTTGCGGTCGTGACCCGCACTTCAATCCGCCTGCACCTGCAGGCCCTCCCCATCTTTCGCCGGCTCTTGCTGGTGCGGCTTTCGAACCGACCCGTGCCACCCGACTGCGGCCTCGCGGCCAGCACGTAGGCCACCTCCTGCGCGGGCCCTCCCGCACATCCTCAACCCGAGCTCGGGCGACACCCCGAGTCGGGTTCGCTCGTGTTCATGCGCTTGAAAGAAACGCGTCATGTCCCACGAAACCACTTCCCTCTTCGCCAACCCTGGTCAGGCGGTCGACGGCATCGCTCGCATCACCGCGAGCGTCGTGCCTGACGAACGCCGCATGGACTTCCTCCCGCGACACTTCGGTGAGCGCGCGATGCTCAAGTTCGAGATGTCGGTGTACGACTGGATGGGCAACCTCTGCCCGGCCTATCGCGGCGGCTACTGGAACTACGTCGAGCTCTCCAATGGCGGTGCGTTCATTTACCCCTCGGGCGTCGAGAGCTTCGCGATCAGCGTCGACGGCAACGGCTTCAACGGCACCGTGGGGGCCGAGGTCGCCGGCATCATCGCCACCGCCTTCGCGCTCAACAACATGCTCTGGCGAGGCTGGGACAGCCTGTCCGAGAGGTACGAACAGCTGCTGGAGTTCATCGGCGAGCACCCGGAATCCGCGACCATCCGGCGCGCCCTCGACTAGGGCACGGCCATGCTGACCCATCGTTGCAACCGGTTCATGGTCCTGTTGACGGGCTTGCGCCACTACACCACCGAGCAACTCCTCGCGGTGATGCAGGACCGCCGCTACCCACCCCTGCTGCGCGTCGCCGCGCTGCGGTGGCTCATCCACTGGGCCCCACTGGACATCACCAAGGGCGCTCCATATCTGCAGCGGCGTCGCTACGTGCGTCAGCACTACGGCGTGTAGTCCGCCCCTCGCAACTCAAAGACCACGGCCTGCCGGCCGTGGTCCTCTCCATCTGAAGGACACCGAATCGTGAACTTCCGAACGCCACGAATTGGCTCCGTCTGCTCGGCGGATCCGAACGACTTTCATGCCGTGGCGCATGACTTCGCCTACGAGCTGCGTCAGTTCATCAAGACCGACCGCGACCCCGACCGGCGTCGAGCTTCAATGTCTGCAATCAGCGAGTTCGACGATGCCGGCGACGATCCTGAGGCGTTGCAAGCTTTCGTCGAAGGGTCTGGCCAGGAAGCCCTGCAGGCGTACTGCATGCCGTTCATGAGCTTCTCCCGAGCCAGCTCCGGTGACTACGGCTTCTGGCCTGACATTGAGGCGCTGGAGTACGGCGCTCGATCGAAGGACGGCGTCATCAAGGTCAATGCGGGCGACGCCTGGCCGCCGCTGTGGACGTCATCGGGCCTCGACGTGCAGTTCATCATGGAGGTCAACGATCACGGCAATGTCACGCTCTACAACCGCCGTCGGCGGGAAGTCTGGAGCTGCGTTTAGCCGCGCCCTCCGCAGCTGTCTTAGCGCTGCGGAAGGCGGGACTTTGAGTAGCGCGAGCCCTCGGGCCCGCACGAGCACCTCGGCGGGAGCCGGTCATTGCGACTGGCTCCCACAGCACTTCCAGTGTCTGATTCGCGAAAGGAGTCAGTCGAGTTCGGCCTCCGAACTCATGCTACGGGCCGGCAACCAGTCCCTGGAACGCGGATACCCTCACCGGGCTCAAGTTCTTCTTCGACATCGAGCTCCCCAGAACGCGCGGCCGGTGAAGTCACCGTGAACCCAGCATGCTCGAGCGCGCGCTGACACAGCTCCAGAAAGCTCGCCACTGTCAGGTCGTTCTTTGCATCGTTCGTGCGCCAAGCGCAAATCTTGAAGCTTGCTTCCGTCGCCCCCGCGTCGACGTGGTCGACGGTGGGCAACAGTGCGTGCTGCGCCTTGTAGCCGTGCCTGCCCGCCTGGGATTCATCGTTGTCATAGGTGCCGATTCGCGCCCAGTCGAGGAGCTCGCCGGTATAGGCATCTCTGCCGTCGGACAGGACCACGGCCGCGTGGATCGCTTCTTTGTAGAGGGACACCGAAGCGGTGCGCTGCCGCTTGCGGTCGCGCTTCACGTGCGCGGCTGCTTTTCGGCCCAGCCACGACTCGTACTTCTCGGCCGTCACGACGTCCTCCAGGAACTGAGGCATGGTGCGCTTGCGTGGCATCGTTCAGGTCCCTCGACGCGCGAGACGGTTCTGCAGCAAGAACCAGCACATATTCAACGCGAATGAGCGGCCAAGACGCGTCATCTGCCCCTCCGGGATGCCCACCGGGCGGTGCGCACCCGGGCTCAGCAGTCGGAACACGCCTGCGAGGCCTTGCTCTTCCTCGACGCTGATCTCCCCGCTGCTGCGCAAGAACTGCAGGATCTCGCCCCACTTTGCGGGGTTGTAGGTCACTGGTCCGCCGCCGGCGACTTCCAAGGCAACATCGCCGGCCAGCGTCTCCAGTGCGATCCGTGCATTCACCAGCGCGGCGTTGTAGTCGGGCGGTGCGGCCCGAAAGGCCTGTGCGGAATCATTGATTTTCTGGACGATCTCCCCGCTGCGCGGTGCACCGCAGGTTCTCAACGCCTCGATGAGGTCATCGTCGATAGGCACGGCGTCGGCGATCGACGGGTCGCTCTGGTGCAGCCGCTTGTCCACCACCTGGTAGCCATCGAGCATCAGGCACTGCGTCAGGTCATGCATGCGTTCGTCGAAGCGGTACTTCGGAGTCACGCGAGAGCGCAGGTCGCCGGCGGTGGCCACCACTTCAGCAAGTACGTCCATGACTTGCCGGTCGCCGAGGCCGCGCACCGCATTGATGAGCTCGTACACCAGCGAGCCGGGATTGAGCGAGATCGGGGCGCCGTGCTTACTCAGCAGCGTCACCACGATGGCGGGTTCCTGCTGCTCCAGCAGCTGGGCGAGCGAATAGCGGCTTCGATGTCCGATTACGTGTTCTGCCCTCCGCGCGCGGGCGGCCTTGCGCTGTCTACAAGGCCAGCCGAAGTTGGTGCTCGATTGTCAGGCTACACCGCGATCGCCACCGGCACGCCGATCTGCTGGGCGACGCTCGCATACAGGTCCTGCTCGACGGCAGGGGCCTCGATGGAGACCACGAGGCTGTACCTGGCCGCACGTTCGAACCGACCATGGGTCGGCCGGTTGCGCCACCATCCCATCGCCGGAAAGATCGCCAGCTGCCCGCGGTTGGCCAACTGCGCGGCCGTCCCGCTCCAGCTGTCGCTGAGCAGCGAGCCTCGCGTGCGCAGCCGCTCCCCGATAGTCCACCCGGCGTCCGCGCCGCCGGCACCGGGAAGGCCTTGCTCCTCTGCTGCCGCTTGCGCATTGATGCGGCCACGGAACGAGGCCTCCGTTTCCAGCGGCCGGCGCACCGCGAAACGCAGCGCGTGAGACTGGTAAGCGTACTTGTCGATGCCGCCGCGCTCGCCCGGATTCGGCTCGATGAAGTAGGAAAGCGTGACGCGCAGGGTGACCTGCGTATCGCCCAGCGCTTGCAGCATGTCCGTCGGCCACGGCAACGCGTGCAGGTGCATGTCGCGGGTCTTCACGGTGCCGTCGACCTTGTGGTACGGCTGGAGTTGATCTTGAACTATCAGCGTGAGCGAATTTCGGGCGCTGTACAGCGCTCGCTCCAAGCTCGGAACGCCATAGCCGCAGTGACGCAGGAGCTGCCGCAATGTTTCCTTGTTGCGCAAACCGTTGGGCGTGTAGGCGTCCAGCATTGGATGCGTCCAGCGCGCAGAGTGCACCATCAGCGCTCGCACCGTCTCCGGCCAGAACGTGGGGTAGGCGGCCTGGATGCGGGCGCCCATGCCAGCGGCAAGAGCGGTCGCCGCGCTGGTCGCCCAGCTGAGTGTGAACAGCCGATCGTGCGGCTGATGTCCGGTGGTCAGAAGGGACAGGCTGTCCATCGAGCACGCGAAGCCCATCGGCTCGACTGCGGCATTGCCACCCTCCATCACGATGTCTGGCTTGAAGGGCCAACCCGGCTGCCACGTCGCCGAGGTGGTGGTGTAGGGACTCAGGCTCCCCGCGGCCGCGATCGCGCTGTATTGCGGCGCGTCCGCTTCGGAGATCGTCGTCAGCTCCGAGTAGGCGCCGACGGTGAGCGCGTTCCAGGCTTGGCCAGGGTCGTGGACCGAGTTCGTCGAGAGACTGTCCGGGTAGGCGCTCCAGGCGTCGGGGTCACGAGTGTTGCCGGCGCACAGAACGAACAGCCGAGGCGTCGCACCTTGGCCGTCGTAGTCGCACGCCAGGCGGTCGATCTCGGCGGACCAGGACGAAGGCCTGCCGCGATCGCGGCCGTCCGTCGACGAGACCGCCATTGCGAACACGCGACGGCGGTTGGGATCGGTAACCTCCACGCGGCCAACGGCTTCGGCCGTTATCGCCCCATACGATTCACCTTCGTTGTCACCCGGCCCGCGCAGGACCTTGATGGATTCGAGGCGATGAGGCACCGCCAATGGCCCCTCGTCGGCCAACGCCGGCGTGAGGTCTCCAAGCAGAGCCAGACCCGCCAGCTCGGTGCCGTGTCCGTTGCCGTCGTCAGGTCCCCAGTCGGGCTCGATCGTGTGACGGTCAGCGTCGGCCACCAGCGGCGCGATCAACGGATGGCCGTGGTTCACGCCGGTGTCCAGCAGCGTGACGTAGGAGTTGCCGGCGTGCTCCGGCACCAGTCGCCCTTGCAAGTTGCCGACCCAGTCGGCTTGCTCGTCGAGCGGCAAGGCGGCGAAGAATTCCGCCGTCGTCTTAGCGCGCCGAAGCTCGGCGATCATGTTCAGCACAAGCGACGACTGCAGCAACTGCGCCTTGCTACCGTGCATCTGCGCCACCGACCGCTCAGGGAAGTGCAGGACGCGCTCGCTGACGTGAAGGCCTGCCATCGCGGCGACCGTCCGAAAGTCGGCCACAACCTGTTCCCGGTGCTCGCCGGCGGGCAGCCAAGCTTCCCACCAGATCGCTTCGGCGTCGGTGGGCGGCAGGGCGTCGGCGGTGTCGGTCCACAACGACGCGAATGTCACCACTCTCACGGCACGGATCGCGTCCACCAACGACTGGTTGTCGCGGGGTTGGCCGCGACGGTCGACCTTGTGGTCCATGTAGTCGGTGACCAGCTTCTCGAAGTGCGCGAGCTTTCCCTGCGGCACGAACACCGTCGCCAGTACCTGGTTGCCCTGTTGGCGCACGTTCATCAGCTCGATGCCTTGCCGATCGCGGGCCAGGCTTTCGGCCGCCAGGGCCACGCCTTGCTGGCTCTCGAACTCGACTTGAACGCCGATCGCAGTCTGCACGTTCGCGACTTGCTGTTCAGCGACGCGCTGCTGTTGGACCGCGGCGACTTGCGCGATCTGCGCTCGCAGCACGCCGGCGTGCTGCTGTCGGTCCTGCGCCGGAACCACGGCCCTGCCGCCGCCACCAGCCGCCCGCGCGGTGTAGCCCTCGGTGGTTCGTGTGTCCTGTGGAAAGAGGTGCGGACGGTGCGGTTGATCCCCGTTGGCCATGCAGCTGGTGCGCGCCTATTCCTTGCCGCCCGGCGTGCGGCGCCGCACGGCCTGCCGCTGTTGCAGGAGGCTCTTCACAGCTTCGGCCGGCACGCTCTCCTGATCGTGCATCACCGCTTCCTTGACCGCGTCGCCGACGGCCCGGGCAATCTCGGCATGGCTCAAACCCAACGCCTCCTGGGCCAGGTCGGCGATGGCCTTCGTGGACTTCAAGTAGTTGGCCAAGCGCAGGTGCAACAGAGCCTGGATCTCCTGAGCGGACGGCACGTGGTACTCGACCACGTCGTCGAAGCGCCGGAAAAGTGCTTCGTCCAGGATGTCTGGATGATTCGTCGCCGGCGGATCTCGCCCACGTCGTTGGCCATGCCACGCTGGCTACCGATCGCGTCGAATTCGTCGAAGAAGTACACCCCGCGGGTCGATGCCACGGCGTCGAAGACCTGGCGCAGCTTGGCCGCCGTCTCGCCCATGAACTTGGTGATCAGTGCATCCAGGCGCACCACGAAGAGCGGGATGCCCAGTTCGCCTGCGAGGGCGGCGGCGGTCATCGTCTTGCCCGTGCCTGACGGGCCGACGAGCAGCAGCTTGCGCCGAGGGTGAAGGCCGTGGCTGCGCAGCTTGCTCAGGTGCCGCTGTTCCTTCAGGACCTGCTGCAGGCCTTCGAGCAGCGGCTTGCCAAGCACCAAGTCCGACAGGCGCCTGGACGGGTAGGAGAC
>VYMG01000083.1_pt3 | contig 29054 bp, 19 predicted proteins | sample 5115261 | NCBI WGS metagenome assembly VYMG01 (sample SAMN12291781, study PRJNA351875) | freshwater metagenome | isolation source: freshwater lake | place: USA: Michigan, Wintergreen Lake | collected 2013-08-08
GCGTTGCTTGGGTGCTCGCGTGTCTTTGCATGGGCAGTGGCTTGTGCTTGCTTGGCGCGTGCAGCCGTCAGCAGCACGCTTCGCTCGGCATGCTGCAGGGCGAAGCCGCGCCGCGATCAGTGACCAAGGCGGAGATCACCGAAGCACTCGCCCGCGGCTGTGAAATCCTGCTCGCGCGACAAGCCGCCGAAGGCGACGACGCCCCCAAAGCCCAATGGCCCTACGAAGGCGTCTACCGCGTCGCGGGCGAGATCCCCGTTGGCTACCGCGTCGGCGGCACCGCCATCTGCACCATCGCACTCGCCAAAGCACCCGGCTACGACACCGACCCCGCCCGCGCCGAAGCCATCGCCCGCGCCGTCGAGTACATCTGCTCCGCCCGCAACCACCCGCTCATGAGCGAGGAAAACTACACCGCTGGCTATGACGTCCGCATCTGGGGCTACATCTACGCCATCGAGTGCCTCGCCACGCTCAAGCAACTCAACCGCGTGCCCGAAGCGCACGCCCAGGCTGTCGACGACGCCATGAAGTGGTACGTCAACGCGCTCAGCAAAGTCGAGATTCCCCAAGTCGGTGGCTGGAATTACGCTCGCCCCCGCGGGCGCGACACCGTCGCGCCGCCTTCACCCTTCATGACAGGCCCGGCCATCCAAGCCCTCTGGCGCGCCAAGGCCGTCGGCTACGCGGTCGATGAACAGATCATCGATCGCGCCCTCTCGTACCTCGAGCGCTCTCGCGCCGACTCAGGCGCGGTCGTCTACAGCGGCGACGCCTCCGCCCGTGCCCGCGATCTTTCTCCCGGCGCAGTGGGCCGCATGGTCGTTGTGGAGAGCACCCTCGCCCAGGCCGACCGCAACAACCCGCGGGATGTCCGCGGCGCGGTCGATGCCTTCATCGTGCACTGGGATTGGCTCAAGCAGCGCAAGCAGCAGACGGGCACGCACGTCCCTCCTTACGGCGTCGCTCCGTACTACTTCATGTTCGCTCACTACTACGCCGCTCAGGCCATCGAGCAGTTGCCTGCCGCCGAACGCCCCGAATACCGCCGCCGCGTCAACGCCCTCCTCTTCAGTGTCCGCGAAGACGACGGCTCCTGGAACGACCGCGTCTTCGACCGCAGCGCGGCATATGGCACAGCAATGGCGATGATGGCCATGCAGGTGGACTGATACTGGATTGATGGTGGCCACTTATGCCATCGCGGCAGTTCGTTACAGATCAGCCGCCCACGACTTCGCCCGGCTTCTTGCTCGCAGGCAGCAGCCCCAGCAGCATGCACAGCGCTCCGCCCGCCAGCAGCCACACGCGCGTCGCGTCGGTGGTCGCCAGTTTGCGCAGCGTCGAGTCCACCTTGGTCTGCACAGGCAGCACCACCGGCGGCGGTTCGAGGGCGGGAAAGACCGACGCCTCGACCGTGTTGTCCTGCACCGTGCCGGGAATCGCCGCCCGGTCCACCGGAATCTGGTTCAGTTGGCTGCTCGCCAGACTCTGCACCAGCGCGGGTTGCTTCTCATCCAGCGCCGCCAGAAATTCCTTGTAGTTGTTCAGCCGTGCTTCGCGGTGCTGCTCCACCGCCAGTTGCTGATCGCGCAGGTGCCGGGCTTCTTCCACGTCATCTTGCGCCGCCACCAGCACCGTCGCCGCGACCAATGCCACCCCCGCGACCAGAAACAGCCACGTGGGATCAAAAAACACAGGTTGGTTGGTCTGCCGGTTCACGAATGAGCGACTATCGGTCACTGCCGCGCCAGTCCATGAAACTTCTCCAGTTGCCAAGTGCAAACACCACGCTCAGCTTCAACCCGCGGACGGCCATCACAGCCGATCAGGTCAATTGGCGCGTGGGCAGCGGGTGCTTCGACGACGTTCACATCAAGGCGACGTCCGTGCCCAGCGCAGGATGGCTTGCGTGTCTCTTGACGGGATGTCTGGTGCTGGCGGGGGGCGGGCTTGACGCGCTCCTGAGTTACCTGCCGTCCTCAGGCGCGGCGGGCTGCTCTTTGGGGGTTTCCGCGGCGGGGGTGCGGGGACGGATGGGGGAGACGGTTTCCGCGTCTTCTTCTTCTTCGGGTTTGAAGTCTTCGGCGAGGATCTCCACAGCGCGGTCGGCGAGGGCGTTGAAACCGCTCTGGTCGGTTTCGGCGTCGGGGTCATTCCAGATCGCGCTGAAGGTGTAGAGCTTGCCGTCTTGGCGTTCCAGCAGCCAGACGCCGCTCATGGCACCGGGTTCGCTTGCGCCGACGTACGCGGCGGACTTCCAGACCTGAGGATCCAGCGCGATGCCGGTGGTGGAGCGGATCCAGGGGCTGATGAGCATGGTTTGCTGCCGGACTTCACGTTCGCGCGTGAGCTTCATCAGTTCGCACAACTGCTCGGCGCTGGCAAACCAGCCGATGTCGCTGACGCGCGGGCTGCGGGCCCAGTTGGCGAGTTTGGCGACATCGGGCTTGGTGGCAAATGCGCCTGCGCCGGTGGTCAGCATGGTGCGCTGGTCGTCGTCGGTGGCCTGGGCCCAGCGGGCGGGGGTTTCGTCGCCGGCGAGTTTGAGGGCGTACGCCTCGCGCGTGGTGAGGAAGGGGACGTTGAGGGCGGCGTTGTCGTTGCGGGCGTTGACGGATTCTTCGACGACTTCGCGCGACAGCGTTGTGATGATGTGGTCGGTGGCGGTGTTGTCGTCGTTGGTCATCATGAGTTCGGCGAAGCGGCGCAGCGGATAGCCGCGGCCCGGGGCCTCGAGTTGCATGCGTCCGTCGCCATTGCCCGGGAGACTCTTGAGATTGTCCGCGATGACGACGCGTGTGTCCCACGTGACTTTGCCGGCCTGGACCTGCTCGATGATGGCATGGAGCACGTACAGGCGCATGGTGGTGGCGATGTTGAGGGCGCGGTGCTCTTCCTGACCGGTGACGGGAAGGAGTTCGAGCGGGCCGTCCGGCTGCTTGGGGTCGCGCGGCTGGATTTCGTAGACGCCGTAGGAGACCAGGCCGCCGAGTTGCTGGGCATCGTTGGCGAGCGGGTCCCACTTGCCGCCGCCACCGCCGCCGCCAGCGTTGTTGCCACCGGCGGGTGCGAAGCGGAGCACGGCGATCTTGCCGGTCTGGTCGTCGGTCATGAGGAGAAGCGAAAGGGCGTTGGGCATGCCTACGCCGGTGATGATGGCATCGACGCTGTCGTCGCGGTCGCCGGCGACGGCGCGGATGGCGACGATCTCCTTGCCCTCGTAGACCTCTTCCTTGATTTCGCGGAAGGTGCTTTCGAGTTCTTCGATGGAGATGAAGTCGAGGAAAGCCTCGCTGCAGCGCTGCGGGGCGTCGCTTACATCAAGGTTGTTGAGCGCGTCGAGCACCCACTGCAACTGCTTGCCGGCGGTTGTGGTGGGAACCCTGGCGCGCACGCTGCCGGGCATGAGTTCGTTCATCTCCTCGCGGGCTTCACGCAGTTCAGGCGGCGGGCCGGCGAGTGCGCTGTTTTGCAGCAGCGGCGTCGCGAGCAGCAGGGTCGCGGAGAGGCGGAGCAAGAGCGGCGAGACGCGGAGGGCGGACATGAGAGAACTCCCGAGATCGGGCGAAGGGTAGTGGTGGTGGGTGGTGGGCCCCGGCTCGGCATGATGCTCGTCATGATGCTCGACTGCGGCGGGCGTGGGCTGGGCGGTTTGCTGGATTGGTTGTGGAAGAGGGGCTGGAGTTGGTGCTGGTGCTGGTGCTGGGGGTGGTGCTGGTGCGGGGGCGGCGGGCTGGGTCTGGCGTGATTGCTTGAGTTGCTCCAGCACGGGCGCGATGTGGGGCTGGCGGGTCCACCAGAGGATCTGCTCGTGGCGGAGGTAGCGGTTGTACGCGACCTGGCCGAGATCAAAGTTGCAGGCGCTGATTTCGCGCAACATGTCGTGGTCGTAACTGGTGAGTTGCATGTGTTTCCCCTTGTGCTGTCGGGCGACGGCGCGGCTGGGCTGTCCCGGGGCGGCGACGTCGCGTTGCGAAGAGTTATACCAGAGCGGCGGGGAAATGTGCGCAGGAAAATGGGTATGTACAACAAGTGGGCGCACAAACCATGTAGATAGGGTGCAGATTTTTGTGGCGAGAGGGTTCGGAATGCAGAGCGTGAGGATGTGGGGATAAGCGACTCACGGAAAAGGTGGTACGCTTGGCACCTATGGCGACGCTCAACTGGATCGGCAAGGAGGCCGTGGTCAACCATCACCGGCAGGTGCCCTATCGCCTGCTCAAGGCGCACGCTGACCTGTCGGTGGGCGAGGATGACGGGAACGCGAGCGGCAATCTGCTCGTGCAGGGCGACAACCTCGAGGCGTTGAAGGCGTTGCTTCCGTACTACGGCGGCAAGGTCAAGTGCATCTACATCGACCCGCCGTACAACACGGGCAACGAGGGGTGGGTGTACAACGACAACGTGAACAGCCCGCAGATTCGGGCGTGGCTGGAGAAGACGGTCGAGGGGGAACTTCGCGCAGTGGGCAAAGAGGGTGAGGACCTCTCGCGGCACGACAAGTGGCTGTGCATGATGTACCCACGGCTCGCGTTGTTGCGCGAGTTCTTGACGGAGGATGGGGCGATCTTTGTGAGTATTGATGACAACGAGGTGCATCACCTGCGTTTGATCATGGACGAGATATTTGGAGCCCGGCAGTTCATCGGTACAGTCGCTTGGCAGCACAGCGTGCAGGGAAAGAACGACGCGAAGTTGCTTTCAGTGCATCACAACTACGTTGTCGCGTATTCCAGAAATGTGGGCTTTGAGTGCAGGAAGCTGCCTCGCAAAGAATCGCACAACGTGAACTATGCCAACCCCGACAACGATCCGCGAGGCGCTTGGCGAAGTGGCGATGTCCGGAGCCCGCACCATCGCGACAAGTTGAAGTTCAACATCGTCAGCCCGCGGGGCAAAGTAATCCGTCCGCCCGAGAAGGGCTGGCGATGGTCGAAAGACACAGTGGAGGACAAAATCAAGAGCGGAGAGATCGTGTTTGTTGACGGAGATACTCGCATTGTCCGGAAGATTTACCTGGACGAACAAGAGGGCCGAGTTCCAGAGAGCATCTGGTTTGGCGACGACGTTGGGACCACGAGGCAAGCAACCGCGATGGTTGCTGAGATTCTTGCCGATGACAACGTGGTCTTCGATACTCCCAAGCCCATCGGTGTTGCCGAAACCGTGATCCGCATGGTTGCGGGTCCGGATGATCTTGTGATGGACTCCTTCGCCGGGTCGGGCACCACCGGCCATGCGGTTCTCGCGATGAACAAAGCCGATGGCGGCAACCGCAAGTTCATCTTGGTGGAGATGGACGAGAAGATTGCAACCACCATCACGCGCGAGCGGCTGGCCCGTGTGGTCGAGGGCTATCACCCCGGCGGCGACAAGAAGAAGCCCAAGGTGGAAGGGCTCGGCGGCGGCTTCCGCTACGCCAGCCTGGGCCCCACGCTCTTTGACGAATACGGCCGCTTCCGCACCGGCGAAGACAAAGTGACCTTCGCCCAGCTCGCCTCCCACATCTACTTCACGCAGACCGGCGAGCCGCTGCCCAAGCAGGTGAACGGCAAACGCTCGCCATTGATCGGATCGTGGAAGGGCACGGCGTACTACCTGCTGTACAACGGCATTCTCGGCGACAAGACGCCCGACGGGGGCAATGTGCTGACGCGTGACGTGCTGGCGAAGCTGCCACCCCACCCGAAACAGAACGCCATGGGCGACGCCCCGCGTGTGGTCTTTGGGGAAGCGTGCCGATTGAGCGAGAGCACGCTGCGGGCCAACTCCATCGTGTTCAAGCAGATTCCGTATCAGGTGGAGGTGGGGTAAACCATGACGGACGATCTGAAGAAGTACCAGCAGCGGTGTCTGCAGGAACTCGGCCAGTACTTGCAACTCACGAGCGAAGTCGGGCCCGCGAGCGCGTTTGGCGCGAAGCGTCGCCCCACTGACGCGTATGAAACGGTGCCGGGCTGGGAGAACCTCCCCAAGAGTCCATACGTGTGTGTCCGCGTGCCCACCGGCGGGGGCAAGACGCTGCTGGCCGCGCACGCAGTGGGCAGCGTGTGCCAGAACCTGACACAGATGGACCGCTGCGTGGTGCTGTGGTTGGCCCCTTCGAAAGCGATTGTGTCGCAGACGTATCAACTGCTTCGCTCGCGGGCATCACGGCCCCGGCAGGCGCTGAACGCCGCGTTTGGCGGCCATGTGGAAGTCTTGACGGTGGACGATGCGCTCCGCGTGTCGCCAGCGACGCTCGTGGGCGCGACCACGATCATCGTGTCCAGCGGGCAGGCGTGGAAACGTGAGGGCGAGGACATGCTGCGTGTCTTCAAGGAAGACAACGCCGACATGGCCGCCCATCTTCAGAACGTGCCCGAGGCGGAAGCGGCCCGGCTGGAGAAGTTCGCATGGGGCGGACTGGTGCCCAGCCTCGCGAACGTACTGCGACTGCACCGGCCTGTTGTCATCATTGACGAAGGGCACCGCTTCCGCACGCCGCTCACGTTCCAGACGCTTCGCAAGTTCGATCCAAGAGCCGTGGTGGAATTCACCGCGACGCCCTACGAGAAGAAAAAGGACGTGGTGCGCTGCAACGTCATCGTGGAGGCGACAGCGGCGGACCTCAAGTTGGAGCACATGATCAAGGCGCCCATCGAGTTGTCGAATAGCGACAAGTGGGAGGAAGCGGTGCGGCTCGCCATCGCCAAGCGAAAAGAACTCGCGCGCGCCGCGCAGGAAAACGAGAAGGCGACCGGCGAATACATCCGTCCCATTGTGCTGTTCAAGGCCCAAGATGCAAGTGTGACCAAGGACACCATCACGCCAGACAAGTTGCGAGCGCATCTCATCGCCAGCGAGAACATCCCGGCACATGAAATCGCTGTCTATACGGGCAAGGAGAAAGACCTGCCCGACGATGTGCAATCTCCCGTGTGCCCGGTGAATTACGTCATCACGGTGGACGCGCTGAGTGAAGGCTGGGATTGTCCGTTCGCTTATGTGTTGTGCGTTATTGCCAACTTGTCGAGCGGTACTGCGGTGGAGCAGATTCTGGGCCGGGTGTTGCGGTTGCCGCGCGTGCGGGCCAAGCCTGTGCACGAACTCAATCACGCGTATTGCTTCACGTCGAGTACGGATTTCTCTACGGCGACCACGATGCTCAAGGAGGCCATCGTCAAGGGCGGATTCGGACGCGACGAAGCCGAGGCGATGATCAAGCAGGCGATTCGGAGCGAAACGCAAGCCTCGCAAGAGCCGAGTCTCTTCGAGCCCAAGACTGTTGAGCTTGTCATTCCTTGTGCATTCACGAGCGACCAACGCAAGGAACTGGAAGCGGTTCTTCCAGGCTCCGTGTCCTTTCAACCAGAGGCGGGAGGGGCATCGACAAAGATTGTCTACTCAGGACCGATCATCGAACCTCAGACAATGAAGCGCGTGGCGGCGGTCATGAATTCGCCCGCAGAACCGAATGCTGCCAAGCGGCTCGAACGGGCAGTGGCGGGTAAAGACAGCAGCCCGGCGGCGGCGGGTACGTTGTTCAGCCTCACGGGTCTTGCACTGCGGGACGAGCACGCCGACGATGGGCTGGCGTTGTGGGACGGCCAGCATCGCGAGACGCCGTGGACATTGGACGGGTACACACCGATTGAGGAGTTGGAGCGTTTCAACCCCGCGCCCGACGGCGTCGATCGGACGACGCTGGACATTGAGGCCGACGGTACGTGGTCACCCTTGTATCGCGGCAGACTGGCCGCGACGACGGCGTGGGCCGACCAGTCGGGTCCGCGCACCATCGAGCAGTTGTCAGCGTGGCTGGACCGCCACGTCGTTGATACCCGCGTGACGCAGGTTGATAAGCGGCCCTTTATTGATCGCTGTCTGCTGTACATGATCCAGCGGCGAAACGCGACAGTCGAAAGCCTTGCGCCGGTGCGTTGGAAACTCGCGGAGCGGCTTACCAATGCCATCAACTTCTACCGCGTGGAGGCGGAGAAGGCACAATTCCAACAATTGCTGCACGGCGGGGCAGAACTGCCGCAGAAACCGCCGCCGTCGATTGTCTTCTCTTTCGAGCGGGTCCACAGCGAGTACCCGTTCATGCGCACGTTGACTCCGAAGACGAAGTTCAACCATCACTACTACAGCGAAGTCGGCACGATGAACAAGCCTGAGTTATTGCTCGCCCAACACATCGATACGCATCCCAACGTCGCGACGTGGATTCGCAACCTTGAGCAAGCGGACGGTGCGTTTTATCTTCCCGGGCTGGACGGCAGGTTCTATCCGGACTTTGTGGCGAAGCTGCGGGACGGTCGATACGCGGCGATCGAATACAAGGGACCTCAGTTTGAGGAAAGCGAACGCGAGCGGATGAAGTTTCTCGTGGGAAAACTCTGGGAAGGGCGAAGTGGCGGCAAGTATGTCTTCGTGTGGGTGACGGGCGACCACTTCTGGGATCAACTGACGGTACTGAACGCTAAGTGACGGACGCTCCTTGTCGCTCTTGCCGGGGCTGCCGCCCCCGGCACCCCCGCTGATGCATGCGGGTAGACGGTGATGTGCCGCGCGTGCTTGGGGGTGCGACTGGGAACGACGTGTGAAACTTCACACTCTGCTGCACGCAAAAAATCTTGCATGACCTGCAAGAAGTGTGAGCCAGCGCGCCAATGACTTTGTTCGCGAGGCTTGTGTCTCGCTCGAAACGATCACAAACATCAAAGCGAGATTTCCATGTCGTCCACGCGCACGCTCACGCTTTTCGCCGGCCTCTCCCTGACCGCCGCCTCTGCTCTTGCTCAAGGCACACCCGGCCTCTGGTCGCGCGGCTTCCTGCACACGCCCGATGCCGCAACCACGCTCACGCCCAGCGGACCGGGCCGCGTCCTCGCCAGCAGTTCCGGCGGCGGCTTCGTACTCGCCACCTCCGTGCAGTGGCCCTTCAGGCTGGGCGGCATCGTCACGTGCGACACCAGCAACCTCGATGCGCCCACGTCAGGCTTGCCGCAGCGCAGCATCTCCGCCACGTTCCATGACGGCTCCACCCAGATCGGCACGCTCATCGCTCGTGGCAAGCACTTCACGGGCCGCCCGCCGATCGAGGTCAATCGCACGATCGCGTGCGACTTCTCCTCCTCGGGCGCAATCGCCGTTGAGTGGCGCTGCATTGATGAAAACGGCATCGTCCTCGCCCAGGGCGTCACCAGTGGTCCTTACCTCGAGTGCGATGACCTCAGTGACTACCCGCCCAGCGATTCATCCAGTTACGGCCTTGGAAGTGGCAAGGCCACCTTCAAAGAGTTCACCATCACCAAGCGCACCGGCTCGGCCCGCGTCTATTCCACCACCGGCCCCGTGCTCGTTGCAGACGTCGCCACCATCAGTTTCCGCCCCATCTGGTGCATCACCTCACCTTGCCCCGGCGATGGTCTTGGCATCAGCAACATGGACATCACCACCAGCAACCTGCCGCAACTCGAAATGGGCGATGCGGTGTGCGGTTGGTCGTGGGGCGAGTGCAACTCGGGCAACAAGGGCTCTAACCGCCTCACCGTGCATGCCAACGAAGGCACGAAGATCATCGAAGCTCCCCCCGCCGACCTCGATGGTGATGGCCAGCTCGACAGCGTGCTCGGCGCGGGCTCGGTCAGTGGCATCACTGGCGGCGCAGTCGCGGGCATCGTCGTCGCTCGCCCCACACTCGCTCAATCCACGCAGCCGACCGGCATCAGTTTCAAGAAGAACTACGTGGGCCATGTCACGCTCATCAAGCAACGCACCGCCGCTGGATTTAGCAGTTCCATCACCACGCAGACCGATCCGCTCACCGGCCAGATGACCATCCTGCCCGACTTCTCTTCTGTCGGCAGCACCGAGTGGGAAGTCACCGGCTACGGCCCGGGCGGCGAAGTCATCGGCACTGCAGCGGTCTGCTGTGCTTCGGGCGTCTACCAAAATCTCTGTCCCCAAGGCAGCTATGCCAATTGGGCCTTCTATCCGCCCAACTGGTACTTCTTCGGTTGCATCACCCCCAGCGACTTTGTCCTCCCCAACGGCAACGTCCTCAGCGGCGTCACCAGTCTGCGCATTGGCCCCGTCACCGGCGCCAGCCTGCTCAGCGATGTCGAACGAATCGAGATCTTTGACCAAGCGCCCGTCGATCCCGATGGCATCGCCACGCCCATCCAAGTCGGCCAGATCGAAGTCATCACCGCTCCCCCTCTCGGCGCGCCAACCTGCGACACCATCGACTTCAACAACAACGGCGTCTTCCCCGAAGACCAAGACGTCGTCGACTACTTCGACACTCTCGCTGGCGGCAATCCTGCCACCTGTGACGCGACTCTGGGCTGCCAAGACATCGACTTCAACAACAACGGTGTCTTTCCCGAAGACCAAGATGTGGTGGACTTCTTCAACGTGCTGGCCGGCGGCGCATGCCCGTGATCGGCGCGACCGGCGAAGCCGGGCGTAAAGCGATAATGCGATAAATGCTGAGGGGGTGGGCCCGAGCAACTGCTCGGGCCTGTTTTCATTTGCGAGCCAGAGGATCGGTCCTCGACCTGAGGAGGGCGAGGGAAGAAACAACGGCAAGAGAAGAAGGTGATGATCTCGCTGTGCCTTGCGTCAGCGGATTCTGGTTGTGGCTCTGAGCGGGCGAGGTTGATTTCTGACCGACCATCACGTTCAGGAGATGGGACTCTCGCGCCCTACAATGTAGTTCTGCAGCGGGTGCTTTCAAAGGGGAGCGCGCTGATGGCAATGGGGTGTCTTCGCTACTCGTCATAAAAACACCCGCGCCGCTGGCAAGCGCGGGGCGTTGGGTTTCCTGATCTGGCGTATGCCAGACGCTGGATGCAACGGACGAAAGCCACTGGAGAATGACATGTCTGTGAAGTCCTTCATCGGCGTGGCCGCGCTCGCGGCCGTCACCGGTCTGGCGGCGTCTGTCGCTATGGCCTCCATTGCCATTCCCACTGTGCCCATCGGCAACCCCGGCAACGCCCGGGACCCGTCGACGGGCAACCTGTACGGCTCTGTGGCGTACGCGTACAACATCGGTGCCACCGAGGTGACCAACGCGCAGTACGCGGCGTTTCTCAATGCCAAGGCCGCGTCGGACCCGTTCAACCTGTACCTCGAAGAAATGGGCGGCTCGCTCGGCGGCATCACCCGTTCGGGCTCGGCGGGGTCGTACACCTACAGCGCTGTCAGCGGGCGGGCCAACAACCCGGTGAATTACGTTTCGTTCTGGGATGCGACGCGCTTCGCCAACTGGCTGCACAACGGCCAGGGCAGCGGCGACACCGAGACCGGCGCGTACACGCTGACCGCCGACGGCATCACCAACAACACCATCACCCGCATCGCGGGCTGGCAGTGGGCGGTGACGAGCGAGGACGAGTGGTACAAGGCGGCGTACCACCAGCCCGCCAGCGCGGGCGGCGACAGCGACAACTACTGGCGGTACCCCACGTCGAGCAACAGCGTGCCCACCACAGCGCAGGCGAACTTCAACAACGCAGTTGGCGACATCACGCCCGTGGGTTCGTACGCGGCGAACTATTACGGCACGTTTGACCTGGGCGGCAACGTGTGGGAGCTGAACGAGGCAATCATCAGCGGTTCCAACCGCGGCTTGCGGGGCGGGTCGCTCGACGACAACGACAGCACCATGCGGGCCGACTTCCGCACCAGCCTCAACGCCGCGCTCGAGAACTTCGACCGCGGGTTTCGTGTGTCCCAGATCCCCGGGCCAGGGTCGGTCGCGCTGCTGGCGATCGGCGGCGTGATGACCGCGCGGCGTCGACGCCCCGCTGCGGTCTGAATGCTGAGCAACTCAGAACCAACTCACACGCACTCACTCGCGACCCCGGCCAACAAATCGCCGGGGTCGGTTTCGTTTCTCATAGAGGCGTGCGAGTTCCGTTCTCGTGGTGCCATCATGGTTCGGCTCTGCGAACCGTGATGCTTGGGTGAGCGGTCGCCGCGGCGTTCGTCGTTCAGCGTGCGGATAGGCTGCCGTCACTCGCATGCAAGTCGCTCAACAGCCGCCCGCCCAACGTCCGATCCGTATTCAACCGCCATCACTCTTGGCCGAGTGCAATGCGCTGAACTCCGCCGCCGCGCTGGCATCCGCGAACTTCTGCGTTCAGCGACGACATCGACTTCAACAACAACGGCGTCTTTCCTGAAGAACAAGATGTGGTGGACTTCTTCGATGTGCTGGCGGGCGGCGCGTGACCGTGAAGAACCGCGACAGATTCGCAAGCGAAGTCAAATGACATGGAGAGGCCGGGCGTGTGCAATCACCCAACACGCTCGGCTTTTTGTTCGCGGCTCATCAGCAGGCCGATGGCGTCGATGGGGTCGGTGTTTTCGAAGAGGACGGCGTTGACGGCTTGGACGATGGGCATGTCGACGCGGTATTGCTTGGCGAGTTCGACGACGCTTTTGGTGGTGGCGACGCCTTCGACGACGAAGGGGGAGCCTGCGAGGTATTCGTCGAGTTTGCGGCCTTTGCCGAGGGCTTCGCCGCAACTGCGGTTGCGGCCTTCGGGGCTGAAGCAGGTGGTGGCGAGGTCGCCCACGCCGGCGATGCCGAAGAAGGTGCTGGGTGTTGCGCCCATGGCGGTGCCGAGGCGGACGATTTCGGCGAGGCCGCGGGCGAGGAGTGCGCTCTTGGCGTTGGCGCCGGCGTGCAGGCCATCGCAGATGCCAGCGGCGATGGCGATGACGTTCTTCACTGCGCCAGCGAGTTCGACGCCCACGACGTCGCTGTTGGTGTAGATGCGCAGCCAAGAGTTGCCGAAGAGGGATTGGACCTGCTTGGCGAAGGCGGGGTCGTCGCTGGCGGCGGTCATGGCGGCGGGGAGGCAACGGGCGAGTTCGGCGGCGATGGTCGGGCCACTCAGCACGGCGTAGGGGCGCGGGGCGCGGTCGGGGTGGTCGCGGCCTTCTTCGCGCAGCACATCGGCGACGATTTGGGTGGGTCGGAGGAGGGAGCCGTTTTCGATGCCTTTGGCGACGCTGACGACGCCCGCGCGGTCGGGGATGTGGGGCGCGAGGCGTTGCCAGACGCTGCGGGTGTGCTGGACGGGGACGGCGGTGACGAACATGTGCGCGGCAGCGAGGGATTCGTCGCTGCGGAGGATTTCGACATCGGCGGGGAGGACAAAGCCGGGGAGGCGGTCGCTGCGGCGGGTTTGGAGCAGGGAGGCGGCTTCGGCCTCACTGTGGCCCCACATGATGACGCGGAGGGGCTTTATGAGGTTGGTGGCGGGGTTGGCGGCGGGGTCGGGGGCAGGGGCGTCGGCTGCGGCGGCAGTGGATTGGCCCTGGGCGAGGAGGCCGGCGCAAACCAGCCCCATTTGTCCCAAACCCAGAACGGCGACGGTGGGGCGGCTGTCGGGGTGGGTGGTCCGGCGATCTTTGCTGGGGTGGGCCACGCAGCGTGCTCCGAAAAGAGGTGGAAGAGCGAGAGAGAGCCGGGAGATTGGAGGCTCCTCGAACCGGCATAGTAAATGCTGCGTAAGCCTAAGGCCGATTCTCGGCGGGCGTTGTCGCGCGGGATGTGCGCGGCTGCACCGAACAAAGACAGGTCGCGGTGTTATGGAGGGAAGCAGACAGTCGCGGAGGTGGAAGTGCGTGACGCGAAAGTCGCTGCGAGCCCGCCTGTGTGTCTGATTGTTTGGCTCTGTGTCGTCGTGACCCGTATCCTGTCAGCCGTTTCGAGTTCCTGACTGGTTTTCTGGCCCTGTTCGAATTTCTCTCTCTTCGATCAGTGGAGTCTTCAACCTATGGCAGTTCGTCACTTTCCGCTTCGTCACGCCGGACACGACCACGCCGGACACGACCACAAGCATGATCACGCGCACGACCACAAGTCGGGCGAGCCGCATGTGCACAAGTACGACGACAAGGGCGAGATGGTCTGCTGCTCGCACCATGAGATTGCGATTGAGCGGTGGATCCGCTTTGCGCTTGTCGGCGGCGTTCTGCTGCTGGTCAGCACGATCATGAAGGTGTTCGGGACGACGTCGTTCGGCGACAGCCGGATCGCGGACATTCCGGCGGTGATCGCGGCGCTGTGCCTTGGGTGGCCCCTGTTCCTGGCGGCGTTCACGGAACTGAAGAACGGCAAGGCGAGCAGCAGCACGCTGGCGGCGCTGGCGATCATCGCGGCGATCGTGGTGGGCGAGTACACCACCGCGGGCTGGCTGGCGTTCATTCTGGTGGTCTTCGGCCAACTGGTGCGTCGCAGCGCGAGCGGCGCTCAGCGGGCGATTGAGCAATTGGTGAAGCTGACGCCGGATGTTGCGCGCAAGCTGACGGATGGTGTGGAAGGTGAAGTGCGTGTCGCGACGCTTCGAGTGGGCGACGTGGTGCGCGTGCGGCCTGGTGAAAACCTGCCCGTGGACGGCAAGATCATCACCGGTCGCAGCACGCTGAATCAGGCGTCGCTGACTGGTGAATCGGCCCCTGTCGAAGCTCAAGTGGGCAGCGATGTGTACGCGGGCACGACCAACCTGACGGGCATGATTGATATTCAGGTGACCACGATCGGTCAGGACACGACGATCGGCAAGGTCACACAGTTGATTCGTCAGGCCGAGCAGAGCCGCACGCCCCGGCAGATGTTGATCGAGCAGGTGTCGCGGTTCTTTGTGCCGGTGGTGCTGGCGGTGGCTGCGGTGACGTGGTTCATCATGAGCCAGAGCGCGGATGAGAGCATCAAGAACGCCGCGGCGACGACGGCGGTGACGGTGCTGGTGGTGGCGTGCCCGAGCGCGTTGCTGCTGGCGAGCCCCAGCGCGATGCTGGCGGCGTTTGCGGCGGCGGCGCGACTGGGTATTTTGATCAAGCAGCCGCAGTACCTTGAGGCTGCTGGCAATGTGACTGCGGTGGTGATGGACAAGACCGGCACGATGACGACCGGCAAGTTCCAGGTGACCAAGCTCGCGCCGGCGAACGGCGTGGACGGCGCGGAACTGCTGATGGCCGCCACCAACGGCGAACAGCACAGCAACCACCCGCTGGCGCAGAGCATTCTGACGACGGCGAAGATGGCGAACATCAAGCCCGACGGCAGCAACGACTACGAAGAAATCCACGGTCGCGGCGTGAAGGCTCGCACCAGCATGGGCGAAGTGCACGTGGGCCGCGCGAGCTGGCTGCGTGAGATTGATCCGTCGATCAAGGCGGAAGTGGAAGGTGTTGAGAGCAAGATCGAAGGCATGACGGGCGTACACGTGATGCGCAACGGCCGGTATCTCGGCGCGGTGGCGCTCGAAGACACGATTCGCCCGAACACGAAGAACGTGGTGGCGCGGCTGCGCGAGCAGGGCATTCGCTATATCGCGATCTTCACGGGTGACCGGCTGAGCGTCGGCAAGCGCGTGGGTCAAGCGGTGGGTGTGGACACGGTGGAAGCCGAGTGCCTGCCCGAAGAGAAGCACGCGCAGATTCAGGGCATGGTGAAGGCCGGCTATCGCACGATGATGGTCGGCGACGGCATCAACGACGGCCCGAGCCTTGCGGCGGCGGACGTTGGTATCGCGATGGGTCTGTCGGGCAGCGACATCGCCGCGAACAGCGCGGGCGTGGCGCTGATGAACGACGACCTGAGCCGCGTGCCGTTCCTGATTGAACTGGCGCGGCGCACGCGTGCGGTGACGGCGCAGAACATCGTGATCAGCGTGGTGCTGGCGATCGTCGGCCTGGTGCTGGCGATTCTGACGACGAACAAGATCGGCGCAGTGGCGCTGCCTTTGGCGGCGTTCTATCACTTCGCGGGCGACATTTTCGTGCTGGCCAACAGCTTCCGCCTGTTCCGCTTCGGCGAGGACTTCGCGGATGCGGAGAAGCCCAGCGATGCGCCGATGATGCCGCGTCGCGAGGCGAGCGTGCGTGGGCTGAGTGCGACGCCGGCGTAAGGGCCGACAATCGGAGACCTCGCACACTCAGGGGCGGGTGCGCGACCATGTCAACACATGCATCCCACCAAGGGAAGCATGTGTTTTTCATTGCGTTGCCGTGAAATTGGCAATTTGGGTCGAAAGAAAAAAAACCATGTACAATGTCCCACAGGCGGACTAGGTCCAAGCCTCGATCATGAAGGGGAACACCGACATAACTACTTCGACGGTGCGTTCCATCGCACTTTTGGCTTCGTCTGCTGCGCTCGTGGCTTTGGCGCCAGCGTCGCATGCACAGTTTCTGTACTCGTGTGCAAGCTGTCTCGAGACTTGGAGTGAGGAACACGACAACGCGTGCCATTTCCATATGGTCAAGTGTTCGAGCCGAACGTCGAGTCGAAATCTGACAACGATTGCAACTCCTTGGATAGACATCCCGCTTGATGGCCCCGGCGTGTGCACGAACTGCTGCGGACTGAGTTTCATTGAACCTGCACCAGGTCAAGCGTGCCCTTGCGCTAGCGGCGGCTCCATTGTCTGCACCCCGAATCCGAATCCGGAAACGGACACTGATCAATACTGCGTCACTGTGGAGTTCGGAACGAATGTCGACATCGGTGCTGGCGGTGTGTCGATCGGCGGATTCACATTCACAAAGTCCGAGCAGCAGTGCCGAACCCGCTTCTATAGGAATCCGTGCCCGCCCCGGACGATTGCGCCGTGCAAACAGAACCGACATCAGACACCACAGCGCACCGTGACTCGCACTGATGATGTGACCATGGAAGTCGACGCACAGAGAACCATCGTCGCTCTAGACCCAGATCGTTGCAAGAGGTTTGGCCCGGATCAAGAGACGATCTGCTCGCACATCACGTACACGAAGACTTGGACCGAAATTCAGTGGGAAATGGGTGACCTGCAGCGAGAAAGCGTGTTCCAACCAGCAGCAGTGAATGGCCGAAAGGAGTGTTTTCAATGAACCGAATGACTGTGTGGGGCGGTGCAGCACTGTGTGTCCTGTGGACCACACACATTTCAGCGTCGCAGCCGGTTGATGCGACAAACCAGGCCTTGGAGAGCATTGAGTCGCAGATCATCGCGGCTCAAGGCGAGAATCGCCAGAAATTCATCGTGCCGCTGACCGAGATTGCCGAACGAGAACAGGCATCGACGACGGGCTTGCGTGCGCGAAGTCTTCTTGTTCAGATTCATATAGCCGGTGACGATTTTGCTGCGGCTGATCTGATCATCACAAGCACGCTCGTGATTCAGCAGGTGCAGAATGACATCGGCTTGCGCAGCCAGTGGGCGCGATTGTCGGCTGACGTCGCTAAGGCCGAATATGAGAGGATGGGTCCGCAAGCGACCCAGCAGATCGTCACGAAACTGATGGATCGATATCGGCGGATCATCGACGACATGTCAGCGGATGTCTTCAACGCCGATCGAGCGGAGCGCGGGCATATTCCAGTGGGGTACGCCGTTGTGACACAGACGCTGAACGACCTCGCGCAGCTCATGCTGTCGCGCGGCATGCATGAGCAGGCCTTGGCGTTGTGTGATGACAGTCTCGCAAAGTTGCGTGATTTTCGCGTTCGCAGAAACCAGTCCGCCATTTCACAGATTGAGCGGCAACTGTTGATGTCGCGAGCTGGTGCGCTTCTGGGTCTTTCGCGCACCGACGAAGCGTTGGCCGCTGTCAAGGAAGTGGATGACCCGTCAGAACGCGACATCGTTGCTTTGAACGCGGTCATGCGTGCCACGGCCGCACCGGGGGAGAGTCGTTCACAATTCGGTCTTGAATATCTTGCGATGATTCCGGTTCCCTTCTCGACCACGCAGATGAGCCTGGCGATGCAGGCCATCGACCATGGCGAACCCGAGCCAACGCTGCTTCTCATCGAGCGTCTGCTGTCGGCGGATAATCAGACTGGTCTGAGTGCGTATCACGCTTTGCGAGTCACAAGTCCTTCGGCTGCAATACGCGCAGTACCGCGAGCTGAGCGAGAGTTTGCCCGCTATCAGTTGTTGGTTCGTCAACATGAACTTCTGCGCAAGACCGGACTGTCTGACCAGGCTGACGCGGTCCGGCAGCTCATTGTTGGAGATTTTGCGGATTCGCAGCAGTACTTGCGTGGCTCAGGACTCATCGACTGAATTGAGACGAGCAATCGATCGGCCCCGCATCGATGTGATGCGGGGCGTTTTTTCATATTGATGCTGCTGCATACGGATGGAATGCGGCCACCCCGGAGGTGCTGCCGACCATCAACCCGCACGAACCAGCGGCGATGCGACCCCAATCAGCGCGCTGGCGGGCAGCTTGCGGGCTTGCTTGCGGAGTTCCTTGTGCAGCACATCGCGGTAGTGGGCGAGGCGCACGGTCGGATCGTCGAGCGTTGCGCCGAAGGAGCGGTTGGGGTCGTTGTAGATCAGTTTCACGGGCATCTCGCGCACGCTGAGGCCGAAGGCGGCGGCCTGCACCCAGAACTGCATGGGGAAGGCGTAGCCATTTTCGGTCAGGCGAAGGCGCTTGATGGCGCTGACGCGATAAGCCTTGAAGCCGCAGAAGCCGTCGGTGAGCTGCGAGCCCATGCGCGGGGAAAGGCGGTCGTTGAGTTCTTTGGTGATGGTGATGTTGACGGCGCGGCGCTGGGGTGGCGGGGCGTCCAAGGCCATGCTCTGGGGCATATAGCGCGAGCCGCTGATGATGTCGGCCCCGCCGCGCTGGGCTTCATCGAGGAAGCGCGGGATGGCGGCGGGTTCGTGCTGCTCGTCACAGTCCATGGTGATGAGCCAGTCGTAACCGCGACCACTGGCCCAGCCGAAGGCATCGCGCAGGCTTGCGCCGTAGCCGGCATTGACCCCGTGACGGATCACGTCGATGGGATGCTGCGCGAGGATGGCGGGTGTGGCGTCGGTACTGCCATCGTCAATGGCGAGGACGTCGACGTGGTGGCGGTCGAGCAGGGCATCGCGCACGGCCAGCACGCGGCGGAGGACGCCATCGGCGTACTTGGCCTCGTTGAAGACCGGGATGGCGATGAGCACTTTCATGGGCTTGGCACGCATGGTCATCGAACGCAACTGGGCCCGACGCAGCCTTGGAGGAAACGGCGGGCGATAACCGCTTTGCTGGCGATCCGTCTGGTGAGTGCGCCTTCCGTGGCTTGTGCGGGCAGCTCCCGAGGGGGGTGTTGTCGCATGAACACTGTTCGATGCGTCGGTCGCATGAGAGTCACCGAAATTCCGAACGCGACGTTCGGTTACGGGGGTTGTGTCGTCAATCCGCACCGCGGGGTTCGTCGCCCTCGTCGATATCGGAGGGCAGGCGACCGCGGGCCAGGCTGGTAAAGGCGGCGAATCCGAAGGGTTCGGCTTCGCTGCCGTCGGCCTGGTTGGCCTCACCCTGAGCGCGGGCGTTGGCCTCGAGTTGGTCCATGAGTTCTTCGGTGAGGGCGTGAAAGCCGCGGATTTCGTGAAGCGGGAGGGTGTAGACCTCGCCGCCGGGGGTGTGGATCTGGAAGACGGTGCTCTGCAGAATGGCCGAGAGCGTGAGGGATTTGCTGGTGTTGGGGACGCTGGCGGAGAAGACGGGATAGACAGCGGCAATCGGAATGCGCTGCCCCGACTTGGTGATGAGGCCCAGACGGCCATCGAGCACGGCGGTAGGGCTGGGTTCAGGGACGGTGCCGGGCACGCTGGGGGCAGTGGGCTTGACACGGAGCATGATGAGTGACACGAGCACCTCGCGCAGCACGTTCTGCCAGAACAGGTCGCGATAGGCCTGGGTCTCACTGGGCGTGAGAGACATGCGTGTGTGCGTGGTCGTGTGCAAGGCGGTGGCATCGCGCAAGGCGACGACGCGGCGCTTGCGGGCGGACTTCGCCGCAGACTTGGGCTGGGACTTGGCCGAAGCCTTTGCAGCGGGTTTGGCGGGGCGTTTGGCCACGGTTCAGGCCTCCATGCGTGCGCCGGATGCGTCGAAGACGTGGGCGCGGTCCATGTCAACTTCGAGGTGTGTCGTCATGCCGGGGGTGATGTGCATGTCGATGGGAACGCGGGCGGTGATGCGCTGGCCACCAGCGAGGGTGACGTGTATGTCCATCTGCTCGCCCAGCGGTTCGACGGTTTCAACGGTGGCGGTGAGCGTGGCGGGGCCGGCGGCGGCGGCAAGGCGAAGCATGGTGGGACGCACACCCAGTTCGGCGTTTGGGGCGGTGATGGTGGCTCGCGAACGCGGCAGGGTGAGGCGTGCGCCGGCGGCGGAAACGAATGCCCCGTCGCGCACGCTGCCTGTGATGAAGTTCATGGGCGGCGTGCCCACGAAGGAGCCGACGAAGCGGTTGGTGGGTTTGCCGAAGACGTGAAGCGGCGTGTCGAACTGCTGGACGAGTCCGGCGTTCATGACGACGACGCGCTGGCCCAGCGTCATGGCTTCTTCCTGATCGTGCGTCACGTAGATGGTCGTGGTCTTGAGGCGCTGGTGCAGAGCCTTGATTTCAGCGCGGGTTGTCACGCGGAGTTTCGCGTCAAGGTTGCTGAGCGGTTCGTCAAAGAGAAAGACCTTGGGTTCACGGACGATTGCGCGCCCCACGGCAACACGCTGGCGCTGGCCGCCACTCAAGGCGCCGGGCTTGCGGTCCAGCAGTTCTTCGATGCCCAGTGTCTTGGCGACGCCGGCGACCTTGGTCGTGATGGTTTCCTTGGCAACGCCCTTCATCTTGAGCGCAAAGCCCATGTTCTCGCGCACGGTCATGTGCGGGTAGAGGGCGTAATTCTGGAAGACCATGGCGACGTCACGGTCCTTGGGGGCGACGTCGTTGACGACGCGGGGACCGATGCGGATGGTGCCGCCTGAGATGTCCTCGAGGCCGGCGACCATGCGGAGCACGGTGCTTTTGCCGCAGCCGGAAGGACCGACGAGGACGACAAACTCACCATCGGCGATGGAAAGTGAGACGCCCTTGACGGCTTCCACACCGCCTGGGGGGCCGCCGCGCGTGGGCGGATAGACCTTGCGAACGCCATCGAGCACGACTTCAGCCATGTGGGCAGGTTAGCGCGGGGAGAAGTCCGCAAGAAATCCACAAGTCACGCACATCGGTGAGCGTCGCAAGTGGTTCGTGTGTAACCGTTTCGCGACGTGATGTGAATGTCGAAGGGAAAGACTTGCCTTTTGTTTCCCAGTCGCTACAACCCGCACGTCGAATTGTTGAACTGCGCAGAAATCGCACTCGTATCCAATCTTCAGAGATCGGTCGCCGATCTCAACCCAGTCCCTTCTCGGAGGTGCGTTATGGGTCCGTCAGAAAAATCATTCCAACAAGTCCGCAACATCCTGGGCAAGCTCGACCGCAACATTGATTCGCTGCGGGCGCAGCGCACGTCGCCGCCTCCGGCACCCGCGCCTCGCATGCCCAGTGCTCCCATCAGCCCGGATCGCACGATCGGCACGGCCGAGCGAGCGGTGCCCGGGGCGCAGGCGGGCAACCAGCCCGCGCCGCAGCGTGCGGCGAGCATTTACGGTCGCGCCAAGCCGCTGCCGCCGGCGTGAGCGATTCACAACGGTTCCATCGCACCCACTACGCTGCGCAGATGCGCGGCGTTTTTCATTTCGTCCTGGTCCTGGCGGCGACCGCGATCGCCTTGGCTGCGTGCGATCGGCGCGAGCCTGCGGCAGCGACGCCTGCACCAGCCGTGCCTGCGGCGGTTGTCTCGCCACAGCGCGTTGTGGTGCTGAGTCCCGCGCTCGCGGTGATTGTGCGTGATTTGGGGTACGCTGATCTTGTGGTGGCGCGGCACGCGTATGACGATGTGTTGGCGCGTGAGTTGCCGGCGGTGGGGGACCAGGCCGGCATTGATTATGAGGCGCTGCTGCGCGTCAAGCCCACGCATCTGCTGTTGCAGTGGGGCGCGCGGGATGTGCCCGAGCGACTGACGCAACTGGCGCAGAGCAACGGATGGCAGGTGACCAACAGCAATCCTCTGACGCTGGCGGATATCGAGCGGAGTGTGCGCGAGATTGATGCGGCGCTGGCAGGCGGCGCATCGCCCACGCCTGCGGCAGATGCGATGCTGCGCGGGCTGGAGGAGATTCGCGCGCCGCGGGATGCTGGCGCGGGCTTTGGGCCGGTGCTGCTGCTGGCATCGGTTGATCCGCCGGCCGCGCTGGGTCCGGGATCATGCCATGATGAAATTCTGCGCGGCGTGGGCGGTGAGCCGGCGTTGACGCAAGGCACGCCATGGATGGAACTCTCGCGCGAGGACATCGTGCGGCTCAACCCGCGTGCGATCATTCTGGTGCGGCCCCACAGCGCGCGGGGCGTGACGGATGCGGACGGTGCGCCGGACGAGCGAGGGACGGATGTGTGGCAGCCGTTGCGCGGCCTGGGGCTGGCGGCTGTCGACGACAATCGCGTCGCGGTGATTGATGATCCAGAGGGGCTGCTGCCATCCACGAGCATGATTCGCGTGGCAGGCACGATGCGGAAGATGATTCTGACGTGGAGCACGACGCCCTGATGGGCGCGGGTGCTTCAGGGCAGACGCGTTGTCGCGATGGCATCGCGCTGAACGGCCTCAAGCGACATGGGCAGGCGGACGAGTTCGCCTGAGTGCCAGGCCTGCGTCATGTCGAGGAAGTTCTCGCTGCCGAACCAGCCATCCTGTCCACCGACCATGGCGATGTAGTGTTCATCTTCATGCGTCAGATCGATGATCTGCCGGGCGTTGGCTCCGTAGCGGGCGAAGTGTTTGTCGGTGGAGATGGGGCCCGCACTCTTGAAGACGGTCTGCAGGGAACCGGCGACGGGTTGCTCGCCGAAGGTGTACCACGAGCCGATGATGGGCACGAGGCCGAACCAGTGGGCGTAGCGCAAGCGGTGCACGTCGCCCCAGACGCCGGCGGGCGTGGCACGGGCTGCGTCGTCGAGCGCGGTCGCAAGGTCCTCATCCACCAGTCCGGCCGCCACATCGTCGTGCAGCAGGCGAGCGAGCGAGGAGGAATCCAGAAGATACTCGGCGATTGCGGCGTCGTAGCGGCGCGTGTAATGGCGCGAGGCCAGTGCCCGGGTGACAGCGGTGAAGACGAGCGCGTTGCGCGAGTCGGCGGCGAAGTCGCCGTTCCAGGCGGCAAGGTCTGCAAGCAGTGTGTCACGCGTGGGGTTGGGCGTGAGGGTGAGGGTTGCAGTGCGGGTGGAGATGGCTTGCGCAAGCGCGTGAGATGACGCGCTGTAGACGTCGCGCTGAATGATGCTCGCGCGGGCGCGGTCCACCGGCTGTTCGAGCAGCAACTGCGTGATGCGGTCCTGGCGATCGTTCCAGTTGCCGGCAAGCACGACCGGCGGATCCAGCCTTACTGGCGTGTTGTTGGTCGACACCAGAAAGCCCTGTGATGGATTGAGACTGAAGGGCAGTTGTGTGCTGGGAATGCCCGCCTGCCACTGCATGGCGGGGTCGTCCGCGCTCGCGATGCCTGCAAGCCCCGCGCGGCCCGCCGCAGGCTGGTACTCAATCGCCATGACCTGCCCGATGTTGCCCTGTGTGTCGGCGTAGAGAAAGTTCTGCCCGGAGACGGCGAAGGGTGCGAAGGCGGCGCGGAACTGATCAAAGTTGGTTGCGTGAGAAGCGTCCTTGAATGCGCTGAACTCGTCGCTGGGCTGGTGGCCGCGCCACTTCATGGCGAGGGGCGGACCTTTCCACGCGCTCAGTGCGGCGAGATCGGTGATGATGGGACCCAGTTCACTCTCGCGCACGCGGCGCGAGGTGGAGAACCAGAAGCGACGATCGATGGTCACCGTGCGCGTGGTGAAGGTCTGTGGGTCGAGCGTGGAGATGTCAAAGAGTGAGGTGCTCACACCCTGCATGTTGGTGCCGCCCCAGGCGATGTGCTGGTTGCGGCCCAGCACAACAAATGGCACGCCGGGAATGGTGAGACCGGTGACGTGATAGGAGGGACTCTTGTACCCCACGGCGCACCAGAGCGCGGGAAGTGTGAAACCCACGTGCGGATCGTTCGCGAGCAGCGCCTTGCCCGATGGCGTGCGCGAGCCTGCGACAACGAAACTGTTGCTGCCCGTCTTGCCGACCTGGGTGGTGAGTTGCAGTGCGGGCATCGGCGCGCCCGGACCGAAGCTGGGTGACGCGGCGTCGTGATACTCACGCAGGCGTTGACGCACGGCGGGCCAGTGCGGGTTCTCACTCATCATGAGATGGCTGACAAGACCGCCCCAGTTGATGTCGGTGCCTGCCAGGCGACCGACGGTGATGACATCCTGCACGGACCAGGGCTCGTTGCGCAGACCGGCGACACGGAACTCCAGTGGCCGGCGGCGGACGCGATCGCGGTAGTCGTTGATGCCTTCCGTGTAGCGCGTAAGCCACTCGCGCGTGTCGTCGCGCAGGGCGCTTTCGATGGCGGGGCTGGCTTTGCCGAAGTCAATGACGCGCAGGGCGTGGTCGATATCGACGACGAGTGGAATGGGGCCGGCGGCTTCGGCGAGGCGACCTTGGCTGATGAGGCGCAGGATCTCCATCTGTCCCAGTCGGAGATGCGCGTGGACCAGGCCCATGGCATAGGGCACGTCGGCGTCGTCCTGCGCTTCGATGAAGGGGACCTGATGCGCATTCCAGTGAATGGCGAGCGGGGCGCGGTTGCGGAGATCGGTCGCGGGCATGGTCGCGACGCGTTCTCTCGTGCTGATGGAACCGGGGCGGGCGGGCCGGAGCATGCAGCCCACCACCAGCACGCTGACCGCGATGGCGGTGCAGAGCGCGCCGGCAGCGCGCAGCACGCGGCGACGCCGGCGGGCGGGGGCGGCGTCGGTGCGACGGGGTAGGGAATCAGGCGTGGCGGCGGACATCCGCGTGACTTCGCATGCGAGCGGGGTGCGGGCGCAGAGTGGCACATTCTTCATGCAGGCCGGAGATGCAGTGGGTGCAAAAAGCAACCAGCCGCCCGTGAAGGCGGCTGGCTGAAGAGTTCAATCAGACATGACTGGACGAGCCAGTCAGGTGATTAGAAGCGGACCTGAGCCTGGAAGGTCAGAGCGATTTCGCCTTCTTGGGTGTCACCCAGGAGGCCGTTGTCGCTGCCGATGCCGAGGCCGTCACCGCTGAGCAGACCGCTGGTGTCTTCGAAGGCGTAGATGCCGGAGAAGACGAACTTGGCGGCGTTGCTGTCCTGGAAGAGGTAGTAGTTGGCGCCGAGGGTCAGGAAGTTGAGGTTGTCTTCGGCGTTGACTTCGTCATCCAGGAAGAGGGCGTCGTAGCGACCGAAGAGTTCCCACTGGCTGGCGACAAAGATACCGCCCTGGGCCATGAAGCCGAAGTCGGTGGATTCGCTGCCAGCGGCGTCGATATCACGGTAGTAACCAACACCCGTGGCGTTCCAACCCGCACCTTCCCAGGTGAAGTCGATGGTGGCCAGGAGGACGTCGGCATCCGACGTGCCGGCGGTTTCGCCACCCGACTGCCAGTGGAGGGCGGCGCCGAGGAGAGCGCCGTCTTCGCTGTTCTGCCAGCTGGTGTAGTTGTTGAAGCGGGCCCAGTCGCTGCCGACGACGAGGAATTCGCCGCGAGCGCTGAGGGCGTAGTCAGCTTCCGCACCGCTGATGAAGCTGGTGTTCGAGGTGGAAGCGCCGTCGCTGATCGCACCCATGAAGCGGAACTGGTCGGTGGTGTAGCCGAGCTGGATGCCCTGGCTGTAGCCCTGACCGAAGAACTGGCTGGTCACCGAGAAGTCGGCGCCCAGGTGATCTTCAGCGCCGACCATGACTTCACGGACGACGGGCAGGTTGAACTGACCCCAGCGGAACGACCAGCCGTTGCCGAAGGCGTACTCGCCGTAGGCATCGTCGATCTGGGCGAAACCGCCAGCGTCGACCGCGCCGCCGTCGCCGTCATCGACCGAGCCGCCGCCGAAGCTGGCCTGAACCTTATAGCTCAGGTTGCTGCTGCCAACGGTGCCGCTGGCGCGGAGGCGGGTGAGGGGGGTGCTGAAGCCGGAAGCGAGGTCATCGGTGTCGCCCACGCTATCGCTGTCGCGGAACGAAGCGTTGTAGCGGAACATGGCGAAGCCGCCGATCGTGAGACGGTTGTCGCCGCTGGCATCAGCAATGTTGAAGCCAGTGTCGGCCGAGTAGGTGCCGCCACCTTGAGCGAAGGCCGAAGCCGCGAGGCTCAGCGAAGTACCGGCGACCAACATCAGCATCTTGGATTGCATCATCGACTCCTTCTGGTAGAGGCGGAAGGTGGGAGGGCTGAAGAACATCCAGCCGACTTCTTGCCGCATCAGGTGGATCGCACCACGCGACCCAATTTTTCGAACGCGAACCTGCGTGTCTGTCTGGGGCCGGGTGCGGCACACGCCGACCCTCAAACCCCCTCACGGGAGCACGCTGCCGGTCAGGACTCCACCGTCCCAAGGTTCATGGGTCGCTGTCCGCATAGGGACGGGCAGAGACCCTCGAACCGACTTACCGGCGTTGACTTGTCCAACGAGTGGATCCTCCACTCGTACGAAAGACGACATCAAAGAACAGACTGGAACCTGCGGATCTGATCTTTCTCCGCGTCGCGAGTGCGTTGCGGTGTGTATTGAAAGCCAGAGTGTTGGGATTCGTTACAGGTTTCTTCCAGTTGCATGTGTAGGTGAAACAAGAGCGAAGTAGGGTGACCACTATAGACCCAGGTGAGGCAAGTCGCCACACCACACCGTACAGTCGGCACATCCGCGTCTGGAAGCACTCAAATTTCACGAATTTCGTCAAGAACCCGGGGCGCAGCGGTTGCGCGACGCCGCGCACCGTGCTCTAAGTTCTTGTATTTATGTTGTTTGCGTACTGTGGATGGTGTTGACGACCTGTTGAAAACACCGCGTGCTGATCTAAGTTGTTTGCTGATAAGAACTAAAGTGGTTCGCAACAGTGATTGCACGTGGCCGGGGTGGGGGAGTGATGTGCAGAAGTCCATTGTTGATAGAAACTTACGTCATATCGCGCCTCGCCGGTATCGGGGGTGCCACCCCGGTCACAAGATTCACCAAACCTGAACCAAAGCCCGGGGGTGACGCGACTTACGATCAGGCTCCAGCGGCGCGGACCCCAGCATTTTCGGAGAGATTCCGAACATCGCCCGCACATCGACGAGGATCGCATGGCTTCTCGCAAGCACATTTTGGTTGTGGATGATGAACGGGACCTGGCTGACACCGTCGCGTACAACCTGCGGAAGGCGGGGTATGACGTGACGACCGTCGCCACCGGGCGGGCGGCTCTGGATGCAATTGCGTCGAAACAGCCCGACCTCGTCCTGTTGGACGTGATGCTGCCGGAACTCTCGGGGACGGAAGTCGCCAGCCGGATTCGCAGCAATCCCGCGACGATGCAACTGCCCATCGTGATGCTGACGGCCAAGGGCGAAGAAGTTGATCAACTCGTCGGGCTGACGGTGGGGGCGGATGACTACATCCCCAAGCCGTTCTCGATGAAGATATTGATGGCACGCATCGAGGCTGTGCTGCGCCGGACCCAGCGCGACCCTGCGGAGGCCCGCACCGCGAGTCTGAACGGCGTGGAGCTCAACCTCGATACGCACGAGTGCAGCGTGGACGGCGTGCCGGCGAAGCTGACGCTGACGGAGTTTCGGCTGTTGGCCTCGCTTATTCAAGCGGGCGGGCGGGTGCTGAGCCGCAGCGCGTTGATGAACCGGGCGATGGGTCCGGGCGTGATGGTGACCGAGCGCACGATCGATGTACACATCACGGCCATTCGCAAGAAGCTGGGCGACAAGAAAGCCGGCATGATCAAGACGGTGCGGGGCGTGGGATATCGGGCGACGACGGATGTGAGCGAGGGTGACGAGGAGCCCGAGGCGGCGGCGAGCGAGGCGTAACGTTGGTGGCGTAAGCAAAACGCGGGGGCGAACGTGACCGAGGTCAGCAGAGAAGAAGCCCAAGCCGCGCAAACGGCGGCACGGCCGAAACGCCGTCGAACACGGATGGCGCTGGGTCTGGCGTCGGTCATCCTTCTGTTGATGATCGCCGTGGCGACGTGCATCGTGCGACTGGCATGGATCATCGACACGACACACCCCGGCGGAGGGACATTCACGTATATCACGGTAGAGAAGGGCTCTCTCGATTTCTGGCAACATCACACGCCGTGGACTTCGCCGACACCCAGAACATCTGACGTGATCTTCAACCGACAGGTTGAATTGGGGTTTCAACCTCGGTTGGTGTTTGATCATCGGCGAGGCGCGTATCTGGACATCGAGTTGCCGATTGCTGTCGGCGCGGTCGTCGTTGCGGGGGGCATCGGCGGCATCATGATTCGACAACGCGTGCGGAGCAAGTCGCGGACGAATGTCTGTGCATGCGGATATTCGCTCGCGGGCCTGACGCGACCGGCCCAGTGCCCGGAGTGCGGACGACATGTCACGTAACTACGAGTGATGTCTGGATGTGACAGGACTTTCCAGCTTTGCTGATAGAGCGCGGGCGGAACGAACGATCAGCACGATCCGCCGGCGAGCTTCTCAAAGAACGCGACGACATCTTGATCCTCGGGGAAGACACCGTTGTTGTTGAAGTCGATGTCGTTGCAGCCGGGACACGGTGCGCCGGCGAGGGTGTTGAGGAAGTCGATGGCATCTTGATCTTCGGGGAAAACGGCGTTGTTGTTGAAGTCGATGTCGTCGCATCCGAGCTGGATGTGTGAGGCGATGAACGCGGCTGACTGCTGGCCCTGGGCGGTCATGAGGCAGCCGATTTCGTGGCCGCATGTGGTTTCCACGTAGTCTGCGGGCCACTGAAGATTCGTGAGGTGGTCGCGGAACTGTCGGTTTCCGCCCACAAGTTGGCCCACCACCATGCGGATGGGCGGTCGTTGCCGCAGGGTGGCGTTGCTGGTCACGGTCCAGTACCACGCGGAATTCTGGTTGTAGAGATTGACGTCGCTGCTAAAGATCTCCACGGCGAGAGCAGCGTGGGCGGTCTGCATGGTCCGCCACGTCACGAGAGCACCGTCGTACTCGACACAACACGCGAAGAGCTGGGGGAACTTGGTGTAGAACTTTGTCGCTCCGAAGCCGCCCATGGAGAAACCCTGAATCACTCGGGCGTTGGGCGTGGCGAGTGTGCGG
>VYMG01000137.1_pt1 | contig 28851 bp, 17 predicted proteins | sample 5115261 | NCBI WGS metagenome assembly VYMG01 (sample SAMN12291781, study PRJNA351875) | freshwater metagenome | isolation source: freshwater lake | place: USA: Michigan, Wintergreen Lake | collected 2013-08-08
GCCTTTCCTCCGGTACTCCGTCTCTTCGGTACTCCGGTACTCCGGTACTCCGCACTCCGCACTCAGGCACTCCGCACTCCGGCACTCCGGTACTTCGTACTACCCTCCCCCCATGTCCACCCGCTACGACCAGTTCCAGGCCTACCGCACCAAGATGAACGCTCGCATTCTGGGCGATGATGCCGAGCGCGGTGCCGCCGGGGCGGCGCGCGGTGATGGCAGCGTGGCTCAGGGCGGCACGCTGGTGACCAAGCGGTTTTTTCGGCTTGATGGCCAGACCTACGAGCCGGGCGCGCTGGATGCCAAGACCAAGGAGCTGCTGGGCCTGACCGCCAGCGCGGTGCTGCGCTGCGATGACTGCATCGCGTATCACATCGATCAGTGCGTCAACGCCGGCTGCAGCGACGCGGAGATCTGGGAAGCCCTCGACGTCGCCCTGATCGTGGGCGGCAGCATCGTGATTCCGCACCTGCGGCGAGGCGTGGAGTTTTTGGATCTGGCGAGGCAGAAGAAGGCGTAGGGGAGTGGGCACGAGGGGGAAGGGCCCGGCATTCGGCATTCGTGATTCGTGATTCGTCGCAAGCGAGGTTGTTCGCCCCAAGGGGCGCCCGCGCGGCGCCAGCACGAATGCCGAATCACGAATGCCGAATGCCGCCTCCCTGACCACCCGCTCCCACACGCCGCGTCCCATCCCGATTGCCGCTTCCCGTCCCCCACCCCACCGGTTTATCTGCTACCCTATCGCCCTTGCCCTTTCGCCAGCATGGCGGCGGGGCGGTGGTGTCTTGTCTGTATCCGTGACGCGTCTGCATCACGGGTGTGTTCGTGCCGGGGTTTCTACCCACGAGGTCTCGCGTGCCGCAACTCGATTCTTTCAACCTGGCTTTCATCAATCCGGCGTCTTCCTTCCTGACGCTGGCCCAGCAAGGCCAGCCGTATCTGCTCATGTCCTGGTGGAAGCCGCTGGTGCTGCTGGTGCCCTTCTTTGTCTGGGCCTGGTACGTCTCCACCGTGCTCGACAAGCACGCCAAGCGGTTCCTGCTGCCGCGCGAGAAGTTCAACACCATTCACCTGGTGGTGGGCCTCGCGGCGGTCTTGCTGAGCATCGCGATGCCCCTCTACGGCATCGGGGCCTTCCTGCTGGGCCTGGCCATTCTGGTGGTGCTGCTCGCCGCCGACATCCTGATCTTCATGAACGTCCACAACAAGGACGAGCGCGTGCCGGAAAAGTTCCGGCTCAGCCTCTTTGACTTCAGCAGCATGCGCGACGCCAAGGCCGCCAAGGCCGCCGCCAACGCTCAGGGCAAGGTCGAACTGCAACTGCAGCGTCCTGACAAGAGCATGGTGACCACCCCCAACGCCGACACCCCCGAATACGCGGTGCGCGTCGCGGCGGAAACGCTCTACATGCGGGCCATCGCCGGTCGCGGCACCCAGCTTGAAATCGCCCCCACCGGCAAAGACAACACCTATCGCCCCATGTGGCTGGTCGACGGCATGCCTGTGGGCGGCGACGTGATGCAGGGTGCTGATGCGATCAAGATCATGGACTTCTGGAAGGACGCCGCCAAGCTCGATCTGGCCGAGCGTCGCAAGAAGATCAGCAACGACCTGACCGTCATCAAGGACGACCGCAAGCGCAAGGTCCGCGTCACCAGCCTGGGCGCTGCCCAGGGCATGCGTCTGCAACTGCTCTTTGATCCCGAAGCCGCCGTCAAGCGCGATGTCAAGGAACTGGGCCTGCTCGACCAGCAGCGCGACGAAATCGCCGAACTGGTCAAGGGCAAGGGCGTGGTGCTCGTCGCCGCTCCCGCAGACGGCGGTCGCACCACCACCTTCTACACCGTCATCCGCATGCACGATGCGTACACGACCAACGTGCAGACCATGGAAATGGAGCCCCAGGGCACCCTGGAAGGCGTCCGCCAGAACAAGTACGAGCAGACCGGCGACGGCCCTGAGTACAGCACCACCGTCCGCTCGATTCTGCGTCGCGACCCCGACGTGCTGGGCGTGGCCGAACTGCCCGATGCCCAGACCGCGAAGGAAATCACCAAGGCCGACCTCGATCGCGCCCGCGTCTACGTCAGCGTCCGTGCCAACAGCGCGGCCGAAGCCCTCCAAGGCTGGGTCAAGCTGGTGGGCGATGTCGACGCCGCGACCAAGCAGCTCAAGGGTGTCATCAGCCAGAAACTGCTCCGCAAACTCTGCAGCAACTGCAAGCAGGCCTACCAGCCCACGCCCGAAATGGTCAAAAAGCTGGGTCTGCCCGATGGCTCGGTCAAGCAGCTCTTCAAGAAGGGCGGCCAGGTCATGGTGAAGGACAAGGTGCAGGAGTGCGGCGCATGCAACGGCGTCGGCTACATGGGCCAGGAAGCCATCTTTGAAGTCATCACCCTGACCGATGGCGACCGCCAGTTGCTCAAGGCGGGCGATCTGGCTGCTCTGAAGCTGGAACTTCGCAAGCGCAAGGTTCCCACGCTGCAACAGTCCGCCCTCCGCAAGGCCCTGGACGGCATTACCAGTGTGGACGAAGTCATTCGCGTGACGACCGACGCCCCCGCCACCCCCACCGCTCCCGCGGCAGGTGCAACTCCCGCCGCGGCCCCCAAGGCGTGATCGCCAGTCATTGTCCCTGAACCATCTGCCTTGGTCCGTGGTATAGAGAAGTACATCGCAGGCGGCTGAACGCGGCACGCCGGCGCACAACGTCAAAGGTCCCCCATGATCCTCTCCCTCATTGTCATTCTGGGCACGCTGCTGCTGGCCTTCCTCTGGAGCACGCGTGGCTTCTTCTCCGCACTGGTCAACCTGGCGTGCACGATCGCCGCCGGCGCGATCGCCTTCGCCTTCTGGGAGCCCTTGGGCTACAAACTCCTCGCCATGGCCCCGCCCCGCGGCGCGATGGCAGGCCTCGAAGGCGCCGCCTGGGGTCTGGCTCTCATGGTCCCCTTCGCCCTCAGTTACGTCGTTCTCCGCGGCATTGAAATGGCCGTCCTGCGCGGCAACGTCATCGTGTCCACCGCCGCCAACTACGCCGGCGGCGGCATCTGCGGCCTGCTCGCTTCCATCATCTGCATGGGCTTCGTCACGCTGGGCCTCTCCAACATGCGGTTCGGCACCGAGTTGATGGGTCACAACGCCATGGCCTGGGCACCCAATGGCAGCGTCGTCCGCCAGAACAAGCTGCTCCTCCCCGTTGATGACATCACCGCGGGGCTGTACGGCAAACTCTCCGAGCGGGCCTTTGCCAGCGGCGAGCCCCTTGCCAAGTGGCACCCCGACTTCGCTGAAGTCGGCCACAGCAACCGCATGAGCTTCGGCGACGGCCGCAACCGCAACGCGATGCGTCCCAACGAGTACACCGTCGCCGGCCGCTTCACCGTCAAGAGCCCCAACGATTCCATTAATGACGTGATCCGCGACCCCCAAACGGGTAATCCTCAGCAGATCACCATGCCCAACGGCGAACCCTACCCCGCCCAAGGCCGCATCGAGGGCTTTGTCGTCAACTTTGGCAGCGGCGCCAGCGAGACCGGCAGTGGCAAAGTCTCCATCGGCTCGCCCCAGATTCGCCTGGTCGTGCAGAACGCCGACGGCACCCAGCGCGAAACCCTCTACCCCATCGCCGTCAGCAGCCAGGCCGATGGCACCGCGCCCATCTTCCGCCGCTGGCTCTACAACTCTGAGAAGACCTTCATCGCCAGCGTCGGCGGCGGCGCCGAGGCCTACTTCGCCTTCGAGTTTGCCGTCCCCAAGGACATGGACCCCGTCGCCCTCTACGTGCGCGGCTCACGCACGGAAGTCAACAGCAACCTCAAGCAACTTGCATCCTTCAGCAATCCGGCCGCTCGCGATGCCGCCCTGAGCAATGTTGTCGCCTTCGCAACCGGCGGCGGCGGCGGCTCTGCCGGCGATATCGATACCAGCAAGGCCACCGTGCTGCGCCTTGATCCCCAGTCGCGCGCCGTTCCCGGTGTGAACATGGGCGCAACCATCGGCTTCCAGATTCAGAAGGGCTTGCACGCTCCCCTGTCACTCTCTGAAAGTGACAGCCGTCGTGAAGGCGGCCGCGTCATCGGCGGCGAGAAGACCTGGACCGTCGGCGAAGTGCAGGACATGAGCGGCCCCATCGAAGGCACCCTGCGTATCTCGTCGTTCGAAGTGGAAGAAGACATCATGCTGGTCCGTGTCGACGTCGCCTTCGACCAGAACCGCAACGCTGGCCCGCTCTCGCTGGGTGGTCCCCTCGTGCGTGACCAGGATCGTTCAGCCCGCGTCGTGCTCGTTGACACCAACGGCCAGACGTACAGCGCGGCAGGCATCGACTTCACCGACGGTGAAGTCCGCACCATCCGCATGACGCCCGGTCAGCCGCTGGCCACGCTCGCGGACATCGACCGTTACGCACGCGTCAGCGACAGCCGTCCCGAAGTGCAGATCCGCCTCTTCTTCCGTGTGACCAAGGGCGTGACCCTGCAGCACTTTGTGGTTGGCAACACCGCCATCGCGACCTTCCAGCCGGGCATCGCAACAGTGCAGTAACGCCAGCAACCAGTGACATCCACACCAAGGGACCGGCCGCAAGCCGGTCCCTTTTTCATGGACACGCATTGCCGCCCGAAACACAAAGTACTGCCCAACAAGCAGTTAGGTGCAAAACCAAAAATTATCCGCACAAGCATAGAAATACGATTGACAGCCCGTGCGGCAGCCGGTAGACTATCATCAACCAAACGGAATGCGGACTGGCATCCAGTGTGTCATCGAGTTTGGCAGAGTTCGACGATACTTGCCCGCAGCATCATGATCGCAAGTGACGGATGCGCGTGAGCGGGTGAAGTGTCGGATGGATCGTGCTGGGGCGGAGCCCCCTGAGTCTCGCATCTCTCGCTGCGTGGAGCGCCCACGCGAGGGACCTCAGGAGGTTGGTCATGAAGGCTGATCGCACACAACTCGGTGGTTCGCGGCACGAAGCGGGCGAAACGTCCGGCAACGTGAAGACGTCGATGCGTGACACGATGCCCGAGGTGGGTGAGGCGCCGGTGGTGTGTCTTGGGCCGGGCGGCAGTTACGTGCGGTCGCTCTGCGCGGATGAATCGCGGGCCGGTGCGCTGGTGGAGGGGTCTCTCAGCGCAAGCCAAGCGGTGCATCAGGGCGCATGCGATCTGTGCGGGTCCGCCGTCTCGGCGGATGCTCGCGACGCCGCGAGCCCGGTGGGTGTGGTGGTCGCGGCGACCGACGCCGCGACACGGGCGGGTGCGGCGGCGGCAGACCTCTGCCGAGCCGCCATCGCGCGGGTCGTGGGCATCCTCGCCACGGCCGATGGGATCTTTGAGCGTCAGCAGATGTCGGTCTTCCGGCTGGCGCATGGAGCGGCAAGCGCCGCAGCGGCCTTCCGTGACGTGGCGCAGCCCAGTCCGGTACTGGCGGGCTTCGGGCCCGCAAGCGGACTCAACGCGCTGCATGAAGGCAGTGACGAACATCAATCCGGCCCATTGTCGCGGCCGGTCAGCAGGATTCGAACCGCCGGTCGAACCGGCGAACAGACACAGGATGGGGGCCGTGCCGCTCGCGGGCGCGCGGTCGAGAACCCCGGCCATCACGCCGGAAGGGATGTGAACCATGGCGATGAATCTGACTCCGAAGCAACTCCGCATTCTGCAGCTCATTCGCGACTGGCGAGTGCGCAAGGGCTATTCGCCGACGATGCAGGAACTCGCGGACGAGATTGGCGTGAGCAAGGTGACCGTGTTCGAGCACGTCGAAGCGCTCATCAAAAAGAACGCCCTGGTGCGCGAGCCCAACAAGGCACGCTCTTTGTCGATCGCTGAGGGGATCGCGGTGCCGGATGAAAGCCGGCCTCTGCGCTTCCCGCTCGTCGGCAAGATCGCCGCGGGACATCCCATCGAGCGCGTCGCCAACGAAGAAGAGATCGATCTGGGCGAAGTGCTCGCTCCGGGCGACACCGAGAACAGCACCTTCGCGCTCAAGGTCGAAGGCGACAGCATGCGCGACGAGGGCATCCTTGACGGCGACTACGTGCTGGTGGAACGCACACAGGTGGCCCGCAACGGCGACCGCGTGGTGGCCCTGCTGCCCGACGGCTCCACGACGCTCAAGACGTTCTTCAAGGAAGACGACCACATCCGCCTGCAGCCCGCCAACCCGCAGTTTGAACCCATCCGGGTGCGCTACTGCCAGGTGCAGGGCATCGTGAAGGGCGTCGTGCGTCGGTACGGCCGCTGAACGCGGGCAAGTCGCGTGGTGTCGTGAGAAGTCGTGCATCTGTCATCGGTCGCACGCAGTGGCGATCTGGTAGCGGCACTGTGTGCTTCTGGCACTCCGATGCATGATCTTCGTTGGCAAACACGCCGCCATGGGGACGGGCGGCGGCGTCTAGCATGATTGATGGAGACTGGAGCATCATCGAGCGGGGCATTGGCTGACCAAGCACGGGGCTCGCTGCCTGCGTTGACCTATGTTCGCGCTGGTGCACTCTTTGTTGTGGCCGCCGGATTGATTGGTGCCATCGGCTACGGCGCATCGCGCGGCATGGCGATGAATCCGGCGGCGATCGCCAACCCCGTCATCGTGATCGTGCTTGTGTTCGTTGTGGGCGCGATCTCGGTGTGGACGTGCCGGCTGGCCCGCTGGCCGGCGGTGGGATTCGCACTCGGTTTCGCGGGCACACTGCTGGCGTGTTATGTCGCCGGGTCCTTCGCAGGACTGAGCGATGCAGCCAACACAGGCCCGTGGCAGGCGTGGCGAGCTCGCTGGACGAGCGGCGTGACTCTGCTGCCCGGCCGATGGGCACTCACCGGCTGGTGGGGCTGGGCGGCGATGCTGAGTGAGTTCGGCGTGATCGGGCTGTCGCTGCTGTTCACCGCGACGGCGGAGTGTGATCGACCGTACTGCCGCGAGTGCGATTCGTGGGCCCGCAAGGGCGTGTGGAAGTTTGAAGTTCCCAGCCCGCCCAAGGCGACGCTGATGGATCTGAAGAACACCAAGCGAGTTCGGGCACTCACAGGCCTGCCTGCAGGCGGCGGTGAAGGCACGATGCGCGGCGAGGTCGGTACGTGCGTGTGCGGTAAAGTCGGCACGTTTGCGTTGACATGGATTCCACCAGCCAGCGCTGACCGATCCATCAAAGAAGACATCGTCGAAGACCTGCGACTCTCGCCCGAAACGCTTACGCAGATTTTCGAGTGGGGCGAACGCGTGCAGCCGTCATTGGTGGGACAACGCCCCGTGCTGCAGGTTGAAGCCGAACCAGTCATCGCGCTGGATGTCGTGCCCGTACCTGCGGGCGGCGTCTGGCATGGCGAGGACCACTTCGGCTGGAGCGGCACGAATCTTGGCATCGTCGACTGTCATGGCAACTCGTACACGAACGCAATGCGCAAGCGGCTGGCCAAAGGCGATTGGCGCGCAGCCGAGGAAGCCATGCGAGCCCAGCGCAACGCGGATGATCTCGCCGTCGTGACGCACGCCGCAGCGACGTGGACATCCGACCAGGAGTTCTTCACGGCTTGGGCTGAAGAGAAGGGTGAGAGCAGCGCGTACTTGCTGACGCGCGGCATCTGGACGACGCTGCAAGCGTGGAAAATCCGCGGCACGGGTTTCACAATCAACGAACCGCAGGAAGTCGTCGCGACTTCCGCGAAGGCCATGTCACTGCTGCGTCAGGCGACCGAACGTGCGAGCAAGGATCCGACGGCGTGGGCGTGGATGCTGCAAACCGCGAAGACGCTCCCAACGCAGCGCTCCGAACTGCGCGAGATCTTTCAGCAAGTGATCTCGCGAGCGCCTCAGCATCGGCTGGCGCACGCTGTGATGCTGGATTGGACGATGGAGAAATGGGGAGGCGACGAGAAGCAGATGTTCAGCTTCGCACGCGAATCAGCGGCGAAGGGTGGCGCGGGCAGCTCGCTGGGCGTGCTGGTCGCCATCGCACATCTGGAGGCGGCCTGGTCGCGCGAGCGCGACAACAAGATGGCCGCGCACGAGTACCTGTTGGACAAGTCCATCGCTCGCGAAATTCGTGATGTGCATGATCGCACGTTCCACGCGGGCATCTTCAGGCCGTGTATGGATACGCCGCTGGTGCGCTCGTACTTCGCGTATGCGCTGTGGAAGTGTGGCGAGCGCGACGCAGCGGCGGAGCACCTGCGACTGCTAAGCCCCAAGCTGTATCACGGTCCCTTCAGTCCGAGTCTGGTTGTCGCGACCAAAGACAGCATCGCAGCCGCACGCAAGGAATGCGGTGTGCGCGACGATGCGTGAACCGGTCTTGCCAAGAAAAAACGCCGACTTGCGTCGGCGTTGGTGCATGTTGCGGAACGCCGGACTTACTTGGATGCGATGCGACCGAAGCCGTAGACCGCATCGAGGAAGTCAGCCTCGCTGGGAATGATCGCCGGCTTGACGCTGCCGATGATGCGGGCCTTGGGAGCGGCGACCGCGTCGGGCGCGAGGCCCAGGTCATCCATGGCATCAAGTGCGGTACGAATCTCACCTAGCATGGCCAGCGCTTCGCGGTCACCCGCTTCGCCGGTCGTGCCTTGCGTGTCGAGATACGCGCGCCAGCCTTCGCCCGTGGGCTTGCTGACCAGCGCGGCGTAGCGGTTCCAGCTTTCCTCCAGCACGCGACGGACCGTGTCGGCACGCGAGGCGAACTGCACATTGCCCTGTTCATCCATCAGCGGCTCGCCCGCTTCGTCGGTCACGGGCACGAGCATCAGCGCGCGATACGCGTCGACCGCGCGTTGAGCGGAGGCCGCGTTGACGCGAGCGATCGGGGCCGCGTCGCCGGCGATGCCGGCAACCGGCAACTGATCACTGAATCTGCGGCCTGAGAGACCATCGACGATTTCGTCGATGGTCGCACCACGGGTCTGGATGCCCAGCTCGTTCAGCAGCGCAAGTTCGCTTGCACTGGCGATCTGCTGCGGCGGCTGAGCGGGCGATGCAATGACCGCGCGACCGTCACGCACCGCCGTGGTGATGTTCGTGGCGCTGGGGCCGCTGCCAGGCAGATCGAGCGGCAGGATGATGGTGCTGTTTGCCGAGTCGGTGAAGAGAGCGCTATTGACCGGCGGACGCGCCGTGCGGAAGACAAAGCCCTGCAGGTCACTGTCCACCGTGCCTGAACCGATCGCGAAGCTGGGATCGTTGCCCGTGCCTTGGAAGACCGGGCGACGGCTGAAGTTCATGGTGCCACCGGAGATGATGGCGGTACCGGCGTCGGGAACGAGGTTGTTGGATCGATCGCGCACGCTGCTGCTGCCGCGACGATTGATGTTGATGGCGCTGGCCGTGATGCTGAGATTGCCGAGCGTGTTGAGATCGCTGAAGGTCACTGCGCCCGCGCTGGTGACGGTCAGACTGCCCAGCGCGGTGAGACGCTGGTTGGTACCCACCTGCAACCCACCCGCACCGACGATGATCGAGAAGGCGTCGGCCGCCGCGACGTTGGCCGCGGTGATTCGGCCGTCAGGATCGAAACTGTCGGTGAAGACGATGGTGGCAGCTTCCGCCGCACCGCGATCGGCGCCGATGCGAAGCGAGCCGAGACGACGCGTCGCGCCGATGCTGGCGCCGAAGCGGAAGTTGGTGGTGGTCAGACCGCCCGGTGCGACGCTGAGCAGCGTCAGCGTGGGATCCGTCACGGACGTGTCGGCATCGAGTGTGCCACGGAAGAGGATGCCGCCGCCTGCCGCATCGATGGTGACATTCGCCGCGCCGATACGGGTCGGCCCGCCGAAGGTGATGCTGCGAAGCGTGTTGACGTTGGCGCCGATGATGGTCGGGCCGGTGCCGGTGGTGGTGATCGTGCCCAGCCGAGCGCCGCCCCCCACCACTCCGCGGAAGATGGTCTCACCCGCGTCGCTTCCGACGGTGGACGTTGTGATGGTGATGTTGCGAGCACTGGTGGTCGCGTCACTGTCGAGCGTGCGCTCGAATGTGATGTCGTTGGCTTCCATCACGGTGTTGGCGGCCAGTCGGACCGCATCGCCAAACAGCAGATCACCGTTGGTGCGAACCAGGCGCCCAGCCAGCACGGTCACACCATCGCTGTTGGTGGTGATCGTGCCGATGCTGTTGACGTCATTGAAGCGGGTGGTACCGTTGCCGCCCGTGTTGGCGATGAGGTCAAAGCCCTGCTTGCCGGTCGTCTGCGTGTCCGAATCCTCACTGTCGAGCGTGTTGCCGAAGGTGATGTCGCCCGCGTTGGTGGTGACGGTGAGATCGGCCCGCAGCAGGCCCGTGCCGTCGAGCAGAATGTTGCCCGGGCCCGTCGCCGTCAGATCACCATTGAGCGTGGTTGCGCCGGTGTACGTCTGATTCGCGCTGGTGCGCACCCCACGCAGCCCGATGGAGCCGCCCTGCACAGTCAGGTTGCGAATGGCCTGCAGGCCGGTGGACGTGCCATTTCCCACGCCGTCTTCAAAGAGCACATCACCCACCGCGCGGACGCTGAGGTCGTAACTGCCGCCCGAACCATTGACGGCCGAGCGGAAGAAGATGTCGTCGTTGGCGCCGGTGCCGAAGTTGCGGATGCTGGTGTTGCCGACAAGGCGCACTTCGTTCACGAACTCGATGAGGCCGCTGGCGGCGGTCATGGTGCCGTTCAGGAAAGTCTGGCCCGCGTAACGCTGACCCAGACCCGTGGCGACATTGCGCAGATTGATGACCCCGCCCGTCACATTCAGCGTGCGCAACTGCGCAACCGCGCCCACACTCCCGAAGAACGTGACCGGTCCGCCACCGGCGTTGATGATGACATCACGCGATGTGCCGTCGGAGTCGAGCCCTTCGCCAAAGGCGAAGTTGTTGCCCGCGAGCGTGATGTCGCCAGCCGCGACCACACGACCCGTGTAGGTCTGCGCGCCGGTTGTCGTCACGTTGTCGGTGTAGGTCATCAGCGTGCCATCAAGACCGTCGATGCTGGCCAGCGCGTTCGTCGCGCCGATGGTGCCCTCGAAGATCGCGCCAAAGTCAGGAGACGCCCCGGCATTCACGAAGAGTGAACGCGCGGTCGTGTCGCTGTTCAGGTTCGCGAGGAACTGAATGCTCGCATCGCTGATGAGCGTGACATTGCTCGCCAGCACGACGTTGTCGCCGAAGATGATGTCGCCGACGGCGCTGATGCTGCCAGTCGCGATCGTCGTGGTGCCGGCGGCGTCGGTCTCGAGCAGACCGATGCGCTGCACGCCGCCGATGACGCCGTTGAAGCGCGTCGCAGGCGAAGTGATCTGCAGGCTGTGGTTCTCACCCGTGATGCTGTTGATGGTGTCCGCAAAGGTGACGGACGTGGTGCCTGTGACGGCCACGACCGGCACACCAAGCAGCACGGGGCTGTTGAAGGTGACGACCGTGCCCGAGACCGGCCCCGACAGCGTGACGCCCGTGCCACCCGCTCCGAGTGACACAACGCCTTGTGCGCTCGACAGCCCGTTGCGCGAACCGATGGTGCCCACGGTGATGCCGTCACTGTCGCTCACGCTCACGTTGCCGGCGGGGTTGCCCGCCAGCGTGCCGATCTGGTTGCCCGCGTCCGTCAGGTCGTAGCGACCGTTGCCCGTCAGCACGAGTTGCCCCGCGACAAGGCGGCCTGACTGCTGGCCCACATCCAGCGCGTTGAGCGTGAGGATCTGATCGGCCGCGGCCATGGTCAGGTCGTTGATGTTCACTTCGCTGCCCGCCAGCGTGACGTCGTAGCCGCGGCCTGAGAAGTCGACGGCTTCGATAGAGAGATCAGCCGTTCCGGCGTTGAACGTGACAGAGTTAAACCCAGTCGCGCCCGACGCGATGCTGTCTAGTTCGGCGTTGGTGATCGAGTAGCCGCCCAACGCGCCTACGGCCATGTTCACGCCGTCGCGAGCGCGGAAGGTGAGGTTGCCGGTACCCAGAAGATCAACCAGTTCAATGCCGACCGAGTCGGCGATGATGTTGAAGTCGCCACCGCGAGCGTTGATGGAACCGGCGTCGCCACCGATGCCCGTGAACTGATCACCGTTGCTGGTGCCATCGCGGTTGAAGGCAGTGAGCGTGACGCCCGTGCCAGCGACACCCGACTCGCTGGTGATGCCCATGCCACGGTTGAGGTTCCCGCGCGCCTCGCCCGTGATGCTGACGGACCGCGCCGCACTCGCGCCGCCCGCGAGAATGTCAGGATCACCGCCGTTGCCGGTGATGAGCACGCCGTAACTGCCCAGACCGGTGCCCGACAAGCCGGTCACTGTCAGCGCGTTCGCGCTGGTGACTTCCGCGACGATGGCGCTGGCTGTGGTCGCCACGGCGACACCGTGACTGATGTTGCCGGTACCCGCCGCTTCACCGCGCACGGTCAATGCGCCGGTGCCGGCATGGCGAATCTGGCTGGATCCTTCGATAGAAACACCGTGATTGCGGACGCCCGCGCCCGAGCCGCCGACGCCAAAGACGCTCAGCGTCTGCGCGTTGCCGGCGTTCTGTGCGAGAATCTCGCCGCCAAGACGCACCAGCACGCCCACCATGTCTTCTTCCGCCGTTGCGCCGCCTGTGCCATGCACGGTCAGCGCGCCGGTGGACCGGACCGAACCGCCTGTGCTCACGAGCACACCGTTGTTGCCCAGCCCCGTGCCGGCAAGGCTCGAGCCGCCGCCCAGCCCATCAATGCGAACTGTCGCTCCCAGCACCGTGCTCTGCACGCGTACGCCCTGCGCGCCGTCAGCACCGTCGGCGCCCACGCCGCGCACTGTCACGCTGCCCGAGCCTGCATCCACGGTCGTGCCTTCAAGACGGATGCCCACGGGGTTGGCCGAACTGCCGCGAGCCGCGCTGTCCAGCAGCGCGCTGATGTAGCCGGTGCTGGTCGGATCGCCCAGCGTCGGATTGCTCACATTACCGCCCGCCAGCAGAATGTTGCCGCCGCGCGTTTCGATGCTGCTGCCGCTCTGCAGCCAGATCGAACCCGCGCTGGGATCAAGATCACCAGCGCCGCGATTGGCGAGCATTTCGACATTGAGCGAACCGCCACCGATGGCTTCGATACGGCGATTGCTCTCAAGAACGTTGTCGTTCGCGGCTTCCAGGCGCAGCGTGGGGCTGCCGCTCGCCGCGTTGCGCACAATGTCAGCCTGAATGCGGATGTCACCATCCTGCGCGCCGTCACTGCCGGTATTGATCGTCACGCTTGTGCCATTGTTGAGTCGGCTGACGATGTCCGCAGCCGAGACTTCCGAATCATCCTGCGTGGGCGTGAAGACTTCGGGATCGGTGCCTGAGATCGTGACGTTGGTGGTGCCGCTGGTGATGTTGACGTTGCGAGGATCCAGCAGCCACGTGCCCGCTTGGCCGCGAGCCGCGCTGGCATCGATGCGTGAACCGTCAACGGCCAGGTGCTGCTTGCCCGAGGTTTCAATGAATCCGCCGTCGCCGCCGCGCTGCCCGCCCTTGGCGGAGATGGCCGCAGCGGTGCGCGTGGTGTCGTCGGCCCAGAGGACGACACTGCCGCCATCGCCACGTTGCGTTGCGTCGGCGCGAATGGTCGTGGCACTGTCAGCAACGGTGATGGTGCTGTTGCGCAGGTCACCCGCGAGCGCGCTGCCGGTGATGTCACCGCCGATGCGGACCTGGCCGCCGCCGGTTGCGCCGCTCACATCGAGCGTCGCGGCGAACAGACCCACGGTCTCGCCCGTGATGGTGATGGTGCCGCCCTTGGCCGGCGTGACGTTGCGCCGATCAAAGCGCGAAGCCCACGCACGATCCGACGACAGATTCGAGCCATCGATAACACCCTCCACCAGCACGCGGCCGCTGCCTTGGCCGGCGATGGTGGTGTCGCTTGCGATGATCTCGCCCTTGGTGCGGATGGCCAGTCCATACACGTCGCCTGCGGCCATCGTCACCTTGCCACGGCGGGCGTCGATGCTGCCGGTGTTCGTGATGGCGGCATTCTCGCTGTCGCCCTGCGCGGGGCCGGCAACGCGCACGTGCATCACGTCGTTGCGACTGGTGAAGACCACGTCGGTGCCGGCAGCCATCGCGACAGTGCCTTGCGGCGCGACGATGTTGCCCATGTTGGCGACCTGGCCGCCCGCAAGCAGCACAGTGCCGCCCTGATCAACGCGGATGAGACCTTCGTTCGCGACGCGGCCGGTCATGCCGGTCACGCGGTCGATGCCGCGGTTGAAGTCCGCGTCGCTCATGTTGCCGGCGGCGGCGAACAGACCGTTGACGTTAATGACCGCACTGCGACCAAAGACCACGCCGGCGGGGTTCACGATGTAGACCCGGCCGTTGGCGCTCAGGTTGCCATCAATCCGCGTCGGTGCCGCGCTATTGATGCGGTTGAGCACGCGGCTGCCTGCATCCGGCTGTACGAAGCGGACTGATTCGTTGCTCCCGATGTTGAACGACCGGTAGTTGATGATCGAGCGGTCGCTCGCGTAGATGGTCGTGTTGCTGCCGTCGCGCACAAATCGCACGTTGCCCTGACGCACCTGCTCACCCTCGGGGCCGGCGTGAGCACTGGAAACGCAGCCCGCTGCGAGCGCGATGGCGGCGGGAACCGAAAGGCGGTTGAGGAAGAATGAAGCCCGCGCGAGCAAAGATGAACGGGTCATGGAAGGACTCCGGGGGAAAAGGCGGGAAGGCAGGCACAAAGGCACTGGGGCACGCAGGCACGGAGTGGAAGACGGCAGTTTGTGCGGTCGTTCATCTCGATGGTGATTGCGTGCTCCGTCTCTCTGTTACTTCGTCACTACGTCACGCTTCAGTACAGGAACGTCAGCAGGAAATGGAAGCGGTTGTCGCCGCTGTCCACGCGGTTGGCAGGGTCGTCCACGTCGGCCAGGGCCATGCCCCAATCCAGACGGGCAACGAGGTTGCGCTTCACCTGCAGCTCAGCGCCCAGGCCCGCGCCAATGAGCGAGTAGTTCTCTTCGCCGGGCGTCGAGCCGGAAACGAGCACGTGGCCCGCATCGACAAAGCCCTTGAAGATCAGGTCCCAGTCAGCACGACCGAACGCCTCTTGCGGGGCGTACCGGAAGTCCTTGCCCAGGAAGCTGGCCAGCTTCGCGTAGTCGCGGCCGTTCAGGGTGCCAGGGTCACTGACCTTGAACGTGCGCGGGTAGTGGAAGCGGTACTCAAGCGTACCCACCAGCGAGCTGTCGCCCGCCACCACGCTCTCGGGGTAACCACGAACGCTGAAGAAGCCACCCAGCACGTCCTGCTCGTTGGGAATCAGGCGGTTGTTGAACGCGTACTGCCCGCGGGCGGACAGAGCGATCTCATGCGCCAGCGTGGTCGGGCCCTTTTCGCCCTTGCCCTTATACACCTCGCTGATGAGCGGCTCGATGTAGAAGGAGTGGTACGCATCAAAACGCACAATCTGCCATTCTTCATCCACGCCCGGACGCCCCAGGCTGTTCAGGTCGGACTGGTTCACGCCCGAGATGTTGGGTTCCATCCACTCAAACGTCAGGCTCGCCGCGAACTCGTTCACATCCGTGAAGCGTTCGGCTCGCAGCCCGACGTAAGGCGTGAAGTACTGCTCTTCGCCGCGTTCGATGAAGAGATCGTTGGTGACCTGCACACTGTTGTACCGGGCACCGAAGATGCCATCAACAAAGAACCGGCCGTTCTGATACGCGGTGTAAGCCAGTTCGGCTCCCAGGTTGTAGTTCTGACCCGAGAAATCTTCGTCCGAGGCGCCCACATCGCTGGCGTCGTACTCGCTGTAGCCGCCGAAAACCTTCAGCCGCAGCACATCGCTGCGCAGCGGGAAGTCATAACTGCCCTGAATGCCGTTGGCTTCATCGACGCCAGCGGTAAACGCATCGATCCGAAGGATGTCGTCGTTGCCGGTGAGCTGGTTATGGCTGAAGCCCACGCGGTAGCGCCAGTCGTTGGTGCTCTCCGTGCCGGTGTTGCTGGTCTGGGCGTACACCGTCCAGGGCTTGCTTTCGTTGATCAGGTAATCAAGTGCGACCTGACCGACCTCTTCACCCTGGCCCACGCTCACATCCACGCGCCGGCCCGGATGGCGATTCAGGCGATAGACGTAGTCGTCAATGGCGCCCTTGCTGACCAGTTCGCCCGCCTTCACCGGGCTCTGCTCACGAATGCGGGCGTGCACGCCATCGCTGCTGTCCACTCGCGTGGTCTTGCCCGCCGCGATGCGCTTCTCCAACCGCTCCCCCACTGCCACGGTGCGCACCGTGCTGACTTCACCGGTCCAGACGATCAGACGCAGGTCGCCATCCTGATTGGGCCGCTTGTCCGCGCCGGTTTCGCTGTCAACGTCGTCGGGGTGCAGTTGCACGATAATGCTGGCCAGCCCGAGCCGCTCAAGTTCCTTGACGATGCCCTTGGCGACAGTGCTGAGAGCAGCCTGGCTGAAAGCACCCGGGTTCGCCGGGACAACTTCTTCCAAACGCAGGACAACCGTGGGCTCACCCGCACGCGGCGCGAGGTAACCGTCAGGCCCCTGCGCGAGTTCAATCGGCGCCGCCATCACCGAGTCAATCGCGGGGTGCTGGGGGTGCTCGCTGCGATACTCAAGCAGGAATCGCGACACCTTGTAGTTGGGGCCCTGCTCCGCGGCGGCTTCCGTCCGCCCCAGCGCGCTGGTTGCAGCGGCGGTGATCCGCTGCTGCCCGGGCTGACCCGGACGCACCGAATTGACATCGAACGGCTGGCCGCCCGAGGGAGACTGTTGTGCCAACGCCTGTCCGCACGTCGCCAGCAGCAATGCGGCGACCGACGGAATCACACCTTGACCGGCTGCACGACCTGCACGCTTCATCACGTTCCCTCGCGAGGACTAAAGGATTGGTACCATCGCTTGATGGCTCGGCAGCTTGTGCCAACGCCATCGCGCCACGACCCCAGGTCGCGCCGCTGGAACAAGGTATGCGGGATTTTCATCGGGAGCGTGCGACATGGCTCGAGCGACCGCACGAGAGAAACTGCAGCAGGACAACCCCTCTCACGGCAAGACGGTGATCGTGCCCAAGACCATGAAGCAATGGGCGGGCAAGAAAATGCTCATCCCCAAGCCCATCGATGTGGACGCACACATGCGCGGGGTGCGCAAGGGCTCGGTCATGACGCTCAGCACCCTCCGCGATCGGCTAGCCGCCGATGCCAAAGTCGACATCTGCTGCCCCCTGACCACCGGCATCTTCGCCCGGATAGCGGCAGAGGCGGCCGAAGAAGACCGGGCCGAGGGAAAAACCCGGATAACCCCGTGGTGGCGCACCGTGCGGGACGACGGCACTCTTATAGATAAGTTCCCGGGTGGCGGCTCCGTGCAGGCGCAACTCTTGCGCGAAGAAGGGGTCGAACTCGGAACGGTGGGCCGGAGTTCCAAACTGCGCGTGCTGACAGTCGTGCTCGCTGGCAAGGTCCGCAAAACCTGATCGGTTTTTGCGTCGATAACCCGGGCATGCATCTCTTTGCCCCCAGCGTGCTTTGTCTGGCCCTCACCCCCGGTGCGGTGGGTCAGGACGCCATGTCAGCCTTGCTTGATCGCTCCGCCAGTGTGACGAGCATCGCCGTCACGCTTGACACCCCTGCGGGAGAGACCGGCAAGCCGGAACGCATCGTTCTTGCGCTGGACAACCGGCGGCGACTGGCGTTTGCCCAGTACCGGTCTGAGGATGGCACGACCTATCCGCAGACGCCGGTCTCGTTCTTGTACTTTGCGGACGGCGTCGCCCGGAACAGCCGTGTGGGACGCGACATCTACATCGAGCACACCGATGTCGATCTATGGAGCAACCTCCCGCCGCGCAGCGCGATGCTGGCTCCATGGCCTGTGCTGGGCGCGCTGCACGAGCAGGCACAGACCGATCCGCGGCGCGAACTGGTCAAGACCGACACCGGCGCGACACTTCGCGCGCCCAAATTTGCGTACGCGCTGGATCTGCTCGCAGACGGCACGCTCACCGGAGCCAAGATCAGCCTGCCCGAATCCAACTGGAACGTCACTTTTGTCGACGCCTCACCCGTGCAGATCGGCGAGACCACGCTCGCGCTGCCTTCACGCGTGATTGAGCGCGAGACGACCCCGGAGGGTGAGCGCGTGACGACGTGGACCGTGACGTCGCTGGACGTGAACCCTGCTGACATCGATCAGCGATTGGCCTTTGACCCTGCGGCGCTCAATGTGAAGAAGTGGGACGTGGAAGCCGGCAAGATTCTGGATGCGTCGGGCAAGCAGGTGGGCATCGAGGAGATTCCCGCAGTGCGCGGCGTGGAAGTGTGGGAGCAGACCACCAAAGCCAGCGCATGGATCGCTGTGTGGAAATGGGGCTCGATCGTCGCGGGGCTGGGACTGGTGGGTTTCGTCCTCGACATGATCCGCCGACGGCTGTGAAGCACGAGGCCGTTATCGCCGCCGCCGCAGCGCGAGCATGAGACCACCCGCCACCACCATCGCAGCGCTGGCCGGCGCGGGGATGATCGTGAGCGTCACCGGAAACTGCGTGACCGGTGCAGCCGTCCACGTCGATGGTGCGCCGGGGTTCCCTGTCAGTACATGACCCGTCGGTACCGCGATGGAGAACCGCGAACTACTGACAAACGCCCCCGAAAACACCCGATCGCCCGCCGTGCCGTCCAGCCCGACGCTCATCGAGAAAATCGGCAGCGGATTTGCCATACCAGGCACTTGGCCTTGCCCACCCGGAAAGTTATCGATCGCAATACCCAACCCTTGCCCGGGCGGCAGCGTGTCCGTGATTCGATCCACAAACAGGACATTGCTCACGCGGCGCGACACCGCCGACTGGAGCGACAAGGGCCGCGGCGACGGCAACACAGCGACCGGCACCGCCGGCGTAATCCGGCTTACGCCCGTCACAACATCACCGTTGGGCGCCGCCGTCGTCGACCACCCCTCCATGAGCGCGTAGGTCAGATTGGGCACACTTCCACTGGGCACCGCCACCCCGTTCTCCCGCACCGTCGTCACCGCCCGCACCCACACCGACCCCTGTGACTGCGACGCGACAATGCTGCCGGTCTGCCATGTGGCGCCACTATCCAGCGATACCTGCCACTCGCAGTCCACTGAGCGCTGCGCCATCGCGGGGGCTGAGATCATCACAACACCCACAAGCACGAGTGAACGAGCAAGCAAGCGAACAAGCATGTCACAACCTCCCTGAAAAGCAACCCGCAGGCACGCGGGGCGGACATGCACAGTCTACTGCCTTTCAGACGCGGTGCAAGCGGTTTGTGGCACAAAGGGTCCCGCGAATTCGCGCTCTTGCCGTTTCTTCATCTGCGGCAGCACGATTACCCCCCCCCCGAACCTATCCCACCCGCAACGTCTGCGTGCGATGAGGGGTTGTGCGCGTTGATCGCACTTGGGCAAAGACAGCGTCCTGCCTCGCGGCCATCGTGCCGGTGGCAAAGCCCGCCGAGCGTGGTGTGTGGGGGCACCGGCACCGTCGACTGTGATCGGGGGTGATCAGCGTCTCGATCACGCCGCGGCCGCTTGCGGTGTCACCTGCCAGCGCACGTGCACCTCAGTCGGAATGAGACTGGCTCGCGCGTAACTGTGCAGGCGCTCAATCGTGAGCGTGGTGAGTTCGTAGCCGCGCGCCAGCACCGTGCGGCCGTCCTGACTGACGATGTCGTCAAGCAGTTGCATGCCTTCACGCAGTTTGCCGATGGCGACCTTGCCCGATTGATACTCAATCGCGACCTTGGGCGTGCCCGCATGCTCCTTGAGCAGTTCCTCCACCACGATGAGCACCTGCTCCGCAACCGGTGAGCGGTCGAGTTGGAGCGACTCGGTGATCTCCTGGGCCTTGCACACACCTCGGCGCACGCGCTCCACGTCTATCGCCACGCGCAGCACGCGTGCAGGCAACGCGACGGGCGACGCCGTGTTGAGAGCGTGGAAGGGCGTGTCGTCGCAGCATGTCGCCACGATCTCTGAAACCTGCGCAAGCCGCGGGATGTGATGCAGAAGTTTCGCACCCGACTTCGCACACTCGCGCAGGTTCGCATCCTCGAACATCGCCGCATCACTCAAGTCTCGCATGACGGCAAAGCCCAGCAGACTCAGGCTCGCCGCAATAGGCAGACGCCAGTCGGCCGCGAGGCCGATCTTGGTGGCGATGCGCCGCGTGTTGGCGCGAATCGCCGCGGTTGAGACAGCAAGCGTGGGGCGCGAGATCGTCATCGCGTCTGTCAGCAGCCGAATGGACCCGGCGAGCGTGTCCCGCAGCAGCACACGCTCGGCGGTGATGAGTTCATACTGGCGCATGCCTGCGGCGATCGCGGCGTCCATCGTTTCGGGCGTACACGGCTTGTTCAGAAAGCGGAAGACTTGACCGCGGTTGATGGCCTGGGCAGCCGTGGTCTGATCGACATTGCCCGTCAGCATCATGAGGACGCTGTCTTTGGCCATCGGTCGCACGGCCTCGAGAAACTCCACGCCGTTCATGCCCGGCATCTGCATGTCGGTGATGATGACGGCAAAGGGTCCCTTCTCCTTCACGAGCGCGATGGCGGCGGCACCGCCCTGCGCGGTGACGAGATTCCACTTGCGCCCGACGGAGCGACGGAAGCCCGCGAGCACGTTGGCGTCATCATCAACGATCAGCAGGCTGAGGGGCGCGGCGACGGGGGTGGGCGACGCGTGTTCGACGATGTTCATGCGGCGTGCCTTTCTCTGCGCAGACGCGACCACTCGAGACCGCGCGTGACAAGGAAGTCCTCGCAAGGTTCGATCGCTTCAACATACCTCGAAACCGGATTGAGCGATCGGGCGGCATGCACATACGTCAGCGGATGCGCCGCCTCGTTCACGCTTGACTTGAACGGATCATCCTGAAACGTGACAGCCTCGACGATGGCATCGTTGAACGCCCACAGTCCCAGGGCGTAGCCACCGACATGCTGCTGGGGCGCGCCGCACGCGGAAGCCTCCGCCTTGTGCAGTTTGACGCCCGAGTCCGCGAGTTTGCACGCCGCCAGCAGATTGAGCGGCTCATAGCGTGCCAGCAGCGCGCGCCCGATGAGACTGAGCGTGCCCGCCAGCAGCGACTGCTCAACAACCGTCTGCGACTGCCCGGCCTTGCGCGCCAGCGACTCGGCCGTGGCGCCGATGCGCAGACTCGCTGCCCAGAGCGAGGAGATGACATGCGAGCATGCATCGTCCGCCGCGAGACAGTCAAATGCGTGTGCCGTGACGGCGATGGCGCGCAGGTTGCGCGTTCCCAGCAGCGAGACGGCGTCCTTGGCGGTGCTGATGCGACGCGGCATGCCGAAGAACGACGTGTTGACGAGCTGAATGAGCTTGGTCTTGAGGGCCATGTCGCGATCGACGATCTCCGCGATGGCGGTGAGCGACGCGTCGGCGTCCAAGGCCTTGGCCAGCATGGTGTGCGTGCTGGCCAGCAGCGGAAGCGACACCACACCCGCGCTCACCTTGCGAAGCCGGCGCGATTCCAGCAGCTTGCGCACTGTCTGAGCGCGAAGAATGGTGGTTCGCACCGCGTCGGGGTCACAGGGCTTCTGCAGGAACTGGTGGACCGCGCCGATGTCACCCAGCAGCTCCGCCTGATCGGTCTGTCCGGAGAGAATGACGCGCAGCGCATCAGGCCAGCTCTGCTGCACGCGACGCAGCACCTGCGCACCGTTCATGCCGGGCATGCGCATGTCAGACACGACCACATCCGCGGGCGACTCGTTCATCGCCCGGATCGCCCCCTCGCCGGAATCGACGAAGCGCATGTCCCAGTCAAGGCGGCTGGCGCGAAGCTGGCGACGCAAACCGTCGAGAATGCGCGGTTCATCATCCACGAAGAGCACACTGAATTGCTGTGACATGACGTGTCCTCCTCAGGCGGCCTGGGCGATCTCACTCTCGTTCTGGGCAATAACCGGCAGACGAACGATGAAAGTGGTGCCCACGCCCGGCTCAGACTCAAAGACCATCTCACCAGCGTGTTTGTCCACAACGATGCTGCGACTGATGGCAAGGCCCTGCCCCGTGCCCTTGCCAACGCCTTTGGTGGTGAAGAACGGCGTGAAGAGGCGCGGCTGCACCGCCGCGGGAATGCCCGCGCCGTTATCAGCCACGCGAATCTCGATGTAGTCACTGCCTGCTCGCGTGCTGACGGTGATGAGCCCCTTGCCGCCCGAGGGGCCGTGCTTTTCAGCGATCGCGTCAGCAGCGTTGACGACCATGTTGAGAATGACCTGATTGAACTCCGCGACAAGACACGGAATCATCGGAAGGTTGGGATCAAGTTCGGTCTTGAGGTCCGCGACATACTTCCAGCGGTGCGTACAGACCACGATGGTCGATGCGACGGCCTTGTTGATGTCGAGCAACTGCTTCTCCGCACTCCCGGGGTGCGAGAAGTCCTTCATCGCACGAACGATGGTGGAGACGCGTTCCAGACCATCAAGCGACTGCTCAATGGCGGCCGGCACCTCGACACGCGCGAACTCATAATCAAGCTGTTCGAGATCGCTTTGGATCTGCTGACGACGCTCTTCCCACGATTTCGCGCCCGCGTCCGCATCAAGCTGCTTGGCGTAACTCTCAACCACCTGCAGAAGCGAAGCGAACTGCGCCTGCAGGAAGCGTGTGTTGTCACTGACGTACTGCACGGGTGTGTTGATCTCGTGAGCGATCCCCGCGGCGAGTTGGCCGATGGACTCGAGCTTCTGCGCCTGGGCGAGACTGGCTTCCAGAGCCTTGCGATCGGTGATGTCGGCGTAGATGCTCAGCACGCCCACCACCTCGCCCGACTCATCGCGCATGGGCACTTTGCTGGCAAGGTACTGGCGATGCTTCCCGCCGCTGACGCGCGAGATCTCCATGCTCAGCAGCGCGCGGCCCGTTGCGATGACGATCGCGTCCTGCTGCTGATTGACCGCGGCTTCCTCAAGTTCGACGGGAAGGTCTTTCTCCGTCTTGCCTTCAATGTCCTTGGGAGCGGTCAGTCCCACGAGCCCTGCGAACGCGGTGTTGCAGCCGCGATACACAAGTTCGCGGTCCTTCCACACGACGTAGTAGGGAATGTGTGACATGACGCTGGTCAGCAGTTCGCGCTCACGATACATCACGTGCTGCGCTTCCACCAGTTCACGCGTGCGGGCCAGCACGGCAGACTCCGTGCGCTCGCTCTCCAGTGCGTTCACCGCCTGCGCCTCAGATGTGTCGCGCAACTGACGCATGCCGGCAAGGCACGAGTATGACAGGACACCCGCGCCGGCGGACAACCAGCCGGCCGCTTCGACGGCTCGATGCAACGAGATGGCATCGGTCATCGTCGCGATGACGATCCCGCTGACACTCAGTGCGCCAGCGGTCGCCGCCACCACCGGCCACTCGCGATACATCGCCAGCAGCGCGAGCGAGAAGCACGCGTGGAGTTGGGCGGCGGATTCATCCGAGCCCGTGGAGAGGTACGCAACGGACGCGAACGTCTGGCTGGCTGCGACGATCCATCGCGTGCTTGTGTAGCCTGCCTTCAGCTTGGCTGCGGCACCCGCGCCGGCGAGCAGACCGCCGGCGATCAGCAGAGCGGTATGGCCCGAAAGCGCGAACACCGCAAAGGCTGCGACCGCCTGCGCGATCATGGCAAACGTCATAACGCGATCGGTCTGAAGGTACATCTCAGACCGATGGTGCACAAACAGCCAGTGCGACGCCTCTTTCGTTTCCTGCTGCGATTCCACGCGACTCGCCTCCCCAGCCTCGCTCACGCCTGACCTTTCCCGTGTGTTGGTGGCGGTAGTCACGCCCCAACCCTGTCAAACATCGCCCGTCACGTGAGACGGCGGAACTGAAATGGTGGAGTTTGCACGTTTCTGGTCGTTGATATGTGGCGCAACAGCCGCAACTGGGCAGGCTTCTCCAGATTCTCAAGGCACGTACACAGCCCAAACAGTACGATAATGCCGGATTTGCTGAGGGTGCCGACCAGCGAGTGACGCTCTGTGCGATAGAAGGAGCAATTGGCTCGCTTCTGTCGTTATTTGTGGTACATTGCATTCGCGATGAGCAAGGGCATGGAGAAGTTCGAAGTCGAAGACGTTTCCACGGTGATCGGTCCGGGTACTGCGTGCCCGATCGAGGGGCCCGGCACGCTCATTGGGCAATACAAACTGCTGCAGGTGATCGGCGAGGGCGGCTTTGGGTTCGTCTACATGGCTCAGCAGAACGAGCCGGTGCGCCGCAAGGTCGCGCTCAAGATCGTCAAGCCGGGCATGGACACCAAGCAGGTCATCGGCCGCTTTGAGGTCGAGCGCCAGGCTCTGGCGATGATGGACCACCCCAACATCGCGAAGGTCTACGACGCGGGCATGACGGCGACGGGTCGGCCTTACTTCGTGATGGAACTGGTCAAGGGCGTGCCCATCAATGAGTACTGCGATGACGCGAACCTGACGACCAAGGAACGTCTGGACCTGTTCGTCACCGTGTGCCATGCGATTCAGCACGCGCACACCAAGGGCATCGTGCACCGCGACCTCAAGCCCAGCAACGTGCTGGTCACGCTGCATGACGACAAGCCGATCGTCAAGGTCATCGACTTCGGCATCGCCAAGGCGATGAACCAGGACCTGACCGACAAGACGGTCTTTACCGAGTTCCGTCAGTTCATCGGTACGCCCGAGTACATGAGCCCCGAGCAGGCCGCCATGAGCGGGCTCGACGTCGACACGCGCAGCGACACGTACTCGCTGGGCGTGATTCTGTACGAACTCATCGCCGGCGTCACGCCCTTTGACAGCGCCCGCCTGCGCGGCGCAAGCCTGCAGGAGATTCAGCGTGTGCTCAAGGAAGAGGAGCCGCCCCGGCCCTCCACACGCCTGAGCCGCGCCTTGCGTGAAGAGAAGCAGGCGACGAAATCGGGCGCTGCCGAGAACAGCGCCCAGCCAGCAAGCAAGACGGGCACACAGACCGCGGCCTTCATCGCACGCCACCGCCGTACAGACGTACAGACGCTGCGCCAGCAACTGACGGGCGATCTTGACTGGATCGTGATGAAGTGCCTGGAGAAGGATCGCGCACGCCGGTACGAAACCGTGTCGGCGCTGGCGGAGGACATTCGCCGGTACCTTGCGCACGAGCCGATCATCGCTCGCCCGCCCACCACCGTGTACCGCGCGCGCAAGTTCGCACGGCGCAACCGCGGCGGGCTGGCCGTGGCGCTGGGCGCTGTGTGCGCACTGGTGCTCACGTTCGCGGGGCTGATTTACGGCTTGGCAGAAGCTCGCCTGGAACGTGACAAGACCGCTCAGCGCGAAACAGTGACCCGCGCCGAAATGCTGCTGGCGACCATGGACTCGGTGCGCCAGTACACCATCAAGAACGTTCGCCCCGCTCTGGAAGAGACCAATGCCGGCATAGGCAGCGGCGATGGCGCGGCGGGGCACGCGTCCGTCGAACTCACGCCCGAAATGCGTGCCAAACTCGATGACGAGAACTTCCGCAGCGAGATGGTGCCCGGCTTCTCCGCGATGCAGGTGGCCCGCCACTTTGCAGCCAACGAGAAGTACAGGCACTTTGTCTACCGCGAGGCCAGCCCAAACCCCACCAACCGCAGCAACAAGACCGATCCCTTCGAAGAGTCGCTGGTCGCCAAGTTTCAGGAAGATCGCGACACCAAGGAATCAACCGGCATCATCGAGCGCAACGGCGTGCGCACTTTCTATATCGCGCGACCCATGATCGTCGGCGACGCGCGCTGTCTCGACTGTCACACCACCCCGGAGAGAGCCCCGCGCCGTCAGGTGGAGCTCTACGGCACAGAAGGCGGCTACAACTGGAAACTGGGTGACGTGATCGCGACGCAGGTCGTGTATGTGCCCGTCAGCGAAGCATTCAAGGCCGACGAGTCGCGCACCTTCACCGTGCTCGCCGCGCTCGCCGGTGCGTTTGTGCTCATTATCGCCGCCGGTATGTACCTGCTACGCAAGGCGTGAGGCTTGTCAGAAGGTGAGCGGATTGTCCATGACCGGACGACGACGCGGCAACTTGGGGGCCGGAGCCGTCAGCGCGTCTTTGGCGGTGTGCATCAAGGCCTGACTGAGTTTCTCGTGATCGGGCACCGCGTCGAGCAGTTCAATGAAGTCCTCGACTTTGTGGGCCGCGGGCCACAGTGGATTGACCTTGCGGATCGCCGCGTCACCAAGAGCTTCCTGCACGCTCAAGAACCATGCACTGTCGGGCAGAGCCTCGCGCGGGGCGGTGCGCAGCGACTTTTCTCTCCAGCCCTTGAGCGACGCCGGCGGCTCCACCTGCACACGAGCCACGATGTTCTCAAACTCACCCACGCCCACACCCACGATGGGCCACTTGCCGCTACTGGTGGTCGGCTCCTTGACCAGGGCGAGCACGGGCACCTTGCGGTTGCGGGCCACCTCACGGAACTGGCAGCCATCCAGCCCGATGACGGGCGGCTCAAGCAGATAGAACCCCGGCTCGATGCGGGTCTCTGGAGAAGGCAGACTGTTGAGCACGAACACGCCGCCAGCGTCACGGGCGTCGGTCGCCAGATGACGAATCTGCCGGCGGGCTTCCTGCAGCGGCATCGCGATGCGCGAGATGCGATCAAAGTCCAGCACGCGCCGGGCTTTGTCCATGGCTCGCAGGCAGAACTCCTGCGCCGCGAAGTAGTCGGTCGCCTCCAGCGCGACGCTCGCTCGCTCCATCAGCGCATCGATCGCGCTCGAAGCAGCGGCGATGCGCGCATCCGAGTGCGTCGGAAACTGACTTGGAACGCCTGCCAGACTCATGCGCCTGACGCGCCCCCTTCTTGATCGCGTGACCCCGTGCCTTCGCGAGGCAGCGAGCCGACGTGGTCAGCAAGCGCATCCAGCAGTTTTTCCCAGGCCTGCGCTTCATCGCACAGGTCGTACTCCAGCACATCCGCCAATGCCGCCCAGTCCTGACTGCCCAGAGCGGTCTTGACGCGCCGCAAGTGCATCAACAGACGCGACGACGCGTTCGCAAAAGTCTCGCCTTCGGGCAGCCCGTGGAGTTGCACACCCCCCAAATCGGTCTCCAGCAGGCTGCCGCCACGCTCGACCAGATCCTTGACCGTCTGCCACGTCTGAAAGATGGCCTGCAGACCGGCGATAGCCTCCTGGCCCTTGTCGGCGTGGATCAGTTCCGCCACGCGGTGCTGTTCATCAAGCAAGGCCCGGAGGGCCTCGGCGCCGTCGCCCAGCGTCACCTTCACCAGCGTGCGCGGGTCGGCGGAAATCAGTTGGACGAGACCAAATTGCCCCTCGCTATCACTGGGGCTGCTCAGGGCTTCGTCGGTCAGCATCGCGCCGTCGCCCTTGACCTCGATAATCACCCGGCCCCGGGCCCGGGCCTGGTTGACGCCCTCAGCCAGTGCTGCCGCCAGTGTGGGGCGAGCGATAACCATGGGTTGGCCGTCAAGGGTCACTTGCATACACACAAGATGCGCTATGTTGGCCGTTTAACCAGAAATCCCGGAACAATCGATACAGAAAATATTGACACGCGTCGACCCGGACGCTGCGTTTGCGCTTCGTTTGGACAACCCTTGCGCGATTCGGCAAGCCCCGCGCTATGCGGACGTTGCGGTTTCGGCCTCACGACGCCGCTGCTTGTGAATGAGCCGGATATTGCGGGCGTAAATCACCAATCCCGATGACTGCCCCAGCACGCCCACGAAATCCTGACGCCAGACGAAGTAGACGAAGAGCGCGACACCGCCGCCCAGACTCAGATACCAGAATGCGGGGGGCACAACGCTGCGGCGTTCCTTCTCGCTGACCATCCATTGCAGGAACATGCGTCCGCTGAAGGCGAGCTGGCCTCCGAGCCCAAGCAGGACCCACGCGAGGCTCGCCCAGCTTGTGATGTTGAAGAGGCGGAAGAAGAGGTTGTCGCCTTGGTGCACGACGTCATGCAGCGTCTGGGGACCGAATCGCTCCTCGAACTGGGCGCTGGTCATGGACGGCGAGGCGTAGCCGTTGCGCAGCAAGACGCGGAAGGTGGACGTGTCAGGCTGGGCGGTGGGCTGGGTCACTTCCACAACACCGCGCGCGTTGCCAAGGCGAAACTCCACCGTGCGTGCGCCGTCGGCGGGCTTGATTCCGGTGAACTGGTTCTTGCTGCTCCACACCAGCCATGCACCCAGGGCCAGCACCAGAATCATGAGGGCGGGAGGTTCCCACTTGAAACGTTTCATCGTGCAAGGCTAGCAACGCATCGCGCGTCAGCGGGCCCTCGCCATGACGGGCGTGCCCGCCACCTCAATGATGCTGTCCAGCATCGCAGGCGAGTACGCTGAGCCGTCGCGCACGAGCCGGGCGAGCATGCGATCACGCGTGTGGGCGTACTCCACGTCCGTCAGACCAAGATCGCGCAGGGCGGCGAGCACTTCACGCATGTCCATCAGGGTGCGCATCGTGCCTGATCGCTCGGGCGTGGTGGCGAGATACCACATGAAGTCGCCGGGCTCGATGGGCGTCTGTCCGCGCACGGCATATGCGGCGAAGGCGTCGTCGAGATCGGCGATGATCATCCGGGTGCGATCGCTGCCCGGACCGCCGAAGACGGCGTCGTGCAGCGTGACAACCTGAACGACTCGTGCACGATCAAACCGGGCCGCGGCGACACGCACTTCGTCACTGTCGCTGGCCATGACGCGCATGTCGTTGAAGACGCTGCGAGAGACCAAGCCATATGACAACACTTCGAGCGCCGACGTTGAACGTGCACGCACGGCGATTTCGCGGAGCAGATCAATGTCGTACACGGGCACGCGCACCGGCGCGGTGATGTCCGGCTCACGCGGCACGATATCGACCAACTGCGCAATGGCAGGAGGAGGCGGAGGC
>VYMG01000199.1_pt1 | contig 28732 bp, 26 predicted proteins | sample 5115261 | NCBI WGS metagenome assembly VYMG01 (sample SAMN12291781, study PRJNA351875) | freshwater metagenome | isolation source: freshwater lake | place: USA: Michigan, Wintergreen Lake | collected 2013-08-08
TCCTCGCAGGCATCGAACCAGCCGTCGATGGCGACTGCATGCCCCGCGAAGCGCTCGTGCAGCGATGCCCGGTAGGCGGCCTCGGGATGGCAAATGCCGAACTCGAACGACGGAAGCCGGACGAGGTCGTACGGGTTCGCGCAGGGCGCGAACTTGAGGTGGCCGTCGGTCAGCCAGTCGAGCAGGCGGCCGAACTGGCCGTCGCGCCCCGGGTCAGGGCCGACGCCCGCGACATAGTGCACGCCGGTGGCGAAGACCCAGTCCTTGCGCCGGAAGGTCTGTGTCTGTCCTCCAGGGGTGTGGTGCTGTTCGAGCACCAGAACACGCCGCTGGCGCCGGGCCAGTGTCGCAGCGGCTGCCAGCCCGCCGATGCCCGAACCGATCACGATCGCGTCCCACATGGATGCCTCCCGCATACGCCGACACGTCCTCCACCATGGCGCCTGGACGTGTCGGCTTGGCGACAAGGTACCGTCGTCCACCATCGCATGCCCGCCTCAGTTGCCCACACGCATCGCGGACGACCAGGGGCCTCTTGACGATCGGCAAGAATGCGGGCTGCACAGAACTCGCACCCCGGACGAAGATCCACGCTGTCAGAAGCGCTCGGGAACGAACATCTCCGGCGGCACGGGCCGCCTTGCGTAGTCTGCATGCCGCTCGCGCTCCGGCAGCACGATCTCGGGTCGTTCGGTGTCGTGGTAGTCGAACTGCGAAAGCAGGTGCGCGATGCAGTTCAGGCGAGCCCGCTTCTTGTCGACGGCCTGGACCACCCACCAGGGTGCCTCGGGAATGTGGGTGCGCTCGAGCATCTCCTCCTTGGCGCCGGTGTAGTCCTCCCAGCGCCGGCGCGACTCCAGGTCCATCGGTGAGAGCTTCCACTGCTTCAGCGGATCGTGGATGCGCCCGAGGAAGCGGAGATGCTGCTCCTCGTCGGTGATCGAGAACCAGTACTTGATCAGGCGAATCCCGGCGCGCACCAGCATGCGCTCGAACTCCGGCACCGTGCGAAAGAACTCCTCCACTTCCGACTCGGTGCAGAACCCCATGACGCGCTCGACACCGGCCCGGTTGTACCAGCTGCGATCGAACAGCACGATCTCGCCACCGGCTGGCAGGTGCGGAACGTAGCGCTGGAAGTACCACTGCGTCTTCTCGCGGCTGTTCGGCGCCGGCAATGCCACCACACGACACACCCGCGGGTTCAGGCGCTGCGTGATGCGCTTGATCGCGCCGCCCTTGCCGGCAGCATCGCGCCCCTCGAAAAGGATCACGACCTTCTGCCCGGTGTGGGCCACCCAGTCCTGGAGCTTCACCAACTCGCGCTGAAGCGCGAACAGGTTCCTGAAGTAGTTCTGGCGGTCGCTGCGCGCACTCTCACTGGTCGTCGAGTTCAGCGCTTCGTCGACCGCACGATCCTCGATCTCCATCTCCAGTTCCTCGTCGTATCCGTCGATCAGATCGGCTCGGATGCGCTCGATGAGCTGGTCCCGCTCGTTGGGTGTTGTCATGCTGGTCCCTTCGGTCCAAGTCAGAAGTCATGGACATCGTCACACGTCGGGCCGGTCGGCCGCAACGGGCGGTCGGAACGATGGCTGTGGCGCAGATCCGGGGGAAGCAAGACAGCGCACCCCGATGCTTCGGACGACCGCCCCGCGAAGCGGACCAAGCGTGGACGCCCACGGTGACCAATGCATGACATCGGACCCTGGAGCTTTTGAGAGTCCACGGCGCCGACCGACATCACGCCGACGGCAGCAGATCTCGCGCTGTCACGAGCGATTCACGGCGGCTCGATATCACTGCGAGCCGTCGCGGCCCGGCCGCGTCGACTCACAACAATCAGGAGCACGCCTTGAATCGTCCAACTTCGCTTGCCGTTCTCTTCCTTGCTGCCCTCGCCTTGTGCGGTGCAGCCGCCGCCCCTTCGTTCGCCGACGACGACCGCGGCAACGACAGCTACGCCATCGGACTGTGGGGAGACCTGCCCTACTCGACCCTGCAGGCGACCACCGGGGTGCCCAACCTAATCGCCGACATGAACGCCCACCGCCTGGCCTTCACCGTGCATGACGGAGACCTCAAGCAGGGCTCCGGCAGCCTGTGCGACGACAACCTGTACTTCCAGGCACTCGCGTTCTTCGACGCGCTGCGCGCTCCGGCGATGTTCACCCCGGGCGACAACGACTGGACCGATTGCGACCGGCCCTCGAACGGCGGCTTCAATTCCCGTGAGCGACTCGACCGCGAGCGTGCCATCTTCTTCGCTTCGCCGTACTCGCTGGGCCAGCGCAAGCTGCGTCAGGAAGTGCAGACGGATCCGCTGTGCCTCGGCCTGAACGGCGCCGTACCCTGCGTGGAGAACCGCCGCTGGACGGTGGGCCGGGTCACGTACGCGACTCTGAATGTGCAGGGGTCCTGCAACAACCTCTGCGATACCGCGCCCGATGCTGCCGAGTGGGCGGCCCGCAACGCCGCCAACATCCAGTGGCTGCGCCAGACCTTCGCCCAGGCGAAGGCCCGTGGTTCACAGGCAGTGATGCTGATTTCCCAGGGCAATCCCGGGTGGGACCAGAGCGACCCGACGCGCGCTCCGTTGCGTGATCCCAAGACGCTGGCGCAGACCGACGGCGCGCCGGACGGGTTCCGCGATTTTCTCGTGGCGCTGCGTGACGAGGTGACGGCGTTCCGTCGACCGGTGGCCTACGTCCACGGTGATTCCCACTACTTCCGCGTCGACAAGCCATTCCTCGACGCGCAGGGCCGCCGCCTCGAGAACTTCACCCGCGTCGAGACCTTCGGCAACAGCGCCGGCAACGGCAACAACGACGTCCAGTGGATCCGTGTCCATGTGGAGCCGCGCAGCCGCGAGGTGTTCTCTTACGAGCCGATGATCGTGCCGGGCAACCGCACGGCGGTCGCGATTCCGGAGTGAGCACCATGAGCACACAGAATCGTCGAGAGTTCCTCCGCACGGTCGCCGTCGGTTCAATGGCCGTGGGCGGCGCGGTCGCGCTGGCCGGCTGCGAGTTGGGCAGCTTCGGGTTCGAGCATGGCGTGGCCAGCGGGGACCCGCTCGCCCACCGCGTGGTGATCTGGACGCGCGTCACCGCGGACGAAGCCATGCAGGAGATCTGGAAGAAGCTGGAGGCCGAGGCGGCGGGCAGCCTGCAAGCGAGACAGCGCTGGCTCGAGTCGCGAAGCGTTCCCGTGGCGTGGGAAGTGGCCCGCGACAGCGCATTCGCTCAAGTGGTCGCGCGCGGAGCGGTGCCGGCTCGCCCTGACGCCGACTTCACGGTCAAGGTGGATGTCACTGGGCTGCGCCCGGGCACCACCTACTACTACCGATTCAACTGCCTCGGCGCCATCTCTCCGGTGGGCCGAACCCGCACCCTGCCGCACGGCACCGTCGAGCAGGTTCGACTGGCGGTGGTGTCCTGCTCGAACTATCCGGCGGGCTTCTTCAACGTCTACGCGAGGATCGCCGAGCGCGACGACCTCGACGCCGTCGTGCATCTGGGCGACTACCTCTACGAGTACGCGGCCGGCGGCTATGCCTCGGAGCAGGCTGCAGCGCTCGGCCGGGTGGTGGATCCCGCCGGCGAGACACTCTCTCTGGCCGACTACCGCGCCCGGCACGCCCAGTACCGGCGCGACCCTGACGCCCAGGCCATGCACGCGGCCCTGCCCATGATCGCGGTGTGGGACGACCACGAGATCGCGAACGACGCGTGGAAGGACGGCGCCGAGAACCACAGCGACGCCACCGAAGGCAGCTGGGTGGCGCGACGCGCCGCGGCGATCCGGGCGTATCACGAGTGGATGCCGACCCGGTTGCCGGACCCTGCACGGCCGGAGCGCATCTTCAGAAGCTTCGATTTCGGCAACCTGGTTTCGTTGCACATGCTCGACACGCGGCTGATCGGCCGCGATCGCCAGCTGGCGCTGACCGACTTCGTCGGGCCCGCCGGTTTCGATGCGGCCGGATTCGCTGCCGCCATCGGCAACCCTGCGCGGCAACTGCTCGGTGCCGAGCAGACCGCCTGGCTGCAGACCCAGATGTCCCGCTCGCAGGCGAAGTGGCAGTTTCTCGGCCAGCAGGTGCTGATGGGTCGCATGAACGTCCCGCTGCCGCTCCTGCAGGGCACGCCAGTCTCGGTCTACGCTGCCGCTGCGGCCAAGGCGCAGGCGGGCCTGCCGCTCACGGCGCAGGAAGCGGCTCTGCTGGCACAGCCATCCTTGCCTTACAACCTGGACGCCTGGGACGGCTATGCGGTCGCCCGCGAGACGGTCCTCGGCTTCGCGCGTTCCCTCGACCGCAATCTCGTGGTCCTGGCGGGCGACACGCACAACGCGTGGGCAAACGACCTGGCGGATGCCTCGGGCGTGAACATCGGGGTCGAGTTCGCGACGCCGTCGGTCACGTCTCCGGGATTCGAGACGATCTTCCCCGACGAGGATCCGTTGGCCTTCGCCGGGGCGCTGCAGCAGCTGATCGGCCCGCTGGTGTACGCCGATACCAGCCGGCGAGGCTACCTCGAAGTGGAAGCCCGGCACGAGCAGGTGCAGGCGCGCTGGATCTACGTCGACACGGTCGTGGCACGCAGCAGCGGGGCCACCGTGGGGCGCAGCCTGCGCACCCTGCCGGGCGCGGGCGGAAGGCGCATCGTGGAGGTGTGAGCAAGGCTCGGCAGCTGTCATCGGGTTTTCACCGCCCTCGGCGAAAGTACAGGGGCTTCTATCGCCACGGAACGATTTGTCCGCCTTCAGCCGCATCCACCGCCGCGGGCTTGCCGCCCTGATCCTGACCGCTGCGGTCGCGCTGCAGGGTTGCTCCCCGCAGTCTCTGCTGCTTCATCAAGCTGCCGACGCCCTGGCGCAGCAGGGGACGGCGCCCGAAGACGATCTGCTGCTGGCCCGTGACGCCGCGCCCTTCTATCTGAAGTCGGCGGAGTCCGTGCTCGCCCGCGTGCCCGGTCACCTGCGGCTTGCCGAGGCGGTGACGGCCGGACTCACGCAGTACGCCTACGCCTTCATCGCCTTCGAGGCCGATCTCATGGACTCGCGGGATGCCAAGGCCGCGCGGCAGATGCGCGAGCGCGCTGCGGCGATGTACGGTCGGGCGTTCGGACATGCACAGCGGGCCCTGGAGACCGTACAGCGCGGGCTGTCCTCGCCTCGCGCCGAGAGCGCGATGCCGGTCGAGGCGGTGCCACTGGCGTATTGGGCCGCCGCGGCCCTGGCCGCGCGTGTATCGGCGGCCAAGGACCCCGCCGTCATTGCCGAGCTGCCAAGGGCCGTTGAGATCGCGCGTGCTGCCTACGCCACCTCGCCCGACCACGCGCACGGCGCGCTGGCCTCGCTGCTGGGCAGCCTGGAGGCCGCACGCCCCGGCGGATCTCCGGCGCTGGCGCGCACCTACTTCGAGCGCGCTCTCTCCGCTGGCGGGGACAAGCGCCCCGGCGTGCGCGTGGCTATGGCCGAATCGATCGCCCTGCCCGCAGGTCAGAGAGCCGAATTCGAGCGCCTGCTACAGGAAGCGCTCGCCTTGCCTGTGCCGGCCGGTGACCTGGATGCACAGGTGATGCACCGACGCGCACGCTGGCTGCTTGATCGCGCCGACGACCTCTTCTGAACCCGCCGGCCCCACCGCTCTCCCACCCGCAGACACCATGACCCTCCGCCGTCGTCCGTTCGTTCATGCCATGGCTGCGGGCCTGTGGCTCCCGGCCACAGGCGGCGCCCACGCGCAGGCCGCGGTGCCGCTGCGGATCGGCACGGTGGTCCCGAAGAACTCCGTCTACCACCAGGCTCTACTCGAGCTCGGCGAGAGCTGGCGAACCGCGCAAGGGCCCTCGGGAAGGTTCAACGTCTTCACGGATGGCAGCCAGGGTGGCGAGTCCGAAATCGTGCGCCGCATGCGCATCGGGCAACTGCAAGGGGCGCTGATGTCGGTGGTGGGCCTGCGCGAGATAGAGCCGACCATCGCCGCGCTGCAGAACCTGCCCTTGCTGTTCCGTGACTGGGACGAGGTCGACTTCGTGCGCGAGAAGATGCGCGCTGGCATGGAGGCGCGCTTCCGCGAGCGCGGGTTTGTCGTCATCGGCTGGGGCGATGCGGGCTGGGTGCGCTTCTTCTCGAAGGATCCAGGCCAGCGGCCGGACGACTTCAAGCGGATGAAGTTCTTCGCCTGGGGATCCGAGCCCGAGCAGCAGGCGATCATGAAGAGTCTGGGCTACACGCCGGTGCCGCTGGAGACGAACGACATCCTGCCTGCCATGCAGACGGGCATGATCAACGTCGTGCCGTCTACGCCGTACTTCGCGCTGGCCACCCAGGTCTACGAGACGGCGCGCCACATGCTGGAGATCAACTGGGCCCCGATCGTCGGAGCGCTCGTGGTCACCGCCAAGGCCTGGGAGGCGATGAGCCCTGCCGCTCAGCAGGCGCTGCGCACCGGCGGCGACAAGGCCGGCATCGCGATGCGCCAGCGGGCCCGCGCGGAGGTCGACGAAGCAGTCGACGCCATGAAGAAGCGCGGTCTCGTCGTCCATCGGCCGACACCCGAGCAATGGCGCGAGTGGAACGAACTCGCCGACCGGCTCTATCCCCGCATCCGGGGCACCATGGTGCCGGCCGAGACGTTCGACGAGGTCTTTGCTCACCTCAAGGCCTATCGAACAAGCCGTGGCCGCTGAACCGACGGCCCGGACGCGAGTCGGGCCCGACGCCACGATCGCCGCGATCGCGCTGGTCGCGATGATCGCCGTCCCGGTCATCGAGGTCGGCGCACGACCGCTGCTCGGGGCTGGCATCGAGAACGCCAGCGTTCTCGTGCAACACCTCGGCCTGCTGATGACGATGTTCGGGGCGATCGCCGCGGAGCGCGGTGGCCACCTCGCGACGCTTGGTGGTGAACGGCACCATCCCGCGCCGCGCATGCTGGCCGCGTGGGTCGGCGCGCTGGTCTGCGCCGTGCTGGCCCAGGCTTCCGCGACATTCGTCATCGGTGAACGCGCCGCCTCGCAGACGCTCGCCTACGGCATTCCGGTGTGGTGCGTGCAGGCGGCGATGCCGATCGGCTTCGCGGCGCTGTCGGTGCGGCTGGCCATGCGCGCTGCACCGAACGGGCCCTTGCGCTGGGGCTCCGCCTTGCTCGTGCCGGCCAGCGGCTGGTGGCTGGCCACGCAGGCCGGCGGAGGCACTGCCCTTGCCTGGCCCATGTTCGCGCTGATCGGGGCCGCCCTGATCGCCGGGATGCCGATCTTCGCTGCCCTTGGTGCATTCGGCCTGTGGCTGTTCTGGCACGACGGTCTTCCGCTGGCCTCCGTCGTGCTCTCGCACTACCAGATCACGGTGAACCCTTCGCTGCCCGCGCTGCCGCTGTTCACGCTCGCGGGGCTGATCTTCGCGCGCACCGGGGCCGCGTCCCGGCTGAGCGCCCTTTTCGTGGCGCTGTTCGGCACCGGCCCGCTCGGCACGGTTCTGGCCGCAGCGTTGATGTGTTCCGCCTTCACCGCCTTCACCGGAGGCAGCGGTGTGACCATCCTCGCGCTCGGCGGACTGCTGGTACCTCTGCTGCGGCGCAGCGGCTACCCCGAGCCGCGCGCCATCGGTCTGGTCACGAGTGCGAGCGCGCTGGGCGTGCTGCTCGCACCGTCGGTGCCGCTGGTGCTCTACGCGGTGCTTGCCCGCGTGCCGATCGTCGACATGTTCGTGGCGGGATTGATTCCGGCCTTGCTGATGATCGCTTGCCTGCTCGTGGTCGGAGGCTTTCTCCGCGGAACGCTCGGGCCTCCCTCCGCGGGCGCTCCAAGCCGCGGGTCCCTGAAGTCGGCCGCCTGGGCCGCCCGATGGGAACTGGGCGCGCCGGTTGTCGCCCTGGGCGCACTGACGAGCGGCTTGACGACACCGACCGAGAGCGCCGCCTTGACGGCCGCCTATGCGATCCTGACTCAGGGCCTCATCCACCGCGAACTCGGAGGGAGCGAACTGCGTCGCACGCTGGCGGACTGTGGGCAGATCATCGGTGGCGTGATGCTGATCCTCGGCATGGCGCTGGCGCTGACGAACTGGATGGTCGATGCGGGCGTGCCCGATGCAGCGGTCGACTGGGTGGTCGCCGCGATTCCCGACCGCCACGTCTTCCTGCTCGCGCTCTGCGCCTTTCTGGTCGCTGCGGCCGCGCTGATGGAGATCTACGCCGCACTGGTGGTCTTGGTACCTCTGCTCCTGCCGATCGCGCGTCACTACGGCGTCGACCCGGTCCATTTCGGCATCATCTTCCTGGCTGCCATGGAGGCGGGGTTCCTCTTTCCGCCTGCCGGCATGAACCTGTACTTCGCCTCGGCGATGTTCCGCCGCCCGCTCCGGGACGTAGCCCGCGCCTGCGCACCGGCCATGCTGGCCATCTTCCTCGGCACCTTGCTGCTGGCCTGGTTCCCCGTTCTGTCAACCGGGCTGGTGGCATGGCGCAGGTAGCGGCGCCGTCGGTGCCGGCAGCGAGGGTCCATGGCGCTGCTGTGGTTGCGACGAAGACCTGATCGGCCGAACGCCATGCAAGCATCGTTGCGGCTTGCCGACGAAGCGCGCTCGAGACGCCGACGACTAGTGCGTGGTCGCGATACCCGGCGCGCGCCGCCCGATGCGGCGGCGCAGAAGAACGGCTCGTAGCCACGCTTCCCGCAGAAGCATCGCACTGCCCCACATGATCAACAGCGCAAAGACGATGTCGCTGGCAAAGTGGCGGCCCTGCGCCATGCGCACCAGGCCGATGGCCAACCCACATCCCGCGCCGGCCACCAGCCATCGTGCGCGCCGGCGCGGCGCAGCAAACATGCCGAGGCCGATCAATGCGAAGCCGGTGGCTGCGTGGCCGCTCACGAAGGAGCAGTTGCGGACGCACGCCGTGCTGCGATGCAGCGCCGGAACGAATGCGTGAGGACCGGCGAATACAACGACCTCGTTGGGACGCGGCCGCCCCCAATGGTCCTTGAAGACACCGTGGACCAGCGCGCCGAGTCCGACAAGCAGGCACAGAGCCAACGCCGCCGATCGCCGCCACAGCCGCCTCGAAATTCGCGCTGGTTGCCACCAGGCAATCAGGAGGCAGGCGAGCGACAGCACGAACATGAGGCGCCCTCCCCACGGAACCGCTTGGTAGACAGCCTGCACCCCGAGCCACTCGTTCGCCGGGAATCGACCTCCGCCCGCATGAAAGCGCGTGGCCAGGTCGAGGTCGATCCTGCCCCAGTACTCGAATGCGATCACCGCTGCGGTCGACAGCAGGCCGAAGACGAGCCGCTCCGCTTCGCGGATCTTCATGGCGAGACATTTCCGCATGAGACTGCCGGCACCACCAGCCACAGGCGCGCCACCACGCGTCCGCTACGGCCCTCAGCAAGTGGCGTCGTGCCGGCGCAGGCCCCGATCTGCGCAGGCGCCGGCGCACCTGCGCTCAACAGCAACCAGGGCCCGCTTGCGGACGTTCCCGTGAGCCCCGCCATCATTTCGTAGTGATGCCGCGGCGGTCCGCCGAAGGGAATCGCGTGCACCGGCCGTTCGAGATCGCGCCAAGCGTAGCGTGCGTGGGCAATGAGGTTTCGACTGTCTGCCAGGACTGGCAAACCAGGCTGCGCCGCCAAGGCGGGACGCAGTTCGTTCAGCGCGTCGTCCCAACCACGCATGCGGCCCCACACGTCCCAGGTCGACACGGCTGCATCGGGCCGGGGCGCGAGGCGGCGAACGTCGCCTGCCAGGGCCACCACGCTGACCATCGCCACGCCAGCCAGCGTCGCCGCAGCAAGCCACCGACTCGGTGCTGCCACAGCCGTCGCCCGCCAGCCCACCCACAAGCACAGCCCGAGCAGTGCCGGCGCGGTCCAGTTCATCTGCGTGCGTGCGTGCAGGGCCTGCAGCAGGCCGATGCCGACGAGCGGCATGACGAAGGCGAGCGAAAATGCCATTCGGTCCACCGCGAGCGCGGAGGCGTCACGGTCAGCCAGACTGGCGCGGCGGCGATTCAAGATCGCAATCAGTCCGATGAGCGCCGGACCGGCCAGGAGCAATTGCCCGGCAAGGTACTCGCCGACGGAGGACAGCACATGGACTGTCCCGCTCGGCACTTCGGCGCCGACGGTGATGTCGGCGGTGTGACGCAGCGTCGGCCAGCCGTGGGTGCTGTTCCACCCAAGATTGGGCAGCAAGACGACGATTGCCACCGCCGAGCCGATGACGAGCCCGAGAAGAGCGGTGCGCCTGCGATCCCTCCAGACCAGCCATGCCAAAGTGACCCACATGGCGGCCATGGTGTACTTCGCCAGCAGCCCGAGGCCCAGCGTGACTCCGACGGCGAGCCACCACGGGCCGGAGCGCTCGGCATGCAGCGCGTGCCAAGCGGCGTACATGGCCAGCGACCAGAACAGCACGAGCGGCGCATCGGTCGTGGCCACCATGCCGAGCAGGCCGGAGGCGGGCGTGGCTGCCAGACACAGGGCTGCCCATCGCCCCGCCACATCGGAGCCCATGGCCACCCCAAGGCGCCACAGCACCAAGCTGGCAAGCAGCCAGCAGGCCATCGCGAGGACACGCACGCCGAGCACGCCATCGCCAAAGGCCGTGGTGGATGCCGCGATCAGCGCGGCGACCGCGGGTGGCTTCGAGTAGTAGCCCCACTGCAGGGATCGGGACCAGTCCCAGTACTGCGCTTCGTCGACATGCAGACCTGCCCCGCTCCCGAGCATGATGACAACGCGCAAGACGCCCAGCCCCAGGAGCACAAGTGGTACCTCGACCGGCCAGCGCGGAAGCGTCCGCGCGACAGGGCGAGCGGCCGCATCAAGCATGCCAGCCTTCCAGTTCGCTCAGTTCCTGTCGAGCGGCGCTGTGGTAGGGCTGGGCATACCGGCCGCCGTAGTAGATGCGAATCAGCAATTCGGAGATCACACCAGTGGTCAGAAACTGCAGCCCGCCGATCGCGCAGAAGAAGCCGAGAGCGAGCAGCGGCCTGCCCCCAACCGATTCGCCGTTCAACTTCAGCACCGCCAGATAAGTCAGGATGGCCAAGCCGACCGAACCGACCAGCAGCCCGATGCCGCCGAAGAAGTGCCCCGGGCGCGTGCCGAAACGCAGGAAGAAGTTCACGGCGATCAGATCGACGATGACTCGTAGCGTGCGCGACAAGCCGTACTTCGATTGACCATGTCGGCGCGGATGATGACGCACGGGTTCCTCGGCAAGTCGCTCCGGCGCCGTCACCGTCGACAGCCAGGCCGGGATGAATCGGTGCATCTCGCCGTAGAGCCGGACCTGACGCAGCACATCGGCACGAAAGGCCTTCAGGCTGCAGCCGAGGTCGTGGAACTCCAGGCCGCTGACGCGGCGGATCAGTCGGTTGGCGAGCCAAGACGGAAACTTGCGCATTGCCAGTCCATCCTGGCGCTGCTGGCGCCAACCCGCCACCATGTCGAGCGACTCGCTGAGCAGGCGTTCGACCAGCCGTGGAATGTCACGCGGATCGTTCTGCAGGTCCCCATCCATGGTCACGATCACGTCCCCGCGTGCAGCGTCGATCCCCGCCTGCATGGCGGCCGTCTGACGGAAATTGCGCAACAGGCGCACCACGCGGATGTGGGGTCCTCTCTGGCGAGCCGCGATCTCCAGTGCGGCGCCGGTGCCGTCGCGGCTGCCGTCGTCGACGACGATCAGTTCCCATGGATGCCCGTACTCGGCCAGCGCACCTTGGACCGCATCCAGCAACGGCGCGACGTTGTCGATCTCGTTGTACATCGGCACAACGACGGACAACCGGTGTGTTGCGCCACTGCCCGCGGTCTGCGCCACGCCGATCGTCGATGGTCGGCCCTGAGTCGCCGGCACCGTGGCCGGGGCCGGACGATCGACGTGCGTCATCTCCATGCACTCACCGTCGGATGGGATCTGCCCGCGGGCAGAAGTGCGTGAGCGACTCCCGCCCACGCCAGCGTGACGGCGATGGAGAATCCGTGCACGACCAGCGCGACCGCCACGATCTGGGCGCTCGCTCCGGCGCCATGGGCGTGCGCCAATCCAGCGCCGAGTTCGTAGGTGCCCACCCCGGCGGGCGCCTGCAATGGCAGGGCGCCAGCCAGTTCACCGCCGACAGCGGCACGCAATGCGTCTGCTGCACCGGTCCCCGCGAGAGCGGAGAACAACAGGCCAAGCACACCGAGCTTGAGGGACCAGTTGGCGACGCTGTACACCCAGCCCGTTGCGTCACCGCGGCCCGAGAGGAGCAGCCGAGCCACTGAGTCGAGCCGCTTCCAGCGGCGCCTGCCGATTCGCACCAGCAGCGGCAGCAGCGACGAAAGCAGCACCAACAGCGAAAGCGCCAGGGCCAGTCGCGTCGGAGCCGGCCAAGGCGGCAGGGCGGCGACTGCAATCAACACGAGCACGCATGCATCCTGAAGACGCAACCAGAGCAGGCTGGCGGCGGCCTGGGAGAGGCTGACGCCGAAGCGTCGGTGGACCTGCCAGACGTACCCGCCTTCACCGGCGCGCATCGGCAGCAGCAACAGCATGACGTTGTGCGCGAATACGATCCGCAGGCAGTCGACCATCGGCACCGGTTCCCGGGAAGCCCACTCGGCACGCAACCGAGCGGCCCGCAGCACATAGGTCCCTCCGAGACCTGCTGCCGCCAGCAGCCAGGCCCAAGCGGGCAGTGCCTCCGCCTGGCCGATTAGCGCTGGCCACGACGCCTCGCGCTGTAGCCAGACAACCAAGGCCGCAGCCACGAGCGCGAGCAGCAGGCTCTGTGAAGCGGGTCGCATGGGGTTGGTGATGGGCTTGAGACGTCGGGCGCGTCAGACATCCCGACGCCGTCCCAGTCAGCTTTGCAGGCGCCGGCGACGCTGTGGCGACGGCTGTGCGACGAATCCGTGACGCTCACCGCCGTTTGGACCGGCTCTGCGCGGCTTGCGAAGCCGGTCGGACAGTGCGGAACTGCCGGCGAGGGTTCTCGCCCGGATGGCCCGCTCGGGCCTCGCGGTTACGGGCGTCTTCGAAACGCGACCCAGCCCGCCAGGCCGGTGAACAATGCCACCAGGAACACCAGCAGTGCAAAGCCGTGCGGATGATCCGCCAGTGGCACCCCGCCGACATTCATGCCGAAGAATCCGGTCGTGATATTGATGGGCAGGGCCAGAACCGTCACCATGGTCAGGGTGAACAGGCTCCGGTTGGTCTGTTCGCTGACCTGTGCGGCGATTTCTTCCTGAAGCAACTTGATCCGCTCCTGGAGCGCTGCGAGGTCCCGGATCACCAGCGAAAACTCCTCGGTCGACTGGCGCAATTCGTCCAGATCCTCGGTCCCGACCCACTGCGGCGGCTGGCGCAGCAGACGGAACAGCGCTGCGGGCTCCGGGGCCAGCAGACGCTGCAAGCGGACCAGCACCCGGCGCAAGGCGCCCAGTTTCGCGCGGTGTCGTTCCGGCCGCCCATGCAGGAGACCATCTTCCACGGCGTCAACCTTGATGGTCGCCTCGCGAGTGATGTTGACGAGCACGTCGCCCTGGTCGCGCAGCAGGTGATTGAGCAGATCCATCGACGAAGCGAAGCGCTCGCCGAGCTTGACCCGCTCGCGCAGGCGATCGATGGAGCGCAGCGGCCGGACCCGAGCCGTGATCGCAACACGCTCGCTGACGGACATCCACAGGGTCGCAATCTAGGAAGGATCGAAGGCGAAGTCGTAGGCGACGTCGTTGATCACCGCGATCAGGCCGTTCTGTGCGTCTTCGATGCGCGTGGAGCGCGAGGCATGTCGCATCGACTCCAGGAACTCGTCGGCCGCTTCGAGGTTTTCGGCCATCCAGCGCTGGGCCGAATTGTCGGTCAGGTCGAAGTGGAGCCAGACGAAACCTGCGGAATCGGTCGAACGCGTGGATTCGAGCCACGCGCGAGCGTCCGTCAGGCCCACCTCGCGCGCATGGCCGTCCCGGTCGAACAGGTAGCCATACAACAGGCCGCACTCCCTGGCACCGTACTTGAGCGCCACCACCGTCATCCTAGAGACCGGCCCAGCCCGACGCCACGCGGAAACAGCGCACCCCGGCGCCAGGATCCACGTCAAGATGCCGGAAGGAGTAGACGGTGACGAACCGGTTCAGACCACTCATGGAGAAGACGGCTTCATGAACGCTGCCGGGTCACAGCATAGCAAGTGCGTGTGACTGCTAACCAGTGCAGTTCCCCTGTGGGCTTCGCCGGTCGCTGGTTCGAGTCTCCGACCCTGGACGGCGGTCTTGCCTGGAGTCCTCCGGCACAGTCTTCCGCCGCCCCCGCTGGCCTCGCCCGAGGGCAATGGTGTGCCGTGGGCAAAGCCCTCAATCGCCGTAGCCCAGCGGATGACCTGCCTGCCAGCGCCAGGTGTCCTGGCAGATTGCATCGATGCCGCGCGTGGCACGCCAGGCCAGTTCTGCCTGCGCCTTGCGAACATCGGCCCAGCAGGCCGCGACGTCGCCCGCGCGCCGTGCGACGACGGCATAAGGCAGGGGCCGCCCACAGGCCCGGGCGAACGCTGCGTGGAGTTCGAGAACACTGTGGCCGACGCCAGTGCCGAGGTTGAACGTGTGCACACCGGGCGTTGCCTTTCGACGCTCCAGCGCGGCGACGTGTCCGTCCGCGAGGTCCACGACATGAATGTAGTCGCGCACGCCGGTTCCGTCTGGCGTGGGGTAGTCCGCACCGAAGACCTGAAGTTGCTCGCGTCGACCGACGGCGACCTGGGCCAGAAAGGGCATCAGGTTGTTGGGAACTCCCCGCGGATCCTCGCCCATCCTTCCGCTCGGATGTGCGCCCACGGGATTGAAGTAGCGCAACAGCGTGATGGACCAGCCCGGACTCGCGGCGGCGACGTCGCGCAGGACATCTTCCGACATCAGCTTGCTGCGCCCGTACGGACTCGAAGGTGCGGTCGCCGCAGTCTCCGATAGCGGCATCTCCTGGCCAGCGTCGTACACGGTCGCCGAGGAGCTGAACACCAGGGTGCTGACGCGTGCCTCGTGCATCGCGCGAACCAGCGACAGGGTCCCGGCGACGTTGGTTTCGTAGTACGACAAGGGCAAACGGACCGACTCCCCAACCGCCTTGAGCCCCGCGAAGTGGACCACGGCATCGATGGCATGACTGCGCAGTGCTCGCTCGACCAGCGCCGTGTCGCGGATGTCGGCATGGATGAACGCCGGGCGCACGCGGGCCAGCTCCTCGATCCGGTCGATCACGGCTGCATGTCCGTTGCACAGGTTGTCGAGAATCACCGGGCGATGCCCCGCCGCGGCGAGTTGCAGGCTGGTGATGCTACCGATGTATCCGCACCCCCCGGTGATCAGGATGTTCATGGAGTCTTCCGTGTTGTCAGCGGACCGTGATCCGCATCGAGCAGTTGGCCGCGTCGCTGCGGTAGGAAGTGGACAGCGTCGTCAGGCTGGCGCGCCGCGCATGGGTCAGTGCGCAGTCGAGATCAATGCCGCGCGTGGGCACCCAGGCCGCGCCGAGCGTGATGCTGCCGCTGCGGTCCTGCCCCCCCTGGCTGCTCAGCTCCACCGCACCGTCGCCCAGCGTCGAGCGGGCCGCCAGGCGGCGCTCGGCGTACTGGCCAACGAGGCTCAGCGAGGTCTTGCCTCCGAGCTGATAGGCGAGTCGGCCGGTCACGCGCGAAGTCAGCTCGCTGTTGTCGCCGGAGCCGCGCAAGGGCACGCCGAGGAAGGACACGGTGAAGAAGCTCGTCTCGCTGCCGGTGTCGCGGCTCAGGGCCAGGTCCATGGAGGTCTTGCCGGTGGGAATCCAGCGCCACGAGAGTTGACCGGTCGCGCGGCTGAAGTCACGCTGGCTGAGCGCGTCGTAGCGCTGCCGCGTCACGCTGACGCGCCCGCTCAGCGTGCTGGCCCCGCTGGCGCGCCAATCGACCGTCAGGTCGAGATCGTGGCGCGTGAAACTGTCCGCCTGCGCCGATCCGTCCGCGGCGATGCGTGCGAACGGGAAGCGGCCGCGACTCCATCTCGGTCCGACCGAGAGGCTCACCGGCCCGAGCGGATTCCACTGTGCATTCGCGCCCAGGCTGTCGAGGCGGTACTGGTCATCGGCATAGGCCGCGGCCGAGTAGTCGATGCTGCGCCGGCTGAACGTCAGACTCGCAACCCATTGCGACACCAGGCCGAGCTGGGCTGCCGCGATCAGCTGCCGGCTGGTTTCCGAGTTCGGCACGCGGCGCTCCGGTTCGAGCACAGTGGCGTAGGACGCCAGATTGCGCTGAGCCGACGCAGCGAGCTTCCACGACAGCTCGCCGGCGCTGGAGCCGAGCCACTCGGCGGACAGGCCGTAGGCCGTGTTGTCGAGGTCGCCGCGTTCGTCGTAGCTCTCCCGGCGCAACGTCGCGCTGGCGCGCAGGCGCTGGCGGGCGATGCTCTCGTCGAGGGAGCCGAACAGGGACACGGCCGAATAGCGATCGCTGACTTCCTCGCCCTCGACGGCGCGGAAGACATTGCTGTCCGAACCGAAGGTCACGCCGGCGCCGAAGCTCCAGGGACTGGTTTGCGCGCGTGCCGGCACGAGCGCCTGCATCGCCAGGACCAGCGCGCCGACCCGCACGAGGTCAGTGCGCATTGCGGTCGGCGATCACGAGCTTGATCGTTCGGGCGATGATCTGCAGGTCCAGTCCGAGCGACCAGTTGCGCAGGTAGTCGAGGTCGTACTCGACACGCGCCTGCATCTTGTCGAGCGTGTCGGTCTCGCCGCGCAGGCCGTTGACCTGCGCCCAGCCGGTGATGCCCGGCCGCACCTTGTGGCGCACCATGTAGGCCTTGATGAGGCGCGCGTACTGCTCGTTGTGCGCCACGGCGTGAGGCCGCGGACCGACGATGCTCATGCGCCCCTGCACCACGTTGACGAACTGTGGCAGCTCGTCCAGGGAGGTCTTGCGCAGGAATGCGCCGAACGGCGTGATGCGCGGGTCCCCGCGGGTCGCCTGCCGGATCACGGCCCCATCGTCCATCACCCGCATCGAGCGGAACTTGTAGACCACGATCTCCTCGCCGTTCAGGCCGTTGCGCCGCTGCTTGAAGATCACCGGCCCGGGCGAGCTGAGCTTCACCCCGGCCGCCAGCACCAGCATCAGGGGCGACAGCAGCAACAGGATGATGCTGGCGAGCACCACGTCGCTGGCGCGCTTGAGGACTTCGTTCACACCGGTGAACGGTGTCTCGCAGATGCCGACGATGGGCACGCCGTTGAGATCCTGCAGCCGGCCCTGGATGATGCTGATGCCGAAGACATCCGGAACGAAGTGGATCGACGCCGTCGTCCCCTGCAGGGTCTCGAGCAGCTTCACGATGCGTGGCTGGGAGCCCAGCGGCAACGTGATGTAGACATCGGCGATGGCGTGACAACGCACGTAGTCACCGACGTCGGCCAGTCCCCCAAGCCGAGCGCGGCGGGCCTCGACGTCGATGCGCTCACCCTGGCGGTCGTCGAAGAAGCCGGCCACTTTGGTCCGCTGATCGCTGCGCCCGTCGAGGGCCCGCGCCGTTTTTGCCGCCAGCGGTCCGGCACCGACGATGATGGCCTGCCGCGTCGCCGCGGGATTGCGGGCGCGCCAGCGCAACCAGTCTCGGCCGGCCAGCACGACGCACCACTGCAGCAGCGGGGTCGACAGCGCCCACCACAGCAGCACATTCCACTCGAACAGGCCCAGGCTGCGCGTCGCGTAGCCGCACAGCAGGAGCAGACCCATCAGCCATAGCCACGACAGGCAGATGTCGACGGCCGAGGACAGCGGTCGGTCGCGGAAGCGATCCGTTCCCGGAAACGTCAGTGCGAGCACGAGCAGCAGCAGCGTCATCGACGGGCGAGAAAAGGGCTCGTCGTGGTACCAGTGGGCAGCCACCAGCACCAGCGCGGCCAGCCCCGGCTCGAGCATGGCGGCGAGAAAGGCCGAGATCGACTGCGGCGCATGACGGAACGCCCTCGGCCCGGCCGACGCGGAGAACATGCGCACGGGCGTCTCCGGCGGCGTGACCGGCGCAGCGACAACGACGGCGGACGTTTCGAGGAGTCGGGAGTGGAGCATGGCAGAGTAGGCGGCGCGGGGATCCTCGCGGCGGCAGAAGGTGCGCGCAAGTCGCGCCGCTGCGTAGCGAAATGCCGGATGCGTTCGCGACGTTAGGCACGCGCCATGACCGGCCAGTGAATTTGGCGCGCCGCATCCGCATGGTCCGAAAGAACCAGGATCGATGGCCTGACCACCGGCCCGCTGCCGGCGACGAACCGCAGCAGAGCGCTCGGTGTCACGATTCCTCAACGCGGCATCCCTAGTCTGGCGCGATGTCACATCGAATCTCCAGGTTCGGCGCGCTGATTGCCGCCGCGGCATGGGCCTTCGCGCTCGTCCCGGCCACGGCGGCGGAACTGCTGGTCAAGCTGCACGACCCATCGACGGCCGAGGCGCGCCAACTCGTGCTTGCAAACCGCAGCCTGGGTCCGGGCGTGGCGACCGGCTCGCCGGGCTGGCATCGCTTCCGCACTGCGGATGCCGACAGCGGCGCCACCGCAGCGGCTCTGCGCCGCGATGCGCGGGTGGCCGCCGTGCTCGAGCCTCGCCGTGAGCAGCTCGCCATGGCGCCGAACGACACGCTCTATGCCAGCGAGCAGTGGTGGCTGGGCAGCCTCGCCGACGGTTCTGCGGCACTGGCCGATCTGCCGGCGGCGTGGAACCGCAGCACGGGTCGGCCGGCCACGCCCTCGACCCCGGTGATTGCCGTGCTCGACTCGGGCTACACCGATCATCCCGAGCTCGACAGCCGCTGGCTGGGCACCGGCCACGACTTCGTCTCCTCCGTCGACTACGCGAACGACGCTGATGGGCGCGACACCGACGCCCGGGATCCTGGTGACCGCCTGAGCGCTGTCGACATTGCCGCCAACCGGCTGCTCTGGGACGGCTGCGAAGCCCGCGAGCGCAGCACCTGGCACGGCACGCTGATGGCCGGGCAGATCGGTGCGGCCACCGACAACGCTTCGGGCGTCGCCGGCATCCACTGGGACGCACGGATCCTGCCCGTGCGTGTCGCCGGCCGGTGCGGCGCGTCGGTGGCCGACGTGGTCGACGGCATGCGCTGGGCCGCGGGCCTGCCCGTCGCCGGCGCACCCGCCAACGCCCATCCGGCTCGTGTCATCGTCGTCGGTGTCGCCGGTTTCGAGCCTTGCGACACCGGTCATGCCGATCCGAACGTTCGCGCCGCGGCCCAGCTCTACATCGACGCACTCGCCGAGGTCCGTGCACGAGGTGCTCTGGTGGTCGCCGCGGCCGGCAACCAGCGAAGCGCCGTCGGGCGGCCGGCCTCGTGCCCAGGGCGATCTACGCGAACTACGGTCCGCAGGTTGCGCTGGCCACCGTCGGCGGGGACGCGGCCAGCGATCGCGACTGCGATGCCGAACTCGCCGACGGCGGCATCGCTTCCACCTTCAATCTCGGCGCAGATGCCGCCGGCACGTTCGGCTACGCAGCGGCCAGCGGCACCAGCTTCGCCGCGCCGGCCGTCGGCGGCATCGCGGCGCTGATGTGGTCCGTCAATCCGGCGTTGACGCTGGCGCAGGTCGAGTCCGGGCTGCGTGCCTCGGCGCGGCCGCACGTGCTCGTGCCGCTGCTGCAGGCCTGCGACCCGGCCTCGGGCAACAAGGCCGGTCGTTGCCAGTGCGATAGCGCGACCTGCGGCGCCGGCATCCTCGATGCGCCCGGGGCACTGGCCTTTGCCGACAACCCTATCGGCTATCAGCAGTCGCAGCGTACGGCCACACTGGTCGACACGCCGGCCGTTCGGCAATGCGCACGGGCACTCGGGTTGCCCGTCCCGACGGATCCGCCGGGCGGTGGTGGCAGCAATGTCGGATCCGGTGGCGGGGGCGGTTCGATGAGCATCGTCTGGCTTGTCTTGCTTTCCGGCGCCGCCGCGTTGCTGGCCCCGACCCGCCGCCGGAGCCGCCCTGCGCCTGAGTGCCGGTCCAGAAGGAACAACGAACGCAACAAGCTCACGCTTTCGCGAAACACGAGTGATACGGCACGCGCGCAGACTCTTCGGTGAGCGCAGACTCCGTTCGTGCCACGCCCTGGCACGAGAAGCCCGGCGCCCATCGCCTCAGAGGAGGCCGACATGCTCACCGTGACCCTCATATCCCTGCCCCCCGAAACGATCCGCCAGATGGTCGAGCGCGACAGCGCGCACGCTGGCGGCGGCGGAAGCGCATCCGAACGCCGCGCCGGGCTGGCCGTGCTGATGGTCGTGCTGCTGGCCGAGATCCTCGCCTTCGTGCTGCACTGAGCCCCGGGCGGAACAGGCTTCACACAGCCCCCATCGTTCGGCGCATGGCCGAACGCTCGATGCGCGCAACGGCTGACATGCTGCGCACTTAACCTGCATTCGGGATGCCTTCAGATCGCGTCGCCGCGCCGCGGCGGTCGTGCCTTCAACCCGATTGCCAGGAGAGTCTTCATGCAGTTCCGCCGCAAGGCGCTCACCCGGGCCGCGTTGGCCGCCGCGACATTCACGTCGCTGCTGCCGGCCGCTCACGCCGAGAACTACGTCACCCGGGCGCAGGATCTCGGCACGCTCACCGCCCCGGTGACGCTGTCCTACAGCCATTCCTTCAACGACACCGATCCGGCCATGGCCGGCCTGCAACTCGTCGAGTTGCCGGGCGCCACCGTGCTGGCCAGCGACGTCTTCTACGACGACTACGCCTTCCAGGTCGACGGCTCCACGTTCAACTCTCTCACCGCCACCATCGACCTCGGCAGCTGGTTCGACATCTCGAACCTTCAGGTGCGCCTGTACCAGGGCACGCTGCAGACCACGACCACCGGCGCCGCGGGCCCGGCGCTGATCGCCGCCTGGAGCGCCCAGTCGCTGACGGCGCAGAGCAGCGGCGGCGACGTGCAAGTGATCGCGCCGATCGACCTGCTGCCCGGCAGCTACGTGCTCGAGGTGCGCGGCAACATCACCGGCAACTACGGGGGCAGCTATGCCGGCGTGCTCAACCTGGCGCCGGTGCCCGAGCCCGGCGCCATCGGCATGATGCTCGCGGGCCTGGGCCTGCTGGGCTTCGTCGCGCGGCGTCGCCCGGCCTGAGCGGGGCTGGATAGCGCCGCGCTGCGTTCGATCGCCCCGGCGTTCGCCGGGGCGATTTCACTTCTGTCTCTTATGCCATGAAGCACACCCTCCTCGCGCTCGCTGCCGCGGCCTGCGCGCTCGCCTCGCAGGCCCAGAATGCCTCCGCGATTCCAGCTGCGCTGAAGGTTCCGCTGGCACAGGGCCTGAAGGTGCACAAGTCCTTCCGCGGACCGAGCGGGCTGGAGGGTTGGGTGCTGTTGCGCAATGGCGACGAGCCGCTCATCGTCTTCACCACCGCCGACGGCAAGACCCTGCTGTCGGGGGCGGCACTGGACGAGCAGGGCCGCGACCTGGTGCCGGGCTACGTCGAGGCGCATGCGCCCAAACCCGACTTCAGCAGCTTCGTGCCGCAACTGGCGCGCGCCCCGGCCATCGTCCAGGGCGACCCTCGAGGCTCGCTCGTGCTCTACGCCTTCTTCGACCCGACCTGCCCCTTTTGCAACCTCGCTTACGGCAGCTTCAAGGCCAGCCTGAAGCCGGGCATGCAGGTACGCTGGATCCCGATCGACTACCTCAGCCCCAAGGCTGCCGGCCAGGCGGCCGCGCTGTTGGCCGCCAGCGACGGCAGCGCGGCCCTGCACGAGCACGAGCAACGCTTCAAGACGGGCGGCATCGCCGCGGTCGACGTCACGCCTGAAGCGCGCAAGAAGCTCGACGAGAACCTCAAGCTGTTCCACGTGATGGGCTTCAAGGGCGTGCCGGCCATCCTCTACCGCAGCGGCGACGGTCGCTGGGACGCGCTCAGCGGCGCTCCCGGCGCGCAGGACATGGCCCGGCTGCTGGCGTCGCGAAGCTAGCCAGCGCTGACGCCGCGGGGCTGTTCTAGCGCGTCCCAGCCAGTGGCGAGGCGAAACCAGCGCCCCTCGTCGTCGAGTTCGCTTGCGTCGACGGTCTCGGATGTCAAAGGCAGGATCTCGCCCTTGAAGCGGTGCAGGATCGCTTGTTCGGTCGCCTTGAACGGCGGCACGATCATCGAGCCGACATTGATGTCGAAACAGCGGAACGAGTGAACGACGACGGTCTGCTCTGACAACTTCATGCGCGAATGATACGGCCGGCCGCTGCCCCCGGCCACCGGGCGTCAGCGGCTCGACCGACGGCGCCGCGTGCCACCCGCCGCCACCCCGATGCCGGCCAGCATCAGCGCAAGCGCGCCGGGCTCCGGCACCGCGCTCACCTGGACGCCGGCCACGGCGAGCGTGGAGGTGACGCTGTAATCCCCGACGTCGACCACGCCAAACGCGAGCGTGTGCGTGCCGCCGCTGGTGAAGCTCAGACTGAAGCTCTGTTCGCCGGTCTGGAACAGATTGCCCAGACGTCCCGGCTGGCCGGCATCGGCGGCGCCGGCGAGGCGGAACATCTGACCGTCGACGACGACGAAGGCATAGTCCGCGAAGCTGTCGCTGGTGCCGAAGTCCCAGCGGAAGCTCAGTGTGTCGCCGACACCGGCACTGAACGACTGGAATGCCGCGGACCCTTCCAGCGCCTCCAGCCCGGCTTGAGGATCCGGATCGAGCGCGCCCGCGGCCAGTCCGACAAAGGCCGCCAGGTCACTGCCCACGGCGCTCTGTCCGGAGCGATTGAGGGCGCCGGCGGGCAGCGGGAAGTCGTCTTCGAACTCGGCCGAGGCCGTGCTCAGCCACAGCTCGGGGGCGCTCCCGCCCAGCACGCTGGCGTCGCCGATCACCTGCCAGCCGACCAGTCCGGCCGAGAAGTCGCCGTTGTTCAAGGTCTGGGCATGGACACCCAGCGCGGAGCCGGACAGGAGGATCGCGAGGGCGAGAGTGTGGAGTCTTTGCATGGCTGAAGAGGTGAATCGGGTTGCAGGGTTGAGCATCAGCGCAGGACGAGGTCTCGCGCCGCGACGATCGACGCGGCGCTCACGCCGCGCAGAGTGGCCAGCGTGCGCGCCGCGCCGGATCCGGCGAAACCGTCGGCATCGATCTGGATCAGCGCACCGGCGGGCGAGGCCGTGACGCGCACGACGCCCTCGACCAGCGCGCTGGCGGGCGCGACGCCCATGGCCGCGAGCAGCACCGACAGGTCGATGCGATCAAGTCGGTGATGGTGTCGCCGGCCTCGCGCAGCGAGCGATAGCTGAACAGGTCGGCACCGGCGCCGCCGCTCAGCGTATCGGCAGCTTCGCCGCCGACGATCCTGTCGTCGCCGGCAGAGCCGACGAGCGCGTCGCGCCCGGGCGTGCCGACGATCGACCTGTAGATCGTCAACCCGACCACCACCGGGTCGTGGTCGGACGAGCGGTACGGCGTGGGGCTGTAGTAGTCCGGCCCGCAGCTCGCGCATGCCGGCTGCTTGAACTCCAGGTTGTAGTCGATCACCGCCGGTTCGTCGGCATTGACGTGCCACTCCGTCGCACCACTGACCTTCGCGGCCAACGACTCGCTGGACAGCGCGTGGTCGAGCCGGCCGGCGGCACCGTCGAAGACGTAGGAGTAGCCGAACGCGTTGAACACGCCGATCTGGTCGACGAAGCCCGAGGCAGTCAGCGTGGCGATGGGGTCTTCCTGTGCATAGGCATTGAAGTCGCCGATCAGCAGCACATCGCCGGTCCCGGCTGCGGACTGCACGCCGGAGGCGAAGCTGCGCAGCGCCTGTGCCTGCTGGGTGCGCCGGTCATTGAAGCAGCCCTGGCCGTCGCCCTGGTCCAGATCGGCGCCGGCGGCGCCATCGCAGCCCTTGGACTTGAAGTGGTTGACGATCACCGCGAAGCGTTCGCCATTGGGCGCGACGAAAGCCTGCGCCAGCGGCGGCCGGTTGTGGATCGGCGCTGTGTCCGACAGTGCCGCGCCGAGGGTCGCGACACGGGTGGAACGGTAGATCATCGCCACCTTGATGGCGTCGTCGCCCGTGCCCGCAACAGGGTCGAGGACACGGCTGTAGGTGCCCGAACCCAGCTTCGCGTTCAGTGCATCGACGAGGTTCTGCACGGCCGTGGCGCCGTTGTTCTGGATTTCCATCAGTCCCACGACATCCGCGTCGAGTGCCGCAATGGCCTCGACGATCTTGGTCCGCTGGCGAGTGAACTCGGCCGCGTTCGACGCGCCGCGACAGTTGGCCGCGTCGACCACGCCGCCGAGCGAGCAGCCTTGTCCCGACTGGCCGCTGGCCGTCGTGCCATCGGTGAACGTGGTGAAGTAATTCAGCACGTTGACGCTGGCCACGCGAAGGTTGCCCCCCACCGCCTCCGGAGCGGCGCTGCGCGCGTTGACGCGGGTGACGGCCACCGGCGCGCTCGGCTGGATCTTGTAGTCGCCGAAGCCAGCGTTGCTGTTCGTCGCCAGGCCATAGTCGATCACCCCCGTCACCGAGGCCACGGTGTCGCCAGCCCGCACCGTGTTGTCGGTCCCGATGTAGGGCGTGGGGTTCGGGTTCTGCAGGGATGTGGCATCGTCGAGCAGGATGCGCGCGCGTGCGTTGGCGTCGGCCAGTGCCTGAGCCTCCGGGCCGGGCCGGTGGCGATTCGTCGGCGTCTCCAGGCGACCGCCGGCCGAGAGCGTGAGCTGGCCGTAGCGACCGAGGAAGAAGTTCTGCGACACGGTGAGCGGCCCTCGCAGCGTGACCAGCATGCCCTCGAAGCGTTCGAGTTCGTCGTTGAAGGTCTCGGGCAGCACGACTTCCATCGCGGGGACGGCATATCCCGAGCCCAGCACCGTCAGCCCGGAAATGCCGGTCAGTTCGGTGACCGGGTGGGCCAGCGTGTCCGCGTTGGTGGCGGCGCCGGTGTTGAACTCCGCCACGGTGCCGGTCAGTTGCACCAGCTGGCCTGCGCTGACGGTCGGTGCCGTACTGGTGAAGACGAAGATGCCATCCGACGTCTCCGGCCGGCCGTCGCCGATCGGGTCCTGCATGAAGAAGCCGTTGTTGGTGCGCAGCGTGACCACGCCGCGCGTGCTCACGCTCTGCCCGACCAGCGGGCTGCTGCTGCCGTCGCCCTGGATCTGGTAGATCGGCGTGAGGCCGGCAATGGTGATGTCCAGGGTGCAACTCGCGCTCTGGCCCGCGTTGTTGCTCCAGATCAGGCCGATCGCGAAGCGCCCCGGCGCGGCCGCTGCGTCGACGTTCAGCGTCAGCTGTGCGCTGCCGCCGTTCGTGCTGGCGGGCACGAAGTTGCCCAGCGAGATTCCAGCAGGAAGCGCGCCGACCACACTGGCCGCATCGACGATGCTGTCGGCGTCACGCGCCGTCGCCTGCACGGAGCTGCTGGCTCCTGCGGCGACGACGGCCGCCGGGCAGCTCGGCACGATGGGCTGGGCTACCGCGCCGCCGCAGGGCTGCTGTGCGGCTGCGGCGTTTCGGGGGTTGGGGGAGCCGTTGGCGAAGTCGGCAGCGTTGTTCTCGGTATCGGCGCAGCCGCCGCCCAGGCGAAGCACGGCGGTGGTATTGGTCGTGGCCGGCGCCGCCGCACCCTCGAAGCCATTGGCACTGCCCCAGCCGAGCAGGTCGACCAGCGCACCGCCGCCGGGGTTACTGCCGATCAAGGCGGTAGTCGACGCCACGAGCGCGACCTTGCCGCCGGTACCCGACATGGGGATCGTGCCCACGGCGTCTGGCGTGGGCAGATTCTGCGTGCCACCCGTGCCCGCCGACTGTTGCACCAGGTAGTACTGACCAGGGGCGAGAGTCGCCGCCACCAGCGGCGTGACCTGCCAGCTCGTGCCGCTGGCCGACGCGTACTGCACGGACCATCCGGCCAGGTTCACCGGCGACACGCCGGCATTGAAGAGTTCGATGTAGTCGTTGCGCAGCGTGGCGCCGGAGTTTCCTCCGCCACCATAGACCTGGCTGATCACGACGCCGCTGGCGGAGGCCTGGGCAACGATGGCGAATGCGGTGAGGCCGAAGCCGACGAGGGAACGAAGCAGTCTCATGCGGGTCTTGTGCTGTGGCCGGCGCAGGTGCGCGCCCGATCCGCACAGACTGAAGTCCGCCCGAGGCGCGGTGATGTCGCGCTTGTTCTCGCGCGTGCGCTGATGCACTCACGGTTTCGTGACAGCGAAAGGGCGAACCGTGGCAATCGCCCGCGCAGATGAAGTCTTCGCGATGGCCCCCTCGAATAGGTTGGTCTGCATGGACCAGCCCGTTGTCGTGTCAGCTTCAAAGTACTTCGACATGCTGCTCCCTGGGCGGTACGAGCGGGCTCGCGGACCGTCCATTCGACATCTCATCCTCGGCCGAAGGACGGGCCCTGCGAGGTCATCGAGTAGTCACTTACTTCTTATAGAGACCCAGGGAGCATGCCATGAATCACATCCACCTCGCAGCCGCAGCGATGCTGGCCTGCACCTGCCTGGCGGCCCCGGCCGCCGCCAACGTTCCCGATCTCGAGCAAAGCTTCGAGGATCGGGTGCACGACGTCGCGAACTTCCGCTTCGAACCCGGCTGGCGCACGGGCGCGGCCGATCTGTTCGGCCGCCGCGAGTCGTCGCAGTACGCAGCGATGCCGTCGCCGTTCGGAACTGCGGCGCTCTTTGCCGAGCACTTCCAGGTCGACCGGCGGAAGGACTGGGGCGATCTGTTCGACTGGCGCCGCGAGTTCGACTCGAGGAAGGACTGGGGCGACCCGTTCAAGCAAGGCATCTTCGGCCACGGCTTCGGCCATGGCTTCGGTCATCGTGGCCACGGCTGGCTCGACCCTCACTGCATTCCGGCCGTTCCCGAGCCTTCCGGCCTCGCGCTGATGGCCGGTGGCTTGGTGGCGGTGGCCATGGTTCGCCGCCGGCGCCGCTGAGGCGCTCGCGGCGAGTGCAGGGAACTCAGTTCGCTTCGAGATCGAAGGCTTCGCGCAAGCCGTCGATCGCCAGCCTCGCCGGCGCGACCTGTCGGGCGCACAGCCCACGCACTTCCGCGATGTTCCAGTTGCGTCCCAAGGCGTCGGCCGGGTGCGCATAGGGCAGGCCGAGCTCGAGTTCGACGGACGGGATGGGCTCTTCCGCACCGCTGCGCTCGCGCAGGCCGAGCAGCTTCAGCCTCACCAGTTCATGGAGTTGCAGCGCAGTGCGCCGCGGCTTGGCGCTGCGGCATGCGCAGCCTGCCGCAACGGGCGCAGCGGCGCGCCTGACTCGACGGATGTCGAACTTGTCCATCTCTCGACCTCTTCCGGCTGAAGCGCCGGGACAAGAGCATCCGACTCGACGCGTTCAACAAGATGGCCGCGGCCCCTGCTCCGAACGGGCTACTCGGAGCGCAGCCGTTCTGCGATCGACTCAGCCGTAGCTCTTGGGCAGGTCGACCCAGCGGCCGCGGGCCAGCGCGACCGGATCGTAGGCACCGAGCCAGGGCATCAGTTCGCGTGCCGTGCGGACGGCAATGTCGCTGTCGACGGACGGTGCCTGCTGAGCCAGTTCATCCGCGAAGGTATCGGCCCACAGCTTGACCTGGCCGCCGGCGCATGTCGCCGGCTTGACGGCCTCGATCCGCTGGCGGCGAACTGCGTCCAGTTCCTCGAGCAACGCGGGGAGCTCTTCCCAACGCCGCGCTTCGGCCAGGGCCTTGCGAAGGGCTTCGCGCAGGCTGCTCATTCGGTCGATTCGGTGCGTGTCCATGGCGGTACTCCAGTCAGAGCCCGCGATGGTCCTGCCCCGATTTGACAGGCATGTTTCAGCCTGCACCGAGTGCGCACTGAGCGTGAATCAAGTCACGCCCGTGGCTGCCAGCCCATCCGGTCAGTCGTCGGCGTCGTCGCGCTCGCCGTGTCGATGGACCCGGTCGAACGACAGCGACACGGGCAGCCTGATGCGCAGAAACTCCGTCGCGTCCGAGGCCAGCGTGCGCCCGCCGCCGTAGGGGAAGTTGTTGTCGTTGACGACCAGCAGCGTGCGCTCGTCGAGCACCAGCACGTTCTCGATGGTCACGTAAGGGAAGCTGAACGTCGTGCTGCCGTCGCCGTCGAGATCGAAGGGGTCGGCCAGCTTCATCAGGTCGACGAGCTCCAGCTTGCGGACCGTGCCACCATCGCCCACCTGCTCGAGGTCGATCAGGTAGACCTTCTTGAACGGTGCCGTCTGCGGCGTGGTGGCGGTGCCGCCGTTGCGCTCGAGCACGATGAAGCGGCGGTCGTCGACGGCTACCATGTCACCGATGTTGGTGCCGGCAGGCTCCAGCAGGTAGACGAAGCGACGGCCGGTGTACTGCTCGGTGTCGATGTCGAACTCGTCGATGCGAAGGCTGCGCTCCGGGTCGCCCGCCACGCTTCGCTCGAGCAGCGTGTAGAGCCGGCTGCCGCTGCGGTTGATGGCCATTCCCTCGAAGCCGCCGGAGCCGGGCAGGTTGGCCACCGCGCGGCCGGCCACCACTTCCTTGTGCTGCGGTGCGTAGACGCCCGGCAGCGAGACTTCGCTGCGCATCACGGTACCGCTGGCATCGGTCTTGACGAGATACGGGCCGAACTCGTCGCCGAACCAGTAGTGGCCGTGGCGATCGCGCCGGAAAGACTCGATGTCGAAATCGGCGCCGGTCAGCAGACGACCCGCGCGGATGACCGGATCGACCGGCGGCTTCGTGGTGTCGCCGTAGTA
>VYMG01000139.1_pt1 | contig 28524 bp, 21 predicted proteins | sample 5115261 | NCBI WGS metagenome assembly VYMG01 (sample SAMN12291781, study PRJNA351875) | freshwater metagenome | isolation source: freshwater lake | place: USA: Michigan, Wintergreen Lake | collected 2013-08-08
AGTGCTACGGAATTGTCTAATCCTTGATTGCCGAGATCTATATCGAAAAAATAGCCGAGAGCAATGGTATTGAGTGTGTCGGAGGATATATTTTTCAATTTATGGATAATTTTGATGGCATTGGGCACAGAATTATTTACTGCATAGTCGGAGTGAATTTCAATGCCTATTGGTTGAGTTGATGTGGTGTCGGTAATGACGGATACTGTTGGCGTTGATGCGCTGAATTCTTGTACGGCGGAGAAATCGGTTTGTGCAGCAAAAGCACTGACGGCACGATTATTCGCAGGGTTTTCATCAATGTCTGTGACGATAAGTCCGGAACTGTAATCGGAGAAGTTTTGTGTGGAATTGGCATTGCCACCACTAAAAATCACATTGTCGTATGATTTAAGCATGAGCCCTTTTCCTCTTCTATTGGCGGAAAAGATCGTTCCTGCAAACCCGATTTGTCCATTGTCTCCGGCACTGAGACTGAGTGAATCAGTGGCAAAGTCGGTAATGTCTGTGACGGGAATAATGCTTACTAAAAAGAAGTCCGGTTTTTGAGATGGCGTTGCAATACTGAATCGTAATAATTCGGGGAGTGTGGTTTCTTGTTGGACTATGAAAGAGAATGTGCCTATTTCCATAGTGGTGCCGGCGGGAATTGCTTGGACGGTGACCACAGAATCAAGCATTCGTAATGAGGCGATATTTTCGGGTTGAAAGCAAGTAAATGTAGTGTTGGCAGCATCGGCGAGTCGGTTTTGGACTATCAGACGCATTTCTACGGTATCATTGACTAAGAATTTGGATAATGCTATTTTTTCTTTACCTCGTCTTACGCTATACATGATGTCTTTATAGACAATGGCGCTGTGGGAAGTGGGTTGTTCGGTGATGGCTTGCAACATATTCACGCGCAAGGGGAGAATATTATCTAATTGCAAACCTGTTTTTACCATTGGGTCGCCTGTGCGTCGTACATGTTCACATATTTGTAATCCGGAGTATTGCGGAAAGCGTGAACGTGCCACGGCAACGATACCTGCCACAAGAGGGCAAGCCGATGATGTGCCGTCAAATTGATTATAGGCATTATTGGGAAAGAGTGTATAAAACAATTGTCCGGGAGCGATAATATCACATGCCACGCCATAGGATGAGCTTGAGGCAAGTATGTCATTGGGCGATGAATTACCAACCCCAAGCACGCCCGGATAATTTGCCGGATAGTAAATAGCCGTATTGCCTGTATTGCCGGCAGAGGCGATTACAGCACATCCGCGACTGATTGCATATTGGACAATAGAGTTATTGATTGTTGAATAAAAACCGGCTGTTCCCCAACTGCAACTAATGACATGAGCGCCTCGCTTTGCTGCATACATAATGCCTTCATAGCCCTCAGAGATGCCATTACCGTTTTTTTTTCCTGCTTTAATTGCAAGAAGTTTACTGCGAAATCCGGTACCCATAACACCGATGGCATTATTCGGCACAGCACAAGCATTGCCTGCCGATGATGTGCCGTGATAATCATTGACGGTATAATCATTGGGATCGGAATCATCAGAACGCCATGTTAAATTAACGCCCGAATAATCATCAACATAGCCATTATTGTCATTGTCAATATTGTCATTGGGTATTTCGGCAGCATTGATAAGCAGATTGTCGGCTAAATCCACATGTTTGGTGTCAATGCCATTATCCACAACAGCGATGATGATATCCGGTGACCCCTGGGTTATTTCCCATGATTCAAGAACTTTCATGGCATCCAGATAGTCTTGTTGCATGGATAATAATGGGTCATTGGGTTGTGTTAACAGGGATTCTATGCTGATTGGCTCTGCAATTTCTATTGCGGGAAAAGCTGCGAGTTTAGCGCACATATTTTTCGGTGAGATAGTCTCGGTAAATCGAACTCTATATGTTCTCAAGAGATTATATTCTGCCTGATACAGCCCATTCATATCTGCTATGGGAAAAGAAGAGAATGCCAATGAAGGATTAAATGTGATGCTTTCTTCGGGTGAGAGCAGACGGTGAATAATCTCGCAATGGAGCGATGCAAGCGCTTGCTCTGCTTTATGACGATCCATAAAATCGGAACGTAAACGCACCATTATTTCTGATTGCACGAATTGTTGTTCTGTTTTCTGCTGTGCTCGGGCTTCTGATATGAGAGAAAAGGTAGCGCAGACTAAGCAGCATAAAGAAAATAGCATTTTCATAGTATATCAAACAATAATGAGTGAATAAAAGCAATGAGCAATAATTGTGGAGTTCAATTCAGTTATGGAACATTCTATGCACTATAAAGCGCGTAGGGATTGTAAAGTATGTATGTCGGTTAATTGATAATGTATTGGCGTGACGGACACATAGCCCTCGGCAACTGCTCCGTCGTCGGTATTGCCATCAGCTTCTATGGTATGATATGTTCCGCGAATCCAATAATACTCTCTTTCCATAGGGTCATAGCGTTTTTCATATTTATCTTCCCACATGGATTTGCTAAGCTGAGTAAATCTCATGCCTTTCAGTAATCCTGCCGGTATAGCTGGAACATTCACATTAAGGAGGGTGCCTTTGGGTAAATTATAGGATGTCATCTGTTGTGCTATACGTGTTGCATAATCGGCTGCTCCAGACATATCGGCATCATAAGAGAAGGAAGTGAGTGAAACGGCAATGGCGGGAATGCCCATCATCATGGCTTCTGTTGCTGCGGATACTGTGCCGGAGTAAAGAATATTGATAGAAGTGTTTGCACCATGATTAATACCGGAAACCACTAAATCGGGCTTTGCAGTGAGTAAGGAACTGATACCGAGTTTGACGCAATCAGCAGGAGTGCCATTGATGGCATAACCAAACATTTCGCCATCGCGATGGAAAGGTATGGCACGCAGAGGACTGCTGACGGTAAGTGCATGACCTACGGCACTTTGCTGTCTGTCGGGTGCAACCACGGTCACATGACCTATAGTGCGGAGAGCATGAACCAAAGCATGAATGCCGGGTGAATCAATACCGTCGTCGTTTGTGACTAAAATTTTCATGGTCTAAAATAAAGAGTAAGAGAATATGAATGCGAAATTAGAGGAAATCTTGTATATATGCTTCATTCTTGTGGGCGTGAATCGCTTTATTGATGGATAGTATGGGAGTTACATAAGAAAAAAGCCGTATATTTGCACTCTTTTTTACATATCGTACCCACTTTCTTTATTGCTTTAGGCATAAATAAAGTGACTATGTTTCACAAATTGCGCAGGCGGACGATGCCTTGCAGCGAGGTACTTCAATGAATTATACAGGACCAAAGGTCAAGATTTCCCGCAAACTGGGATTCTCTCTTACGGCAAAAGCACGTAAGGTAATGGACAAAAACTCCAATCCGCCGGGACAGCATGGCGGTAAAAAACGTCGTGGTAAAATGTCTGTTTACGGTCAGCAATTGCTCGAAAAACAGCGTTTACGTCTTCAGTACAATATCCACGAGCGTCAAATGACGAATTATTACAAAAAAGCACATCATTTGCTTGGTAATACAGGGGAATTGTTGGTTCAGCTTCTCGAATCACGTTTGGATGCTCTTGTGTTCCGTGCGGGTTTTGCACGTTCTATGCAAAGTGCTCGCCAATATGTTCGTCACGGTCATGTGTTCGTGAACGGTAAATTGGTGAATATTCCATCATTCCATGTCAATCCGAACGATGTTGTTCAAGTAAAAGAAAAAAGCCGTAAACTCGAATGTTTCCAAGATGCTGTGCGTGCTTCTGCTGCGCCGCCTTATTTGGAAGTATCAAAAGCAGATTTTTCTGTGAAGTATTTATATTTGCCTCCGCGTGAAGAAGTTCCCGTGGTATGTGAAGTGCCGCTTGTTGTTGAGTTTTACTCACGATAATCGCCTTAATACTTTCCGATATAATAAAAAAAGCGTCTCTCTTCAGGGACGCTTTTTTTTATTACATTTGCTTTAATCAAATAGTTCTATTTCCGCAAAAAATTATCGGAAATAATACATAAATGAAAGCTGGGGAGTGGGGATAATTGTTGTTTTATCATCAAAAAATACCGTAAGAGGAATTTCTAAACCAAGCATAGCATTGTTATGGTTTCCAAAAAGCCAATCATAGCCGGCACCAATGCCAAGCCGCCACGGCGCATCAAAACTATTACCCAGTCCTTTGTTTTTGGAATAAAAGCCCCCGCCCGCCAAAAGAAATATACGATTATTATCATCGGGATTGAGTCGGAACTGTCCTTCGAGACCCGATGAGAAATAGGTGTAATCGCCAAGTGTGATCACGCCGATTGTTGCTTCAACGGCAAAACGCTCAGGGATAATAGCGCGAAACATGACGCCCGACCCCGTGGCTAAACCCGCTTGTAAACCAATGCCATAATAGGTTTCTTCTTTTTGTAAAATGAGAGGAATTGCATCTGTTTGTGATTTGAGGTCAGTGGAGAGGATGAGTAAAGCACCAAAAAGTAAAAGTAAATTTTTCATAAATGTCGCATACGGTATAGTGGAAAAATAATTATTGCTGCTCCCAAAGTTATCATTATAGTTGTGATTAATCCTCAATCGGTACTTCCAAACGTGCTTCTGCTTGTCGCCATATTTTCTGACAGGGAAATTTATTTTCATATAAAGCTCTGCCCACGATGACTGAATCTAAGCCAAGCGGCTGTAATTCCTGCAATGCCCACAAATGACTTGGCGATGAAACGCCTCCTGCGGCAGTAATACGCATTTGCGTTTTAATGGCTATCGTGCGCAATATGTCCGTGTCCGGTCCACATAATGTACCCTCCCATGAGATATCCGTATAAATCAATCGTGTTATGCCCAATGCTTTCGCCTGCAAGCCATAATCTATGGCAGTAAGTCCTTTTTTGTTTGATGGCATGACAGCTATATCTTTATCCGCTCTGATGCCCGCAATGATACGACTTGGGGTATAATGTTTGACTAATGCACGAACACCTTCGGGATCGGTAAGAATAAGAGAATGGAGCACAACACGATAAACTCCTTTTTCTAATTGTTCTTCCACTTCTTCAACAGTATCGAAGCAGCGAAGTAATTCCACAGGAATATCTATGGAACGGATTATGGCATCTATCATATCGGTATTGGCATCTTTATCATCATCAAATGAGTCATGATCCGTAATATGAACACTCTTGGCATTTTCTCTTCGTAGTAGTTTGGCAAGATTGTCGGGATGGAAGGAATACGAATTGTATAATTTTTCTGTACCCGGCTCACCTTCAATACAACGAAGGCAATGTCCATGGCGCAAATCTATGGATGGTATGACAAGTATCATAAATTACTCCTTATGTTTCTTTTTACATGACGAATTCGCGTCCGTTAGAGTTTTTAGAGATAGCATAGTCTATGGAAGACGCGTGTATTTTAATCGAAGACTATTGAGCACAACGCTGACTGAGGAGAAAGCCATAGCAGCACCTGCAATCATTGGATGTAGCATCATCCCATTGAGAGGATACAAGATTCCGGCTGCGACAGGTATAAGCACAACATTGTAACCAAAAGCCCATAATAAGTTGAAACGTATGGTGTTTACTGTAGCCTTGGCAATGCTTGTCATACTCAAAATTGTGGCAATATCGGAGCGCATGAGGGTTGCACCGGCTGTTTCTATTGCTATATCTGTGCCTGAAGCCAATGCTAAGCCCATATCGGCAACAGCCAGCGATTCCGCATCATTAATTCCATCACCCACAAAAGCCACTTTATGACCTTTCGATTGATAATTACGTATAATTGATGCTTTATCGGAGGGCAATAACTCTGCGTAAATATCTTTAATTCCAAGCTCTTGCCCTATCTCATCTGCTACTTCTTTTTTGTCACCTGTCAGCATCAGTATTTGTATGCCTTGCTTCTGTAATTGTATTAGTGTGTCCTTGGCATTTTCACGAAGAGAATCACGGAATGTCCATGATGCAACCCATGTATTTTCAACGGATAAAAATACAGATGTTCTATTGGTTTCTGGTAAATTGTTTACCCCTGCTTGTTCCATAAAGCGCCGGCTGCCTAATCGGTATATTCCCTGCGACGTATGGGCAAGAGTTCCTAAGCCCGCTATCGTTTCCACTTTTTCTAATCGGGTATCGGTTGTTGTGGCTAAAGTTTTCAGATATTTTACAAGTGCAATGGAGAGCGGATGTGAGGAAGTTTGTGCTAAACGTAAAGCTATGGGTAAATGTGCTGCGGCGTTTTCAGCATAATATGCGTCGGTCACGGTAGGAATGCCTTGAGTAAGTGTGCCTGTTTTGTCAAATGCTATGTGTGTGATGGTTGCCGCAGTTTCCAATTGTGCTGCATCTTTAATCAGTATTCCCAATTCCGCTGCACGTCCTATGCCTGTAATTAAAGCTGTTGGCGTGGCAAGTCCCAGAGCGCAAGGACATGCAATGACCAATACACTGATGCTTGCTATGAATGCTTGTGCAAATGAACCGCTCAGAAATATCCAGAGTATGCACGTTACTACTGCGATCCCAATGACAGTCGGAACAAAGACTGACGCTACCTTATTTACATATCGTTCAATCGGGGCTTTGCTGCTCAATGCCTGATGTACTCGTCGTATAATCTCTGCCAAGACAGTGGCATCGCCGACTTTATGAGCAGTAATGTGAATGACAGAACCGGTATTGATTGTACCCATAAAAACGGTATCGCCTATTGCTTTACTTGTCGGAAGAAATTCTCCGGTCAATGAGCTTTCATCTATGAAGGAATTGCCAAAACTGATAAGACTGTCGGCGGGAATACTTTCACCTGATTTGACGATGATTTCATCACCGATAAGCAATGTTTCCGTTGGTATCATGAGTTCCTTCGTATCGCGCATCACTCGTGCAAGAGAAGGGCGCAATGCGATAAGTTTTTTGATGGCACTGCCCGTTTTTTGCTGCGCATTTTCTTCTAATAGCTTGCCTAAGAGTATAAATGCTGCAATGATGGCTGCCGATTCAAAATAGACATGCGGTTCAATGCCATAGCTCATCAAAAAAGAGGGGATAAGAGTTGCTATTGCACTATACGCGAAAGCTATACCTGTACTCAATGCTACTAATGTGTCCATCGTCATTGACCAATGGCGAAGACCCTGCCACGCTCGTACAAAAAACTGATTGCCGGAATAGCCCAGAACCGTGGCTGTCAGAATCATCGAAATCCAGTTCAATGCTGTACCGCCATGATGGAAAAACATTCCTATGATAAATACCGGAGTAGAAAGTACAAGTGCAATGATAGTCTTGCTGCGCAATGTGCTTATGCGCTCTTCGCTTGTATCTGAAGTGCTAAATACACTTTTTTGTTGGGTTAAGGTAAACCCTGCTTGTTGAGCCAGTATATGCACTGTATTGTCAATTATGCCTTGCGGCATGATAATTCTTGCACTTTTTGAGGCATAATTTACCGTGGCATCAATCACACATTTATCACGATTGAGTAATGTTTCTAATCGGGCAGCACATGAAGCGCAACTCATGCCCTCGACATCATACAGAAGGGACGATGTGGCTTCATGTTCGGTTATTCGGTTTGTTTCTGTTTTCATAGCCATCACTTAAAAAAATGGATACGATTATTCGGCTTTTGCATTGTGTGTCTCATGTTTTATTGGTCAGATACTCTCAATGGATAATATCATTCATTGCATCAACAAATTCACAATTCCAGTGAATGGCAAGAGTGCATCGCCGAAATTAGAAGATACGAGAGAGTAAAGACTATTCAATTTTTGGTGTATAATCAAAAAAAAAGCCGTTCCGACATTCATCGGAACGGCTTGGAATGATGTACTGATTTTTCGGCTTAGCGAACAATCATCAAAGGAACGCTTACTCTTTCAGAATTTGTGCGAGCTACAACACGGTATGAACCTGTTGCAAGTTTATCGGCTGCGATAGCAAGAGGATGCTGACCTGCTGCAAGTACGCCATTGAAAAGAGGCATAACCACAGCGCCATTAATATCGAGAATTTCGATACTAACAGATTGTGGAGCATTACCGCCAAGAGTGAAACTTACCATTGATTGCACAGCGGCAGGATTTGGACCAACGCTGATTGCCATTGTTTCGGAAACGGCATCTTCTTCAATACCGGAAGCAATTGCTGTTGCGCTGACCTCAATAGTAAATACATCTTGTGAATTATCATCAAGAGTTGAAGTAATGGTCATTGTTGCTGCATAGCTGCCTGCTTTGTCTGAAGTAAAGCCGATGTTAAATGGTAATTCGATATTTGAAGGAATGATATCTTGTTTGTCAATAATGCTGAAATTAGCAGCATCTTTACCTTCAAACTTGATATCTTTGATAGTTATTGCTTGTGTTGAAGAATTACGTAATTTCAACATTTTATTTGCTGTACCAACCGCAACGGAACCAAAAGAAACTTTGCTGTCAGTTGTTTTGAGTACTGATGGTTTGGGAGCATTGGAAATACCTTTACCTTCAATTGTTAATGACATATTGTTGGTTTCTTCTCCATCAGAATTGGATGTAAATTGCAATGTGGCAAGATACATTTTCTCTTGTGTGGGTTTGAATTTTATGCTGAATTCTTTTTTCTGTCCCGGCTCAATGCTAAGAGGTAATGTACCTTTGTCCATTGTGAATGCTTCCGGATTAGAGCCATCAAGAACGATATCGCTGATAACAAGCGGAACTTCGCCTTCATTCATAATATCAAATTTTACATCTGATTCGGTATTGACAGCTACTTCTTTGAAATCAACAGAACCAACGCTTGCTGCAATTTTTGCAGTTTTTGGTTTTTGTATTTTACCTTCAAGCAACCAATCCCATGATTTTGAAATAAATGTGCTGCGAGTAAATGCATTGTCAAAAGCTTCAACGGGAACGGTTAAAAATACCATACGTCCTTTTTTATCATTTTCATAACTTACGCCAACAATATTCGTTGCTTTATTGTCTGTTGTGAAAAGAGGAACACTTGTACTGCCTGTTGATAATTTGAGAATATCGGTGTACATAGTGTAATTTGAGAATGTGTTGTTTCCTAAGCCATTCACTGCATTGGAAATAGGATTACCTTCAATTCCTGCAACATTAAATTTCGTTAATGAATAAGTGTTACCACTCACAGTGAAGCGCGCAATACTTTGCACAAATTCGATTTTGAGAATATCTTTGAAGAAATTCACGGCTTCAGGAACCTTACCTTCAGCAGCATTTGGATCATTGCTAGCCCACCACAAAGAACGCGGTGCTGATAAAAAGACACTCTTACCTTGAGCTAATAAATCCGTTACCAATAAAGCAATATTGGGATAAGTTGCTGATTTTATAGCTAATGGTGCCGGGGCAATTACGCCGGTTTGAGTAACTATACCACCGGATAATTGGAAGGAGTAGCCATCAAATTGGTTTTTGAAATTGGCAATAAGCGGTTCTGCTTCTTGCCAGCTTGCACGTAAGATTCCATTACCATAAGCGGGACTTTCTGACATGAGATTTGCATAATCATCACCCCAATTGACAAAACCGCCAATTTGGGTCGTCAAATACTTTGCATTATTGGTAAGCGCAAATACAGTGACAGAATTTTCTCTCGGGTCAATACCTGCTTTTGCTCTTGGCGTTGCTTTAACGATAACTTTTCCTAACTCAGCCATTGAGAAAGAAGAACCTGCTGTAATTTTTACGGTAATATCGGCTGTTTTACCTGCTGCAATTTTTACATCGGTTGCACCTAATTCGGCTGTCCAATCACCCGGATAAGAACTATTGTCTTCATCAATTTCAAGATCATAGGTTAACTCCATTGCATTGGTGTTTTTAACGGTAATGATTTTCTCGATAACTTCCGATGGTTTGATAACATTGTATGGTTTTGACATGGATAATTCTGCACGGGCGGAACGTACAGTAAGTCGCTCTTCTTCAGCATTAAGTATGGTACGAGCCTTTGTTGCATCATTGTCAAATTCTGCAACCATTGCTACCAAGTACATTTTCTCAGGTTTCCAAGTATTGTCTAACTTGCTGCTGAAAGTATAAGTTTTTACATCACCGGCTTGTACGCTGTTGGGAAGTGAATTAGCCGCACCCCATGCACCACCGAGAAGTTTACGAACTACATGGCGATGATAGAAATTTTTGATGGGATTACCTTTTTTATACCATTTGCTACCGACTGTATTATTAAATGCGTTTACTTGGTCGAATGGTTGCCCTGAACCTGTGACACTATCTTCGATGACAATCAAATTGAAACGTTTTTCGCCGGTATGATTTGCAAAAAAGCGTGCTTCAACTTCAACTTGTAAACTGCGTGAACCTGCATTAAAGTTCACGGATTTTAGACGAACATCCACAATAGATGTACGCCCCATATAATTACCTATATTTCCGGCAACAGTAGCAGGGTGTGTTGCAATAGCGTCCGAACGATTCACTGTTGCACTTGGGTAGCCACTCCAGTAACCCGCTGCACGAATAGTTTCCTGCTCTGTAATTGCCATACCATCACCTTGATGATATGCCATAAGAATAGCATCCTCAGGGTATTGTTCGTGAATGTTGTCGAATGCTTCAATACCGCCCGGGCAGTATTGACACCAAGCACCTGTTTGTTTTTCAACAACGACTTTCTTTTTGGGCATCTGGGCAAAAGATGCCGTGCTTGTGATAAATCCGAGCAATGCCAAAAGCATCATGCTGCGGAAAAAAGTGAATCGGTGTACCATAGTAACTCCGAAAAGAATGAGATAAAAATTGTGAATTGATGGAATGTCGTGATTCTGTTCAATGATGAGTACGTACTACGCATTGCGTACCATTCATTATGGCAATAACCATAAATTTTTGGATTTGTCGCATGTTTTTGTACCTTCTGACTATGCAAAATGCGATTTTTTAACGAAACACGCAAATACTTTTGAGATAAAGCCATAGAAGTATAAGCTATAAAGCGTCAAAGTGGCGATTTTTGGACAATTTCGCACCCGATTTGCTTTATTTTGAGTAATGCAATCCATAAAGAGTGTGTATGAAATATTACAGCCAACCCTGTTGTTTGTACCATTCAATGGTTTGTTGAATTCCTTGTCTTAATGTAAACTCCTCCTTGAATTGGAAATCTTTTTCGGCATTGTCAATGGAACAAATCCAGAATTGCCGAGTAATATCAATACCTTTTTCATAGTTGAGAACACCCGGTTTTGCAGAAAAACGGTTAAAAAAACCGGCAGCTCCGGCAAGTGCGAACACCAAAGGATGGGGAATGCGCAGCGTGAGAATACGTTGTTTTCCTAAAATTTCTTGTGTGGTCTTCCCGATTTCTTCCCATGTATAGTATTGTTTTGAGGAAACAAAGTATGGCTTACCGATTGTATTGAGCGATTCGCCCGCTTCGATGATGCCACGAGAAAGATCCAGACCATGAATCAGGCTTACTCTTTTTTCATCGAAACCAATGAGCGGCGCAATGCCTTTGTTTACTGTTTGGAAGAATGTTAAAATTTCGGTATCTCTTTGTCCATAGACAGCGGGAGGTCGCACAATAGTAATAGGAATGCGGTGCTGTTCTTTCATTACTTCGTCTTCGGCAGCTTTTTTACTTCTGCCATACGCAGTGAGCGGGTGAAAAGGTGTGGATTCGGTTACAGGTCTATCAAGCGATTCAGCCGGACCTACGGCAGCCAAACTACTGACATGGACAAAGCGTTTGATATTGGGTGTTGCTTCCAGAACCGCATCAAGCATAGTGCGTGTCCCATCACGATTCCCTCGCATAAATTCTGCTTCATTTTTTGCGGTTGTCAATCCCGCAACATGAAAGACAATGTCCACACCATCTAATGCTTTCACAAGCCCTTTTTTGTCGCTAAGTGATGTTTCTACAAGTGAATACGGTTTGTCTTTGAGCCAACGCATATTGCTCGAAGAACGTATCGTACATACAATATCATAGCCTTTTTTGTGTAATAAATCCGCAATGTGACTACCTATAAAACCTGTTGCTCCGGTTACCAATGCTTTCATCGTGTGTTACTGTGTTAATGAATAGTACGACAAAATTACGCTTTAATCGTCATGAACCTACACAGCGCATTGTGTATAAGTTCTAAGGTTCTTTCAAAGAAAGCATGCATAGATATACACCATACACAGTAAGGGCTGTATTTTTGCTTATATTTTTCAATTTTACAGGTGGACAAAATGATACATCCCGAAGTACTCGAATTATTGAATGCTCAAATGAATAAAGAATTTTATTCATGGTATTTATACCTTTCAGTGTCAACATATTTCAATTCTCAAGACCTTGAAGGATTCGAGCAGTGGACGAATGCTCAAGCTCAAGAAGAGTTGATGCATGGCATGAAGATTTACAATTATATCTTGGAACGCAAGGGGAGTGTTGATTTTCGTGATATTCATAAGCCATCCATGACATGGGCTTCGCCGGTGGAAGCGGTCACAGCAATTTATGATCATGAACGTTCACTTTCTTTAACAATACATCAAATCCTTAAAGTGGCACGTGAACATGCCGACTATTCAGCTGAGGTATTTCTCCATTGGTTTATTACCGAACAGTTAGAAGAAGAAGTGATGGCAGACAGAGTGTTGCAAAAGTTAAAAATGGTAGGCGATAATTCAGGAGCATTGTTAATGTTAGATTCACAAATTACCCAGATAGCTGCTGCGGCATCGGCACGCTCTGCACAAAATGCTTAATAGGTGAAATATGAGTATAAAAATTTACACCAAAACAGGTGATGACGGCACCACAGGATTATTCGGTGGTCAAAGAGTAAAAAAATATTCCGCTCGTATAGATGCCTATGGTACTGTTGATGAATTAAATTGTGTCATCGGTATTGCTTTGGCACAAGATGATATGCCAAAAAGTATGCAGCCGATTTTAACCGAAATTAGTGCTTTACTTTTTACCGTCGGCGCAGATTTGGCAACACCATTGGAACGTGAAGCAAAATATCATATTCCGCGAGTGGAAGAAAAACATACGAAATGGCTTGAAGAAATAATTGACCGTTACAGTTATGATTTACCGACATTAAAAACATTTATTTTACCGGGTGGAACCAAAGCTGCGTCTTTTTTGCATTTGGCAAGAACGGTTTGTCGTCGTGCTGAGCGTTTATGTGTCGAGTTATCTGAAAATGACGATATAGGACAGGCGGTTATACCATTTCTGAATCGTTTATCGGATTTTCTGTTTACAGCGGCTCGAATGGCTAATTTTCTTGACGGCACTGATGATATTCCCTGGAAACCTCATCAATAATTATCAATGTTGCAATTACTCTGAATGATAACGATTAATTCTATATCGTCCGGCTATGATACAGAGCGAGCTTCGCCATTGCAAAGCGGTAAAGAAAATGAAGAAAAAAAAGTCTTCTCCGGTACGAAGGAATTATCAGAAAAAGATCAAAAAATTATCCGTGCATTAGAAAAAATAGATGCTGATGTCAAAGCGCATGAAGCGGCGCATCAGGCAGCAGCCGGTGGTTTGGCTCGTGGTAAATCGTTCGGTTATACCGTTGGTCCCGATGGTAAACGCTATGCTGTAAGTGGAGAAGTAAAAATAGACACTTCCCCTGTGCCGAATAATCCGCAAGCAACTATTGCAAAAATGCAAATTGTTCGACGTGCCGCTTTAGCTCCCGGAGATCCTTCCGGACAAGATCGTGCAGTAGCAGCGCAAGCCGCAAAAGCAGCAGCGGCAGCACAAGCAGAGCTTCAACAAAATTCCGGCAACATTAATTCACAGCAATCCGACAATGAACAAAAAATATTGACATCCGGTAATCCATCTGCAAAAGAGAAAAATACAATGCAAAAACAATTATCAAATGTCTATCAGCAAAATAGTGTCAATTCAACAGTTTCTTATTCGGAATTATGTTCAAATTGCAATACTCTCAGTTCATGCAATCATCTTTCTGCGGGCTTAGGTGTGTATTCGGGAATATCATTATAAATTATATGAAAGTCATTATGAAAAAAATTATGTTTTCGCCATCGCTGCTATTTATTGCTTGTGCAATGATATTGACACTTAGTGCATGCAAAGAAGATCCGACGGGTGCACAGCAGCCTACAACGACTGTTGTATTACCTAAACCATCACCGTTAGCCGGAAACTGGAAAGCTCAGATCGCAGTACCGGTAATTCAAATCGGCGGCACTGTTGATGTCTTTTTTTCAGAATCACAAAATAGCATTAAAGGCAGAGGCTATGCTCTTTTTGATATTCCTGCAAATCTTCTTGATCCCAATGCGAATCCCGATGAAGAATTCCCCTATAAATTAGCTCAACCATTAGAAAATTGCACTGCAAGTTTTAATGCTGATTCAACGGTTGCAATTAATGCAGGGTTGCTTGACCTTAGTATTTTATCCTCATTAGGCGGCGGCGGTGGCGGCGGTGGAGGATTTTTACAAACGGTTCCTCTCCAAATATCGAATGGAAAAATGAGCACGGATAAAAAAAGTATCTCAGGCACTATAACCTTTTTGTTTTTCCCCTTACCTGTGACTTTTGTAAAGCAATAATAATAATTTTGATTCTATTTTATTTATGATACATAACGAGAGCATGACATTATTTCAGCAATTAACTGACCTTTTGCGCCGAAAAATTCTTATCATTGATGGTGCTATGGGAACGATGATACAAAAACATACACTCCAAGAGCAAGATTTTCGCGGAGGAACACATCATCATCATGACACAATTCATGCTCAAATTTGCCATCATAATCATGATTTGCAAGGAAATAACGATTTACTCTCTATAACACAACCGGATATAATAAAAAATATTCATAGAGAATATCTTGCTGCCGGAGCTGATATAATTGAAACCAATACATTCAGTGCAACACGAATTGCGCAAGCTGATTATGATGCACAAGAATTTGCGTATGAGATAAATGTACGAGCGGCACGCATAGCAAAAGAGGCGGCATTAGAATATTCTACCGCAGAAAAACCACGTTTTGTTGCTGGTGCTTTAGGACCATTAAATAAATCGCTGTCATTATCACCGGATGTCAATAATCCCGGTTTTCGTGCTACGAATTGGGATGAGGTGGTTCTTGCTTATAAAGAACAATTACGCGGCTTACTTGATGGTGTTGTTGATATTATACTTATTGAAACAGTATTCGATACGCTCAATGCAAAAGCAGCCATTTATGCAGTCAATGAAATATTCGATGAGAGCGGAATTTCTTTGCCTGTGATGATTTCCGGAACTATTGTTGATTTAAGCGGACGTACATTATCCGGTCAGACCACAGAGGCATTTTGGAATTCTATACGTCATTGCCCGAATTTATTATCTGTCGGATTAAATTGTGCTCTCGGTGCAGAGCAAATGCACCCATTTTTAGCAGAATTATCGCGCATTGCCACATGTTTTGTCAGTGTTTATCCTAATGCAGGTTTACCCAATGAAATGGGCGGCTATGATGAAACACCCCAGCACATGGCTTCTGTACTAACATCATTTGCGCAAGAAGGACTATTTAATATTGTTGGTGGTTGTTGCGGTACGACACCCGATCATATAGCTTTAATGGAAAAAAATGTAAGTGCTTTAACACCACGAATAATTCCCACACATCCTCAATTTATGCGATTGTCGGGCTATGAACCATTTATCATGCGTCCCGAATTAAATTTTGTCAATATTGGAGAAAGAACAAATGTCACGGGTTCTGCTAAATTTGCAAAATTGATAAAAGAAAATAAATATGATGAGGCATTGTCCGTTGCCTTACAGCAAGTTGAAGCCGGTGCGCAAATTATTGATATTAATATGGATGAGGGGATGTTGGATTCGGAAGGTGCAATGGTCACATTTCTGAATTTAATAGCCGCCGAGCCGGATATTGCCCGAGTACCGATTATGATTGATTCGTCAAAATGGTCGGTCATAGAAAAAGGGTTGCAATGTATTCAAGGAAAGGGAATTGTAAATTCAATCTCTTTGAAAGAAGGGAAAGAAAAATTTATTGAACAAGCACGTAAAATCCGCTATTACGGTGCTGCAACTGTTGTTATGGCTTTTGATGAACAAGGACAAGCAGATACGGCTGCCCGTAAAATTGAAATTTGTCAAAGAGCATATTCTATTTTAACGGAAGAAGTCGGATTTCCACCCGAAGATATAATTTTTGATCCTAATATTTTTGCCATAGCAACAGGAATTGAAGAACATAATACTTATGCCATGGATTTTATCCAAGCTGCCGAATGGATAAAAAAGAATTTACCGCATGCAAAAGTCTCCGGCGGCGTGTCTAATTTATCATTTTCATTTCGCGGCAATGAGCCGATACGCAAAGCAATGCACTCGGCTTTTCTGTATCATGCTATCAAAGCCGGTATGGATATGGGGATTGTGAATGCCGGGCAGGTGGACATTTATGATGATATACCCAAAGATTTGCTCGAATATATTGAGGATGTTTTGTTTAATCGTCGTGCTGATGCTACCGAACGATTAGTAGAATATGCTGAAAAAATTAAAATGTCTGCACAGGACTCTACGCAAAAAAAACAAGAAGAACTTGCTTGGAGAAATACATCCATTGAGGAAAGAGTAAAATATGCTTTGGTAAAAGGTATTGATGCCCATATTGATGCAGATATGGAGGAAGCACGTTACTATTATTCTCGTCCCATTGAAATTATTGAAGGACCTTTGATGGATGGAATGAATATTGTTGGAGATTTATTCGGTGCCGGAAAAATGTTCTTACCACAAGTAGTTAAATCTGCACGTGTTATGAAAAAAGCCGTTGCATATTTAATGCCGTTTATGGAAGCAGAAAAAAATGGCGAAGAATCAAAGCCTAATGGTACTATTTTAATGGCTACCGTCAAAGGCGATGTTCATGATATTGGTAAAAATATTGTGGGAGTTGTGCTGGGCTGTAATAATTACAGGGTTATAGATTTGGGAGTGATGGTCAGCGCAGATAAGATTTTAGAAACTGCTTCTAAAGAAAATGTGGATATTATAGGGTTGTCCGGACTTATTACACCTTCTCTTGATGAAATGGTGCATGTTGCAAAAGAAATGGAACGCAGAGGAATGAATACGCCATTATTAATTGGTGGAGCCACAACATCACGTGTGCACACGGCAGTAAAAATCTCACCACAATATTCCGGTATAGCAATGCATGTTCTGGATGCTTCACGCGCTGTGCCTGTGGCAGGGAATTTATTGAATGGCGACACCTCACCGGAATTTATAGCGCAAATAAAAGCAGAATATGAAAAAGTACGACAGGATTATTCGCGAAGGTCAAATGAAAAAGAAATGTTACCTCTTGAAGAATCACGAAAGAAAAAGATGCAATTATTCTCATGAATCGAATATATTTCATAAAAAAAGCCCGATAAGTATCGGGCTTTTTTATTGGATTTTTATGGGTACATCAAAAAAACATTATTGCAATGATGCAGACATAAGCTCTAATGTTCTTATTTCTTTACCTTTGTCGGTGATAACCATTTCAACAAGTCCTATATTCACAGCATAAAAATAATCTACCTGTGTATCAGAAATTTTAGTGTTATCATTTAGCTCAGTGTATGTTTCTTGATAATGATAGCATATATAGTCTTTATTGTAAACATTACGTTTAGTATTTGTTGAAATCACAGTCATACGAGTTGTAAAAGTCCCAATTTTGTTACCTTGCTCATCGGTGCGAATCAATGTATCTCTTACCCAAGTGTCACCCGTTTTGCATGGAAATGCAGCCATAAGTATAGGATTGTCCAAAGAGTTTTGCCAATATCCCGTATTGTCATTATATGCGGCTAAACTCGGTTTGTCTTGGTCGGAATATTGCAATAGAGCATACTCTTTTCCCTTAATAATTTCTTTACCTACTACTTCTATGGAATATTTTTTTTCCTCTTTTATTGTTGTTGAGCTATTGGGGCTTTTATACCAAACTGAATGATAGTTCCATCTATTACCCTGAAGTAAAGGATTAATTGTTTGTGGCTTATTTTCAGATGGAGTGGTGTTTTCTCCACAACCCGATACCATTATTATGGCTAACACTATACTAAGTTGTACGATGATATATTTCATGATTTTCTCCTTAAAGATTATATCTGTTTTTAATTTCTTGAAGTTTTTGTCTGTTCTGATTTTGTATTTGCGTTAAGGGTAATCGGAAATTATCTTGCAAAAGCCCCATCTCTGCTAATAATGTTTTTGCCGGGATAGGATTAGATTCTATAAAGCATGCTTTCATAAGCGATAAATAATATAGATGCTGTTCACGTGCTTCTACATAATTACCATTAAGCGCCATGCGAATACTATTGCCAAACTCCAATGGAATAATATTGGAAATAACGGATACGACACCTTTACCCCCACAGGCAATAATTGGTAAAGCTAAAGCATCATCACCGGCTAATAAGGTAAAATGGTCGGGCGCATTGCGGATAATTTCCATCATTTGTTCAAGATCCGCAGAGGCTTCTTTTGTGGCAATGACATTTTTGCAATGTTCTGCAATTTTCAACTGCGTTTCCGCGGTCATATTACATGCAGTTCTTCCCGGCACATTGTAGAGAATAATCGGTAATTCGGTTGAAGCAGCAATAGCATGAAAATGTTCAAATAGTCCATGCTGTGTTGGTTTATTGTAAAATGGTGCAACGACAAGCATAGCATCCACACCGCATTGTTCCGCTGCTTGAGTCAATTCAATAGAAGCACGTGTATCATTGGAACCCGTACCGGCAATTATTGGAATACGCTTTTGATTTTTTTCAACAGCAAAACGAAATAGTGAGCATTTTTCTTCAAAGGTCAGTGTTGCCCCTTCTCCTGTTGAACCACAAACAACAACACTTTCAATACCTGCTGTAATTTGACGTTCTAAGAGTGTTTCAAATGAATGAAAATCAATTGTACCATCTGCAAGAAATGGTGTAACAATTGCGGTTGATGTACCTGAAACTTGTATCATAATTTTGTCCTTTATTTATTCGATAATGATAATGTGAGAATTTTCTGTGTATAGCATTAGTTTTTCCAATGGTTTATTTGGCGGACCCGAAATTGGTTTGCCATTTTTATCAAATATTCCATTATGACATGCGCAGTAGAATTGTTCCGTTTTTGGTTGCCATTGCGTTGTACATCCTGCATGAGTGCATCGTAAATTATATGCTGAGAATGTTGTATTGTCTTTGAATAAAACGAAGTTTATATCCCCGACTTTTCCGATGAGATACTCTTGATCGGTTGGAAATGAATCAAGTGCCAAAGCAAAACGTTGAGAACGCTTTTTCTCTCCAATTATTGAAGGGAATATACTAAGAATAATGACAGACAATGATGAAAATAGTGTAAATATTCCTGTGATTTTTACTACATTTTTCAAAAAATCGCGTCTTCCTTCCGGCAACTGTGTCTTGGATATTTGATTGATGTCTTCCATACTATCTTTCCAGAGTTAATGACCACACACATTCATTATGTGTCATAGGTATAATAAGTTGAGATATAGGTTGTACTTTACCATAACCTTCCGAAAATAATGATTCTTTCACAATAATCGGTGAATCCGCCGTAAAAATTACATTTGTGTCTTTATGAGAAAAAATAATTTTTAAGGATGTTTCTTGTGTGATAATCCATGATGGCGCTATGTGGAAGTGTAGCGATTTAGATTTTTGCAATGTACATAAATCGTGGGCTTTAATCTCAAATTCCGAGAAATGCAATGTTCTTCTGTGTGGAACGCCAAACCCATAATGTTCACCGCTATAGTAATTGGCTGAATATTCTAATGTTTTAGCGCGTGAAGTATCGCCAAGCATCCAAAACAATACATCGCCGGGACCCGATACCCAATTATTTTGTTCCATAGATTCCACAGCGAGAGTATTGTGCATGGCTGTGCTTCGGAAACGATTACGCTCTTGCCATAGCGGTGTATAAAGATATGTTCCCGGATCGGTGCATAACATTATGCCATCAATAGCAATGCAAAAAGATAATTGGTCATTGTGAGCATGACCTCCTTTGCCTTTTTGTCCTATACTTCCTGCACGAATTGCACACGAATATCGTGATTTTTTAAAAACAGTTAATCCAAAATCCGGAAAATGTTCGGTATCTTTACCTTGTTCGAGCACTTCCACACTACGAGGCCGGTTCAGAGATTTTGTATAAAGATTTTCCAATGGAAAATCATTATTATATCTATTCAAATATGAATCTGTAAATATTCCAGCTGCCAGACTAAGCAAGTGAGTATGGCTATTTTCTTTTTCCGTAAGAATTGTATCTTTGAGAATATATTCCGGTGTTAATTTCATAAAACGACCGCTGTCATTATCACCGATTTGTGGTATCTCTTCGGCAAATTCTATCATTGTCCGTGAAAAAGAAATAGCTTTCTTTAAGCGTGAAAAAATATCGGGAGATATAGGAGTTTGTGTACATTTTGCTCTAATAGTATTCGGTATTGAATATAGTGGTAAGGGCGAAGGTAAAAGAGCCGGTTTTCCTTTGACGAGTGTGTGATCATAGTGCGATAATGCTGCTATTTTATCGTCGGGTAAATTAAGTATGAGTGACACGGCAAACAATGTCATTTCAAGCGACAAACGATGATAGGGAATGGATGCCTCAAAATTGCTGCCATCAGGTAAAAATTGTAATAATATTTCAGCGCAAATTTCTTGTATGGAAAAAGCTAACCATGCATCTGTTTGGGGTGAACATGGTAAATAAGCCGCGCAATATAAAACGCCTACACAATCGGCAAGATAATGATTGCCGCGTAAATCAGAAGACCACTCTAAATTATTCATGATATGCAAGCAATGCTCATAAATACTTCGAGTGAAAATTTTTATAAAATCATCGCTGAATGTATAACCGTAGGATATAAATAAATCATAAGCAGTAAGCCAATTTGCTGCCCGAATACCTACATCCATACTTGTTACCCAATTGACACCGAATCTCGGAGGATTATAGGCAATGAAATCGAGTATTTGATTGCAAAATTCTTTCGCAAATTTTTCGGATTGCTCTTGAGTATCACTAAGCAAATAACTATATGCCAAATACACGCTATGATGACATCGCGCTAATTCCCAAGGTACTTTTACATCAACACCGCTCAGTGTGCCGTAGGTAGTATCTTTGTGCCATAATGCTTCCGACCAACGATAACCTGATTTACAATCTCTTTGCCAATCTATCGGAGAATAATTATCAGAAATTAATGTGAGTATTCGTCTATGTTCTTGAGTATTGGCTAAAGAAACCTTGACAGATTGAGCATTAAAAATAGTTGTAGGATAATGAAATCCACCAACACCTTGGGCAGAAATTCCATGATTCCACAAAATCCAACCTGAACCTAAAATATCAAATTCATGCTGACAAAAATGTTTTGTGATGTAATCAATAGTATCTTTATATTGAAGCAAAGATTCTCGCAATGTAGGTTCCGTGTAGTGTCGCAATTCATCAGAAAATTGAAAATCTAAGGAATATGTACATGTACGATAGTCTTTTTTACGTTGAATTTTCTTTTTTACTATTTTTTTTCCGATTTGAAAAATCTTTTTAATGACAATATGCGGTGGTAAAGAGAGCGCTTGTCGTGCTTTTCGAGAAAAAGACATGGTGCTATGAAAAAAGAATGTGATAAAAATAGATTAACGAACCGGATTAGTCACTTGAATTTCAACGGTTCTATTATAAAAGCGACCTTCGGGCAGTGCATTATCATATCCTGCGCCGGAAGTCCCTACACCCATAGTTTCTGCTTGTAAACCTAATGCTTTGGCACTTTCTTTTGCTCTTTGTAATGACAAAGTATTATTATATTCGCTGTCACCTATATTGTCTGTGCTGCCACGAATAATAATTTTGGCATCATTGTGAACACGTGGTTGAATAAAAGTGAGTATTCTTTTGTGTTCTTCACTTAATGAGGATTGATCATAACCAAAAAGAAGTAATCGGTATCTGTCAAATTCATTGTCGTCTTTTCGTGTCTTTCGTTTATCGGTTACAGATAAAACCGAATAAGGTATGGAATCGGCTGAAATTTTTATCATTTGATTTTTATTGTCTGTAACCGTCAGTACGGCATAAAGATTACCTGAACTGCTAAGTTGATGCTTGTTGTTTTGAATAATGTTGTATTCGATGGGTTTTTGAGGTAAAGTTTTTTCACTTAATTGCATCAATGGAACATTGTCTTTTTTGATGACAAGATTCCAATTATTCAAACCTTCTTTTGCTTGTATTTGGGGAGTATATTTTACCATTGACGTTCCTTGAATAATTGTGTCGGTAATAATAATCGGGTCGGTAATCCCCATATAGTCGGATGATATTTCTACACGTCTATTTTCTTCAAGTCCTTCGGTGCGAGCAATATTTGCAGGCACCGCCGGTAAAGTGCGTTGTACCAAACGTACTCTTTGTTCAGAAATACCCCATATCTCAAATAAATATTGTGCTATTGTTTCTGCCCTTTGCTGTGCTAATTTGGGCATATTTAACTCTTCTTTACTTCCTGATAAACATCCGGTAAGTGTTATTGTTGCTTGGGGGGTTTCTCTCATTCTTTTACCAATAATATTCAGTACATTATAATAGAGAGTCATGGCACCTTTTTGTGCTAAAGTTCTTTCATTAATATTGCCGACATCTGTTCGTGGAAGTGTATTATACCGAGAAGGAATAGAAGCCGACATTTCATCAAAGAAAATATATCGTAAAAGAGGATACATTTCTGTTGAGACAAATTCTTCGATGTTGATCTTTTTTGATGTGCTCTTACTGTCTTGTCCAATAATTTCAACCTTTATTGACGCTGTCGGCGGAATCGGTGCCGGTGGAGTTGGTGTTGGTATTGAAGGTGGCGGAGTTGGGATAATAACTGGTTCGGGCTTATGGTGTGGTCTATATTTAAATGCAATTCCTCCACGCAGTGAAGAATTATGCCAGAAACTATTATCGTTAGTTTTTACATTATTGCTTAAGCTTTGAATATATTGAATTTCGGGAGAGATAAAAAATGATCTTTTATTGTCGAGTCCCAGATCGTATGCTGCAATAATATTCCATTCCCAATTGAGGGATTGTGCATCATTCATTGTTCCTGAATATTCATTGCGTACCCTTTTTCCATCAATAAAAGTTCCCGGTGTTCCTTGTGCAATACTTTCTTTTTGTGAAAATGTCGGAGAAGTAATAACGTGAATTCCCGGACCTGTAGCCAATGATAAAGATGATGTCGTTTTCCATCCGAATAATGCAGCGGAGGATATACCGGGAAATGTTGCTGTAAAAGAGTGAATAAACCTGATGTTACCCTGCGAATTATTGATAAGTCCAATGGTGTTTTCTTCTTGAGTCAAATCAACAATGACTGAGGTAAAGCTGCCGCGCATACCCAAAAAGAAAGACTGAGACAATGGTATTTCGGCAATTGCTCCTATGCTGTAAACAGAACCTTGCCCATGAGTAAACTCCGGACAACAATTGGGAATATTCGTTGTGCCATAGTAAAGAAGCGATGGAAGTGCTGTTCCAATGTGGCCATTCACACCAAATCGTACCCGTAATGAGTCGGCAGCGGTAAGAGTTAACGAAGGCAAAAAGATAAGGCAAAACGTTAATAGTTTGTGCATGATGCTCTTTCCAGAGAAGCCACTTTGTGATATAGAAAAACCCCGTCCGGCTATACTGAACGGGGCAAACTTATAAGTACACCCGACATTATGCTATTATGAAATTTTCGGTGTTTTAAATCCTTACAAATCAAGAAAATAAACTATGAAAATTACTGCATTCTCCTTAATTCCGGTATGAAGTTGTACAGAACTGCGGAGAGGGAGGGATTCGAACCCTCGATACCATTGCTGGTATAACGGTTTTCGAGACCGCCCGATTCAGCCACTCTCGCACCTCTCCAACTACTTAGAAAGCAGTTGCGCAAAGATACGACTTTTTATGGTTGGTACGGATAAATGCGGTGATACGGCTATGAGAATTATCGGTCGCCGGCGACGGAATAAATCCAGAAGAGAGAATAGAAGAATAGTGCAATACCGGAGAGAGTTGATAGAAGTCCGACCAAGCCATATAATAATATTCGCAGGTCTTTTTCAAACCCCGAAAATGCACGCACTGCAAATACGTGACGAATGATTCGCGCTAAGCCGCCTTCGGTAAAAATGTCGTCAGGATGCAACACTCTGCCCGATAAAGCACCGGACCGAAGAATAAGCAATACACCTGTAACAATCATTGTCAGTGCTATGATTATCATACAATGTTCTTTCTATACATAGTTATTTGTATCATAAATCTACATTATATTTAAGCAGTAATATCTTAAAGAAGTATAAACATGGTATCTTTGATACACCATGTTTTTTTATTGAGTCTATAAAAATAATTAATTAGATATTTTCCACAGGGAATGAAAGAATAAATTCCGTACCCTCATCTACGTCACTTTTGCATTCAATGGTGGCATTAAGTGCAAGTGCATACATTTGGCATACAGTAAGCCCTATGCCCAGTCCCACGTGAGATAATTCTCTGTGTTGTGCACCTCTGAAAAACACATCAAAAATTTTAGATTGTTCTTTGGGAGAAATATATGATTTCGTGTTGTGTATGCTGATACTTCCTTTGCCATTATGAGCCGATGTTCTCATCGTAATTGTTGCATTTGCCGGAGAATATGTCATTGCATTATCAAGTATATGGTGAATCATTTTTTCTATGAGTACTTGATTGGAATGTACAATAATTTCATAGTCAGCTATACGCAGGTCAATCATTTGATTGGGATTCATCATTGTTTTCCATTCGGGCACATATTTCAACACGATGGCTGTTAAATCTGTCGGGCTGATAAGCACATCCAGAACTGATGACTGCGCTTGTGTGAGAAGTTGTGCGCTGTCTAATATAGAGCGTAAAGAAGCAGTTGCAGTATTCATCGCTTTGCAAAATGCCTTTATTTGCGAGCCGTGTGAGAACTCTTCAGAATTATCAATCATTTTTTCTATAACACTAATACCAAGAGTTACAGCAGTTAAAGGGGTTCTGAATTCATGAGAAATATGCTTAACAAATGCCTCGTGTATATGGCGAAAATTGTGTTCTTTATTGATTAAGCTATCTAATTGAGCCGTTCTTTCTTTCACTAAAAGTTCTAATTCACTTTGTTTTTTTATGGCATCATCATGTTCTTTTTGGATTCTCTCAATTTTTCTTTCGGCTTCAAAAGTTACAATTTTATTTAGAACATCTTTACCGCCAATATGTTCCGATAAGTTATGGAAAATTTTATATTGATGTAATGATTCGTTTGATCTGTTTTGATGTTCATACAATGTTGAAAGACTTTTTCTAATTGTCATTTCCATTTTTTCATCTGAATTATCTGCTGCAAATTCTAAACCATTAAGAAAAATAGTCTCTGCTTGTTGTGGATTATAGTAAGATGTTCCGGGTATCGAAAATAATTGTGCTTTGCATAAAAGCACATTTTGCGTTTCTCCGGCATTGTTTGTTGCACGATGGATTGTTTCTGCTTGTTCAAATAATTGCAGCGCTTCATCATATTGAGCTTGCTTTAGGCGGCATTCGCCAATTTTACGTAAGTAATTTGCTTGCCCTGTCTTATCTTCTACTTTTTCCTTGATTGTATGTGCTTCGGAAAAATACAGTATTGCATCATCGTATTTATGTTGTGAGTAAAACATATTTCCAATATGGTAAAGGCAATGTGCCATTCCATTTATATTTCCGGTTTCATTACGCAACAGCATGCTTTCACGATAATGTTTTAGCGCAATCTCATAGTTTTTTAAGTGTTCATGAACAGAACCTATGTTCAACAAGCAGATTGCAATCCCATTTTTGTTTTTTTGTTCTTTTTCATATTCTAATGCTTCTGTAAAAAACTCTATGGCATCCGAATAACGACCAATATTCAGATAAATAAGACCAATATTGTTAATCACCGGTGCTATATTGTCTTTTATTCCTTCTCTTTTGCGTGTATTGTAACTTGTTGTAAAATGCTCTAATGCTTTTGCGAATTCTCCGACAGCAATATGTAGCATACCAATGTTATTATGGATACGTGCTTGTCCATGAGCATTGTTGTGAGATGAGTAGTAGTCTAAAGCTTTTTTGTACCAATCATGAGCTGCTGCATAATTTGATAAATTTCTCTCCACAATCCCCAAATGATTGCATAAAACAGGTAATTCTATGGTTGTCAATGTATTTTCACTGAGAGACCATACCTTCAGCAAGGCTTCTTTGGCTTCTGTAAAGTTAGACTTTTGATAGAGTGCCAAGCCATAGTAAAAGAGAGCTTGTCCCAATAGATCAAACTTATTATCACGCTGATACGATGTGATGAATGAGGGGGCTTTCTCAACTATAGGTTCATACTCATGATTTTCATAGAGAGTTTTCAAAGATATTGTGTTGTCCGGAATTACTCTTTGTATATGTATTTCGAGCGAGGAGTCTATTGATGCATCCGTATGTGTCATTGTGAGATTTAATCAATGATTATTGTCTGTATGTCTTGATATATATGCAAGATACGAAAAATTCAGCATTAGAGATACGTAATTGTACGATGATATGGGGTATTGTTAGTTTTTCTCTATGGAGTTATACGTGAGAAATTTTCGATTTCTCCATAAGATTGCCATACTCTTGTTTCTTCGCCCTATATGATAGGGTCAGCTTCGACACAAAATTTCATGCCATTTATGATTAACTGTTCTTTGTAATGTGCATTTTTTGACTTTAGCAGTAATTGATTGTACAAAAAAAGCCCGTCGCCTCCCGTAAAAATTATAGGTGCTTCGTTCGGAAGTATTGCACTGTCATACCATTGTTGTAGCGAGTGGTTTATAGCGCCTAAGCAAGCATGAAGTATGCCTGTTTGAAGGGCATTCGTGGTATTCGTGCCATACAGAGCGTGATTGTCAAATGTTTGTATAAGGGGTAAAGCCGCAGTATAGTTATGTGCAGCTTTTGCCATCGTCCTCAGCCCGGGGAATATAATGCCGCCAAGAACACTCAATGATTGAGATAGTAAGTTCATAGTTATCATTGTTCCGCAATCAATTGTCACAAAAGGCGGGGTAAATTCTGTCATTGCTCCCAGTATTCCGAGTATTCTGTCTGTCCCCATACCTTTTACCTGTGTCAAATCAATATACTTGTTTTCCGCAAAGAGCGATTCTATTGGAACAAAGGTATAAGCAGACAGTTCCTTTATTACTTTGTCGGATTTTGGGATATTTACCGATGAAAAATACAGGACACTGTTATCTTCGTGAGGGGCTATCGCTTGACTGATGTTGTATATCAGTTTTTCATCATAGTCAATGTGAAATACGGTGCCATCAATAAGCATTTTGAGACGGGTATTACCAAAATCCATATATATCGGTTTAGAAGATATCATAAATTACACTATCTCCATCGGTGATTATAAGTGTTTCTCCTGAGAACGGTGGCAATGCAACAATAAGATGTCCATCATTCGAAATGCCTTGAGCAATACCTGTTTGTCCTTTGTTGATGATGATAATTGCTTTATCCTGTATATTCAGAGTGTCTTCCCATTGCTTTAGCATTACGGCAGGGTCAGCTATTGTCTTAGAAATCAATGGTGGAATCAGTGTACGAAGATATCCGACAATGTCTGATGGTTTATAGTTCAGCCCCAGCATACGTAATGATACGGCATTTAAGGAATCCGGAAAACTTTCTTGTGCAATATTAAGCCCAATACCAATGATGGTTGAGTTAAGCTTTGAACCAAGATAGTCGTTTTCAATGAGTATGCCGGCAATTTTCGATTGTTTGCCTTCATGCAAAGCATAAACATCATTCGGATATTTGAGAGCATAGTGCACTTGAGGGGTCAATGATTGGAGTAATTGCAGTATGAGAAGTGCACCACTTGCCTGTAAAGCAACAGGGAGTAATGCAGAAACGGGGGATTTATAACTCAGACCAATGGAAAGATACAGGTTCTCATGGGGGTTGCCCGACCATATTTTGCCATTGCGTCCGCGTCCTTTCGACTGAGAATCCGCCGAAACTATAACGAATGAAGATGATTGAAGGCGTTTTTCGGCTTCATCATTTGTAGAGACGACAGAAGAAAGATGAAAAAAATCCGGGGTCAATATTTGCATGCTAATATTCTTAATTTACAATGGATTATGTGTGTGTTTTGATAGTTCACTTGTCTATAGATTTACTACAAAATTGTACTTTTTTCAAAAAAAGTTGATTAATAAATTTGTTTATATGGAAAAAGTCCTTAATTTTGCAGTCCTATCGCGAACGCAGTAGTCGCAACTAAGGCGGAAGTGATGGACAAAGCAA
>VYMG01000140.1_pt1 | contig 28521 bp, 23 predicted proteins | sample 5115261 | NCBI WGS metagenome assembly VYMG01 (sample SAMN12291781, study PRJNA351875) | freshwater metagenome | isolation source: freshwater lake | place: USA: Michigan, Wintergreen Lake | collected 2013-08-08
AAAGCGTTTAAACTCTTCTGGATTCAAATTTTTTACTTTTTCGTAAGTCATGGTTTTTCTGAGTGTTTTACTTTATTGTACATAATCAGTTCCTATTTTTGCAGGAGGTCTACTGTAATTCTTGGGCTGCCCATTTCTCCATTTTTTTGCTCACCTCGACCTTGATTCCTCCTTTCAAAACTATACCTATCAATCGGTTCCCCTTTTTTTAAGTTTCTTCTCTTTTTGTTAAGAAAGATCTGGCTAATGGATAGGAAGGGGGGTGAGGGCAATTAACTAGGGTTTGCGGCAAAAAGTTTTTCGGTGGTGGTAGGGTGTGGGGTGTGGGGTGTGGGGTTTTACCAGTTTTGAGGTGGCCAATTACCTAATTTTCAGGGAAAAAGTGCCTAAATTTCCCCCCGATCACTACCCTATCCAGTACTTTTTAATTGACAAAAGGTCTAAAAGTCTTACCCAACAAGGTTTTTAGCTTTATTCAGCAAACCCTAATTATGACTCTTAAACTATATTATTGTCTTTGAGTAAAAAATGCAAGTTATAGCCGTGCAAAGTATAGTCGTGCAAAATAAAATGAGATGACTATTCAGGAGAAGACAGGTCGCGGAAAATCTGGCTGGCAATGGCTGCACTCCGGCGAATTTGTTCAATTTCGGAAAGACTTTGCCAATTTTCGGTTTCTATATTGGTTTCGCTCTGGCCATTACGCATAGTATAGGCGTAGGGACGAGCAAAAACCTGTAAATCTTCTGGAGACCATTGGGGAAAGAGATCACTAAGACAAACAACAAGGCGATCAAGGTTGTCTAATTGACTATCAACTAGATTTTCAGCGCTTTCTACTAGACGATTTAAATGTTCGGCCGGCAATAAAGAGGCAAATTTATCAAAGATATTAGACCGGGGTGAAACGGAAACTGCCGGGAATTTTTGGTGTAAACTATTAAAGAATCTATCAGCTTCTGCCTCGATCGCCGTCGCTTCTAGGCCTTCACACAGAGAAAAGGGAGTTTCTGTCAGGTCTAAGGGATCATGACTCTCAACAGCGGTTACACCCCAGGGATAGGTGACTTCTTCTTCAATCAGGATTGCCAGAAGTTCCGCGGTAATCTGTTCGGATAGGGATAAATGGCTCATAAATAACAATCCATGTTTTAGCCTTTGTGGTGTTCAATAAGTAACTACATCTCGGTTTTGACAATTTCCGAAGCTACAAACAGACTCTTGGTGCAAGTCAGGTAGGAGGCGCTCTTGCCAATAATTAGGGTTGGCTGAATATCAGTGAAACCCTTGCTAGAAAAGGGTTATGGCAATTTTTTGTCCCAAAAAGTGCCAGAAACAAACGTTGAGAAATCGATCGGAGGGACTCAAAACCCTTACACTTTCATTGGCGAACGCAAAGCGCTCGCAATGCGAGAAAACAAAGGGTTCCGCTTCGCATTGCGCGAGGTCATTGTGTTATTCTGACTTCCCCGACCGACGACCGACTCGGAGACTCCTAACCCCACCAACAGACTTATTCAGCAAACCCTAATTATAGCGGTTCTCACATCTGTGAGGTACAGTTTAACCTTTGCTGATTAAGCTTTTCAGGATTGAGAATGTACCTCTTGTCAACAGGAAACGCTATAACTTTGAAAGCACTTTTTAGGGTTGGATGCGTCATCAGACGCATCCTATATTTTCAAAGTTTCTTACATTTTGCTGAGAATACGCTGGACTATATCCATTCCTGTGAAGGCTTGCCAGCCAAAAAGACCTAAAATGAAGGCATTAAGGGTAATATGAGTGATTCTGGCCAATTCATTGCCTTTTTGCATTAAAGGTACTAAAGCGGCACTGATCGAGATTAAACCCACCATCCCTAAACCCGCCAGCAGATGGGGACTGACAAATAATTTACCGTTATTAATATAAGTCACCGCCATACCCCCGATCGTCCCCAACACCATTAAAGCGAGGATTAGGGAGCCAATTTGATAGTGTTTAGTGCGAAAATCCTTGGGCAATAATTCTTTTTTTAGGTCTTTATCTGCTGTCCGCGTCCGTCGCCATTGTAGCCCCGAATAGAGGGCATAGATAGTTAATCCTAATAAAACCCACATTAGAATGGGATGGCCAAATTGTGACCAAGTTTTTACGGCACTGGGAATCTCGAAGTTCATAGTTGTCTGTTCTCATCAAAGATCGCTTCTTAATAAAAATTAACATGAATCGCTCACTCTTCCTTATTTTTCGGGTCATTAGACCTGTCAGACTAGACCAGCAAGATAGCTCACCATCACCACTACTCGCCGCTCCCCGCTCTCCTATAGCTTTTCAACAGGATTTAGTAAGAATAATGCCTGAAGCCGCAAAACTAAGGGTTTCAACCTAGACGCAGTTTAGTGATAATTCTTTGACAATAGAGTTGAATTCCTTGCAGCTTGGCTAGGGAGAATTTCGGTTTAATGGGAAGGATCAGTACAGACATAAAACTCATCCGCAGCAAGCGATAAACAAGGATAGTTAAAGTCGTATGTTTTTCGAGACTGAGAAGATAACTATAGATATTATGAGTTAGTCTTAGATAACCATAGCGGCAGGTGATAGAAGATGGTTCATGAATGATTTTAATCTGATTGGTAACAACAACTAAATAGCCTTGATTTGCGTATCTTCGGGAAAAATCAAAGTCTTCGTAGTAGAGAAAGTAATCGGTATCGAAATGGGGACAAGTGGAAAAATTCGAGAAATTAATTAATAAACTGCATCCCGTCACCCAGTCGGGAATTAGATAGGGTTTATCTCGATAGTCTAAGGATTCCTCTACTACGTTAATTGTGCCGATTTTGGCATTAAATTTTCCCCAACCAAACCAGATTTTACCATCCGGTTCGTAAATTTCTGTACCGGCGATGGCAACTTCCGGATATTGCTGAAAAAATTTGCTTGCTTTCTCCAGAGAGTCCGGTAATAAGTAAGCGTCGGGATTAACTAACCAAACGATAGCTTCTCTGTCTTGCTGATAAATCCAATCAAGTCCCAGATTACATCCTTTCCCAAATCCTAAATTTTCCCCCGCTTCAATAATCTTGACTCTTTCAGCTGCTAAAGATTGGATATTTTTATCTTCAATGGAATTGTTAACAATGATGAGAGTAGCAGATAAGTCATCGTTGAGGGAAGCGATTAAACGCTTAATTAATTCCGCGCAATTGTAGTTAACGGTCAATAGATAAATCATTACAGATAAAAGGTAGGAGTCACTGGCAATTAACAATTGTTAGAGCATAGCTTTTCCGTGAGAATTACTTTTTCTCAAGACGACAGAGATTAAATTTTTCGATTTTGGTGGGAAAGGGTTGACAACTTTGGAAGTCAATAACGAGATTTTCCTTGGCTAAATCCTCCACTATATCAGGGGATTTTTTATTAAAGTCCGTCTGGAGAATGTAGAGAGATTCTAGGGGAGTATTAGCAATAGATGTCTCGGCATTTTTTCGCATTAAAGTTCCCTCACTGACTCCAGTATTGCCTTTGAGTCTCACAAAACGAGTGGAAGCGGGAAAATAAGGAACGATAAAAGATGTTCCTTCATCTCCCCAGATAACAATCGTGGAATTTTCGTAGGGTTTTAATGCTTGACTATCGATACCAAAATAATTATCTGACCATCCCATTCTCCACCAATCCATCGGTTTAACCGTAGTGACAATTAAGGAAAATATTAGCAAATTTATGATTAATAATGGTTTCCTGCGAGGATAAAGATAGGCAATAATCAAAATAATTAAAATGGGACTGATTAATTCTAATGGCATCAGATAACGATAGATAGAAAATCCCACTAACCAAATAGAGTAAGCGGTCAGATAAAAAGGCAGTAAAAAACCTAAAACTGCACCGTGGGTTAAGTCAGGTTCAGAAGATAGATTGCGCTTAGAAATAGCACGAAAAATAATCACTACTATTAGTAAAATTATCAATAAATAGGTTATAGCTAATCGGCTATCTTGGAAAGGAACCTCAGATACAAGAGTTTGTCTCTGGATAAAATAAACAGGATAAAACAACCATTGCCAGATATCTTTAGGTAAATATTGTATCCCTTTAAAATTGTAGTCGGTTTCAATATAAGGAGATTGAAAGATTTTATTATAGAAGGGAAAAAGAGGATTAGCAAACTTTGTCCACATTAAGATTATCCAATAACCGGCAGTGAGACTAAAACCCACGGTCATTGAAAGAATTGATAGAATTAAATTGCGTAACTTTTCTGACCAAGAATTAGGTAAAAAATTAATGGCTACCACAAAGCTAATACTATATAAAGCATTGGTTAATTTAAACCCCGTTGCTAATCCTAATAAGAATCCAGCTAAAAGAATATTTTTAGAGGGAATTGGCAGATTTTTCCCTAAACTACTAACTATAAAAAATAATCCTGCCAAAACAAAAACACTGGTGGTATTATCACCAATACTGGTTCCTAACTCCGAGATATAGGCTGCCCCAAAAATACTGGTAATCGCTGCCGCTATGCTTAGAGTTATCTTGTATCTTTCCGAAACTTTATCTAGGGAATGATAGGTAATTAGGTGAACTAACCATTGATTTAACCCGTGCAATCCTCCCATTAAAAAACCCACGACAATCGGAGGCAGTTTCAGATAATAAACAGCGATGAAAAAGGGAACATCAATCAGGGGATTAAAAAAAGTTTGTATCTGCGCGGGTAGGACATCATACTTAAACCTTCCTGTCAATAACATATAGGGATTATAGAAATGATAATTGCGTAAATCCCAACTAACATCTTGACCTAAAATAACCGAGATAATTCCTAAAGCAACAAAGTAGATAATTGCCCAAAATAAGGGATGAGAAAGTGGAAAACGTTTGAGGATTTTCATAATTAGAAAATTAAGATTTATTTGTTTAGTTTTACTAGCTTAACTTGGCAATTTATAGTTAAGGATGAGATTAAGATTACCTAGTAACAATCCCCAAAAGACAATAAGCATGATTATCTTAACAAAATTAGCTAAAATTTTCGATTTTTTCTCGGTTAAATCATTAAAGAAAAATCCCCCTAAAGTAGTTGCCGTTCCGATAATAAAGTAATATCTACCGTAAGGGGAACTCAAAACCCAATCCTTAATATTTAAATTCACCGACCAAACGACAATAAAAATAAAGATAGTGGCAGCACCGATAAAATCAGGGTTCTTACGAAAATCGTCTAAGAATATACCAAGCACTAGAAAGAGAAATCCATAGTAAGGAATTACATACCAAGCGTAGTAATGACTTTGAGCGCCAGAAAAAATAAGAAGAATTGTATAGATTAATATAGGAAAAATAACTAATCGTATTTTAGATATTTTTAAAGGAAATCTAGCAACAAGCAGTAAAGTTATCCAACTAAAAATCAACCAACCATCCTCAAAAAAAACTGTGGGTAGAACTAGATTTTTTAACATAGCAAAATCCGTAAAGCGATTTTTATGTTCTTGAAGGGTGGTTAAAAACCAACTAAAATCATAAAACCAACCATAAAGGTAATATAAACCTAAGGATAAAACTGCCGTCAGAGAAGCGATTAAGCTATCTCGCCAATTTTTTTGGAATAATAGTAAAGCAACTATAGAAGCGAGGATATATAATCCTGTCACCTTAACTAAAGGTGCTAAACCACCTAGAAATATAGCCAAGTATAGATACTTTTTTTGAGACTTTTCACCGTACTGAAGGAATAAAAGTGCTACCGCTAAACTTAGACATAATAATAAATTTTCACTAACTGCTAAACGAGATAAAAAAACCGTATTGGGGTTAGTGGCAAAAATTAAAGAAGTTATAATCGCCACACCAGTATTAGTCAAACGTAAAGCTAATAAATAAAGTAAGAAAATAGAGAGAGTGCCAAAAACTAAAGAAGGAATTCTAATTACTGTTAAACTACAGTCAAAAAATTCCTTTGCTCCCGATAAAATAGCCGTCATACCCACAATTAATCCAAACAAAGGAGGATGATCAAACCAAGGGGTAACAAAACGATAACGAACGGCAGTTTTTTCCCAAACTGTCACCAGAAAATCATCCGTGGGACTGAGGAAAGACCAACTGGTAGGAACTCCCTCTTGAATCAAACTCATGCCACTCCAAGCAAAGGCAAATTCATCTTGAGTCCAGTTATAGGGAGGCAAGGAATCGTACTGATAATATCTTAAGATAAATCCCAAGACCGTAATTAATACACCCAGAAATAGACGGTAATCAAACTTTTCAAAATTCTTAAATATAAAATCTCGCTGCAGCATTATTCTGAAATTGGCTCGCTATTTATCTTTTGGGGTGAACCCGTGCTATTGTAACATGGTTTGACGGTTAAATTTTTTGACAAACCCAGATCGATTAAATACCCGATTATCGAGGTTAAGTCATCTCGATAATTTCTCCTTCGTAAATTCTCAGGGACATCAAATGGTAAACTCATCTTTATAGCCAACTCCAGACAAGGGACTCATTTCTGGCAGAAAAGTTCCCCAGTTTCTCCCTACTAAACTATAACTTAAGAGATTGACATTACCATCAGCAATATGCTAAAAAACATTAGCTTGATAGCCGAGTAACAACAATTACCCCGTTAAAAATCCCTATATTTTCCCCTAAAGCAAACATCTTGTCCTTAGTTGCCAACATGATTCGTCAGTTAAATTATTCTAGAGTTTGGTTGTTATTAATCCTTATTTTTGCTCTTTTCCTGCGTCTAAATGCCGCTTTCTCTTATCCTAATATTCTCTGGCCGGATGAAATTTTTCAGACCTTAGAACAGGGTCATCGACTAGCTTTTGGCAATGGGATGATACCTTGGGATTTTCGGGACGGGATTCGTTCTTGGTTATTTCCGGGGATTCTTGGCGGGATTATGAAGCTAACTGCTGGTTTTTCGGAAGGAGCCAGTGGCTATCTGGCCAGCATCAAGATTTTCCTCAGTTTACTATCTTTAATTCCCGTTTGGATCGGATTCTCGATCGCCTACGAAAGCATCGGTTTGGCCGGCGCTATCCTAACCGGCAGTATTTGTGCGATTTGGTTTGAATTTATTTATTTTGCCCCGAAAGCCTTCACCGAAGTTATGGCCGCTTATTCCCTGCTAGTCGGCGTTTATTTAGGATGTTACGGCAAAAATCCCCCCTCTCGTCAGCGACTGTATTGGACAGGGTTTTTCTACGGATTGACCACCTATCTTCGATTTCATTTACTGCCTGCCATCGCCATCGCCCTCATTTATCAAGTTAGACAAAAAAATTTTCCACAATTACTGCCCCTTGCCCTCGGTTTTATCGGTCCGGTTTTGCTGGGGGGTGCTTTAGACGCTTTCACTTGGTCCACCCCCTTCCAATCGATTTGGAAACTGATCTGGATTAATATTTTTGAAGGAAAATTTAATAGTTTTGGCGTATCTCCTTGGCAGCAATATTTTACTTGGTTAGCCCTCAATTGGTCTTGGTGGCTGTTTCCGATCCTCTTCTTCTGTGCAATCGCTGCTCGTCGTCACTGGATTCTCGCCCTTCTGTCCCTAGTTATTATCCTCTCTCACAGCTTTTTAGGTCACAAAGAATATCGCTATATCTTCCCTGCCCTACCACTAATTATTATTCTCGCTGGTTTGGGAACCGCCACTCTCGTCTCGCGTTTATCGTTAATGCGAGGTTCCCTCGCCGGCAAAATTATCGTTATTTTTAGTAGTTTACTTCTTTGGGCTTTTCTATCCTGGTTGTTGGCGGGGCGTTTTAATACCGACCAGACTTTTAATTTCGGACCACCTTGGCAAAAACCGGGCTACACTCACTGGCAAACCCACGGCGGACAATTACAAGCCTATCAGTATTTAAGTAGCGAGAAAAAACTGTGCGGTTTAGGAGTAAAAGGATTGGCGTGGCAGTATACGGGGGGATACGCCTACTTACACCAAGATGTGCCGATTTATTTCCTCAAAGATAACCAAAATTTCGAGGAACTACAACCTTATTTTAATTATCTATTGTTTAACCAAGACACTGCCGCGGTCGGAGATTATCAACGGGAGAAATGCTTTAACGGAACTTGCGTTTACAGGCGTTCGAATTCTTGTCAAGTTAACCCGAATTATCATATCAATCAGTATCTCAAAGAAGCTGGCGAGTAAGATAATATAAGTAGGGAGGCACAATTATTTGTAGGATGGGTTAGCGGTAGCGTAACCCATGCGGGCGTTGGGTTTCATACTTCAACCCAACCTACGTTCATCTTATATTTGATTCCACCCACCTACTTATCTCTGGCAAACTTGCGAAATTTGTCAAAAATAAGTCGAAAAAGCCGAGAAAAATTTTAATTATGTAAGCGAGATAACTTCGATCATAAAAAAAGTTAAAATCTGGCTAATTTACCTAATGTTTCTAATTTTAATCTACATACTTTTTGTTATGATCGTCAACCTCTCCTCTTTCCCCGGATTGCACGGAGATGAGGCTTGGTTTGGACTGAATGCCCGGAAATCCTCCACCACGGAACTCGATCGCTCCACGGACTAAACACCTATACTAGCTCTTTCTATATCTGGTTAATTTCCCTAACATTCACTGTTTTGATTGAATACTGTCCCCATTGTCGAGATTTACCCAAATATTTTAAAATTATCGCAACTAATCATTAGTAACGGGTAAAATTATAGGAGTCAGGAGGTCAATTTTTCTCTAAGGAAGTTACCCAGAATCTATAATCCTTAAAAATAAATCATCTGCAAAAATTCTCAGCTTAATTTTGATAAAAGCCAATAATAAGCTGACTTTAAAACTCAAAAATTTTGGTAAATATCTTGACAAATGATCCCGATCGAGGGTATTATTAGGGTGGTTTCGGCAAAAATATCCAACAGCCAGACCTCCCTAGACTAACTTAGTAAAATTAATTCCTCCCTATTGATAGATGAAAATCAAGAAATATCTTAAGTTCTGGAAATATCCTCGCTTAGTTGATGAACGAGAGACTTTAATTGATGAACGAGAGACTTTAATTGAAGAACGAGATTCTCTCAAAGATCATCTGAAGAGTTTGAATCAAGAAAAACAAGAAATGATTCGGGAAAAAAACGCTATTTATGAAAGATTAGGTCAGTTATCCTTAACCATTCCCGAACTGCAAGAAATTAGTCCGAAACTTCTGGATATTAGCGTAATCAAAAATAAGGCCCGCCAGTTTCGAGTCCAATTAGATGCCGAAAAAGAAAAACTCGCTCCCGACAATTTTGGCTGGTATCCTTACAACACTTTAACCTGCTTCGAGATTCTCGAATTACTATTAACGGGTAAAAACCGTTTTCTACTGGAATTAATCTCGGAAAAACCGATTGTTGATATTGGTTGTGCCGATGGGGATCTGGCGTTTTTTCTGGAATCTTTGGGCTGTGAAGTGCAGGTAGTGGACTACGCTCCTACTAACTTTAATCTTATGCAAGGGGTTAAACTGCTTAAAACCGCTCTTTCTTCCTCTGTGGAGATTCATGATGTTAACTTAGATTCCCAGTTTCTGCTTCCCGAAAAAAGCTATAGTTTAGTCATCTTCTTAGGAATTTTATACCATCTCAAAAATCCCTACTATGCCCTCGAAACCTTAGCGAAATCTGCCAATTATTGCCTGATTAGCACCCGCGTCACTAAGTTTAATACGATGAGTAATGCCGCTAATCGAGTCGATCTTTCCGCGATTCCTCTAGCCTATTTACTTGATGAACTAGAAGCAAATAATGATTCTACTAACTATTGGATTTTTTCTAATGCCGGGTTACGCCGAATTTTACAGCGAACTGGCTGGGAAATTTGCGATTATATAACAGTAGGTAATACCGAAAACTCCGATCCCGCCAGTCGTGACGGCGATGAAAGAGCCTATTGTTTAGTAAAAAGTCGTTTCTATCAAGATTAGAAATGCCTAAATAGGGTCTGCTGAATAAATCTAAAAACCTTGTTGGGTAAGACTTTTAGACTTTTTGTCAATCAAAAAGTACCTGACTGGGAGTGATCAGGGGGAAAATTCCGGGACTTTTTCCCTGAAAATTAGGTAGTTGACCACCTGAAAATCGGTAAAACCCTACACCCCACACCCCACACCCCACACCCCACACCCTACCACCACCGAAAAACTTTTTCAGCAGACCCTAAATATCAGACCAGTCTCCTAAAAATATGAACTATAGCCCTAATCCCCTCTTAAACCGACGTAGCTTGCTGAAATTAGCAGCCCTAGCCGGAGGAAGTGCCGGACTAGCTACCCTTCTCTCCTCTCGGCTCAGTTACTCTGCCGACCAAAACCAGGCTAGTGCCAAGAATATAGAGGAAATAGAAGAATTTTTGCGGCAAATTCGCCCGGTGGATCCGCAAAATCTCCAGTTGACAGAATATAGCTTTGAAACAGTCACCGTTGATCGTCAAGGGCAAATTATCGATCGCCGTCAGGGTAGCGCTCGCTCCTGGCGCCAACCCCTAGGCAACGGCAGCGAACTAGAGATGGTGGCTATTCCGGGGGGCAGTTTTCTACGAGGCTCAAAAAATGAGGAAAGAGGCGATCATACTAGCAGTGAAAAACCAGAAAATTCCCTGACGACGGCGGCCTTTTTTCTGAGCAAATACCCGATCACCCAAGCACAGTGGCGAGCGATCGCCCAACTGCCCAAAATTAATCTCGAACTCAACCCGGCGCCCTCCTTTTTCCAAGGCGATAACTTACCCGTAGAGAGAGTCTCCTGGTACGAGGCGATCGAATTTTGTCAACGACTCTCCCGCTCCACCGGCAAAGATTACCGACTAGCGAGTGAATCACGCTGGGAATACGCCTGTCGCGCCGGTACAACCACCCCCTTTTACTGCGGGGAAACCCTCACCAGCGAGCGGGCCAATTACTTTGCCGTCTATGATCCCTACGCCGAAGAGCCTAACACCACCTATCTGGCCAGGACTACCCCAGTGGGCAGTTTCGCCCCCAATAATTTCGGTCTCTACGATATGCACGGCAACGTGGGCGAATGGTGCGCCGATAGCTGGCACCGGAATTACGAGGGAACCCCGCCCCTGGATGGTAGTGCTTGGTTAGACAGGGATAATCGCTTGCAGCCCCGTTATCGTTCCGCCCGTTTAGTGCGAGGGGGCAGTTGGGGCGATGAAGCTAGGCACCTACGCAGTGCCAATCGCACCTTTTGCCTTCCCGATCAACACCACAGTGTCTTGGGTTTACGAGTCATGGCCGATAGTACCGGTTAATCAATGCTTGTGTCCGCCCAAGAGACGACAAAGGTATGGTTCAATAGGTTAGGTTCCAAAGGGCCAAAAGTATTCAGAATCTTCTGCTGTTGTCAGTGCGTCTGTAGCTAAATCAACCGCGAGTGAGGTCAAATTTTTCATGAAGGTACAGCAGTCTCATCTTTTCTTAACTCCCCCCACAGGAGATCTACAGGTACCTTTATCTCCTCCTCCCCCGGACGACGGCAACCTAGAAGAAGAAAAAAATTATCCTCTCAGCCTGTCTCTAGTCATTCCCACCTACAATGAACGGCAAAATATCGTTCAATTAGTCAACATTCTCAGTCAAATACTGGACGAAGCCCTGCCCGATGATTACGAACTGATCGTTGTCGATGATAATAGTCCCGATCGCACTTGGGAAGTCGCCGCGTCTTTAATCCCTGAATATCCCCAGCTGCGAGTGCTGCGCCGGGAGGGAGAAAAAGGTTTATCCTCGGCAGTGGTGAGGGGGTGGCAAGTGGCACGGGGCGACATCCTTGGGGTCATCGATGCCGATTTACAGCATCCCCCGGAAGTGTTATTAAAATTATTCGAGCAAACCAGAGCCGGAGCCGATCTCGCCCTGGCTAGTCGCCATGTGGAAGGGGGTGGAGTCAGCCAATGGAGTCTGACTCGACGCTTCCTCTCCCGGGGGGCGCAGCTGTTGGGATTAGTCATTCTGCCTAACGTGGTGGGACGGGTATCGGATCCGATGAGTGGCTATTTCATGGTTAATCGACAAGCGATCGCAGGCCCGATCTTAAACCCGATGGGCTATAAAATTCTCCTCGAAGTTATCGGCCGCGGCAATATTGACGAGATCGCCGAAGTGGGTTACGTTTTCCAAGAGCGTCAAGACGGTGAAAGCAAAGTCACCTGGCAACAATACATCGAATATATCCTGCACCTGCTGAAATTGCGTTCCCGCGGTCGTTTCGGTGGTCTGAAAAGGCGTTGGCAATTCCCCCTCGATCGCTTTCTTCGCTTTAGTTTAGTCGGGTTTAGTGGCGTATTCGTCGATATGGCTATCTTTTATCTCCTCAGCGATCCCACTACCCTCGCTTGGGGAGTAACTCGCAGTAAGATTATCGCCGCCGAGGTGGCCATTATTAATAATTTTCTCTGGAACGATCGCTGGACTTTTGGCGATTTGTCCACGGGCCAAAATCAGTGGCAGCAGCGTTTCAAACGTTTTCTTAAATTTAATCTTATTTGTTTGGCCGGTTTGATCCTCAACGTCCTGCTCTTAAACTTTTTCTTCAATGTCTTAGATATTAATCGCTATATTGCTAACTTAATAGCGATCGCTATAGTTACCGTTTGGAACTTCTGGATGAATTTAAAACTCAGTTGGCGTGTGACGGAGGTTAAACCCGAAAAGTCCGGCAAGCAATAGGAAAGCCTTTGAAAACTTTCCCTCTCATCCTCCAAAACCCTTTTTAACTCTCGTTCAACCTCTGGCATCATTAATTTTCGGGACTTAAAAGCTGCCCAAGGTCAACAGGAAACCGATTACCGGGGATTAAGTCTCAAGGAGGGGATGGAATGGCTTGATCAAAATGCCGATGACTTTCCTTGGGGAAAGGCCGCCGACCCCGATTATTATGCTTTCCCCCATTGTCCGACAATTCATGCCGTCCAACGTCAAGAAACACCCCTGACTAGAGTATGCTGAAAAAGTTTCTCGTGGGGGCAGGGTGTGGGGTGTAGGGTGTAGGGTTTTACCAATTTTCATCTGGTCAATTACCTAATTTTCAGGGGAAAAGTCCCGGAATTTTCCCCCCGATCACTGCCATATCCGGTACTTTTTGATTGACAAAAGGTCTAAAAGTCTTACCCAACAAGGTTTTTATATTTATTCAGCCAACCCTAACTATTATTAAACGTTGTCGTCAGCCATGATCGAAATGACTGCTATTCCGCCGATTTCTCTGAAAAACTATCGTATTGCGGCGATTATTCCCTGTTACAACGAAGAACTAACGATCGCTAAAGTTGTCTCCCAATTCCAAACTTTTTTGCCAGAAGCGGCAATTTATGTCTATAACAACCGCTCTACCGATGATACCGTGACGGAGGCACTCAAAGCTGGGGCGATCGTTCGTCAGGAAATCCAACCGGGAAAAGGCAATGTTGTCCGGCGGATGTTTGCCGATATCGAGGCCGATATCTATATTCTCATCGATGGTGATGATACCTACGAAATTGCGGCAGTACGACGCTTAATTGAACGAATGCTGCGGGAACAATTGGATATGGTCGTCGGTGCGCGTCGGGAAGCGGCAAAATCCTCCCAAGCTTATCGCCGCGGTCATCGCGCTGGTAATCTATTTTTAACAGGATTGGTGAAATTTCTGTTTGGAGCGCGTTTAATCGATATGCTCTCCGGTTATCGCGTCTTTTCTCGTCGTTTCGTCAAATCTTTTCCCGCTTTGTCCAATGGTTTCGAGATTGAAACCGAGTTAACTATCCACGCTTTAGAATTAAAAATTCCCTTCGCCGAAGAACCAACCCTCTACGGGGAACGTCCCGAAGGTTCCCAAAGTAAGTTAAAAACCTTTCAAGATGGCTGGCGAGTATTGGGAACCGCTATCCTACTTTTTAAAGAAATTCGTCCTTTTCTCTTTTTTAGCCTTGTCTCGCTAATTTTGGCGGTTATTTCCCTCCTCTTAGCGATCCCCGTCCTGTTTGAATACCTCGAAACCGGCTTAGTACCACGTTTTCCCACCGCTATTTTATCGGCCTCGATCATGCTTTTAGCCTTTTTAAGTTTGACCTGTGGCATGATCCTCGATTCCGTCTCCCGGGGACGAAAAGAGATGAAACGAATGGCCTATCTAGCTAACAGTTGGCTGAAAGGTTAGGGAAAAAGTTCACTAAACATACAGGTCTAGGTAACATCTGGGGTTAAACCCTCTCTAACCGTTGCAGCACGGAGGAGGGTTTTTTGTCAATAAATTCCGCCGGCGAAATTTGATATTTAATCAGATTGGCTAATTCCTGTAGTTGGCTGATGGCTTCCGCACCTTCGAGTTTCATTAACTCTCGATCATCGCGCATTTCTGTCCAGGTGATGCCGTAATCGGACACGAGAAACCGAATTAGATGGGTTTCACCCAATCCGACCATAAAGGATGCGCTGTTCATTTGACCGCCACAGGTATAGCAAGATGCTAGATAACCTTGATTTTCTAGTGCGATCGCTAAGGCCTGTAAATCCATGACCAAGTCTTTGACTAGTTGGCGATGCTCTTCTGCAAGTCGTTTAAACACAATGTTCCTCCTGACAACACTCCTCAATTATAAAACCTTAATACTGTTTTAAGATTCTTTTTTGAGAAAATAAAGTAAATGAACCAGGTTTTTTTACGGATGTTAAGTAACAAAATGTAAAGAACCCGATACCTAGGGTAGCGTGAATTCCTGAGATCGCCAAGTATATGTAAGTACAAAGCCACCATTCTATCTATCTTTCCACCCCCTCGATCCCAACTATTCCCATCATGCCTATTTTTAAAGTTTAAGATCCGGTTTCGACAAAAAAGTTCGTAAATCTATATTGACAATTATAGTACTTAGGCATTGACAGGACCGACCGGATATGGTGTATGGGTTTCAGGTATTTTAACCTGATTTTTTGATGACCTTTGAGCGATCGCTATCGTTCGGGAGTTAATCGCCAAAAGTCTGAAACGACGGATTTTCGTTCATGCACATCATGGTGAATTTGTACAGTGCGTAAGTCCTAAATTACATAAGCGTTTAATCTCACAGGATACTGAAAGGCTCATCAAGACTGAAAACCTTGCTAGATAGGGTTTGCGGCAAAAAGTTTCTTGTGGGGACAGGGTGTGGGGTGTGGGGTGTAGGTTTTTACCGATTCTCATCTGGTCAATTACCTAATTTTCAGAGAAAAAGTCCCGGAATTTTCCCCCGATCACTCCCATATCCGGTACTTTTTGATTGACAAAAGGTCTAAAAGTCTTACCCAACAAGGTTTTAAGATTTATTCAGCTAACCCTAGATAACGGTTTCACGGCCGGCGAGTAAAATCGGTCTGAACTCCAGTTAATACCGCTCACTAAAAACTCAGGGTAATCGCAGGTTATTTTGTATAAATTATAACAGACAAAAATCCCTGATTATTACAGTTAGCAGGTTGAACTGACAGGAGTTAATCTGAGAGAAAGTAAAAAGCTATGTATTTGAGCAGTTGAGCATGGCAGAAAGTTTGCTCCCCTAGTTTTAGGGGCTTGACATTTCTACCTAAATGCTCTCTGGTTGGACGATTGGTGATGGTTACGTTTTTAGTGGCAATCAAGGGGGAACTTGGTCTGTTTTTCCTACTGATGGGCCTTACCAATTTAGTATTAATGGGACAGAACAGACCCAGTCCCAGTCCGTTCCTGAACCCAGTTCCGTTGTTGCCTTGTTAGGATTAGGGGGACTAGGGTTAGCTTCTAGCCTGAAAAAACGCAAATAGGAATAGTAGGGTGGGGGCGACTCCATTCTCTTGTCTCGTGCCAAGGTTCTACCTTAGCACGAGACAAGGGAGGTCTTGCCTATTGCCTATTGCCTATCCTAACCAAGAAGTTAATTTTACACGACTACTTAATAGTGACGTGGAGTATAAACCCATTGCTTGGTTTTACCCTGCTCAATAAGGCGAGTTTTACTCGATCCAATCAAAATTATGGTTCGCATATCCGCATCTTTAATAGTCATATCCTCTAGGAATTTCACCGTCACTGTTTCCCCTTTTCGCCCTAAATTACGCGCTAGTACCACAGGAGTTTGCGGCGAGCGCCATTGTAATAAAATCTCTTTTGCCTTCTCCAATTGCCAAGTGCGCTCTTGAGACACAGGATTATAAAATGCGATCGCTAAATCGGCTCGGGCCGCTAACTCAATGCGCTGAGAAATCACCTGCCAAGATTTGAGAATATCTGATAGGGAAATCGCACAAAAATCATGGCCTAAAAGTGCGCCAACCCTCGCAGCCGCCGCTTGCATCGCCGAAATCCCCGGACAGACCTGAATGGCGATCGCATCCCATGCCGGTTTTGCTTTTTTTTCTAATACCTCAAACACGGCCGCGGCCATGGCATAAATTCCGGGATCTCCGGAAGAAACTAAGACAACCGATCGCCCCTTAGCCGCTAAATCTAGGGCTATTTCCGCGCGATCGAGTTCCACCCGATTATCCGATTCATGGCGGACAATTTCTGGTTTTCGCAGGGATTCTACCAAATCCAAATAGGTTTTATAACCCACCCAATCCGTGGCTTTTTCCAATACTTCTCGAACTTCCGGCGACATCCAATTTAGCGCACCAGGGCCGGTTCCGACTATGGCTAATTTACCTTGACTTTCGTTGGCAAAATCCCCTGGGGACAAACTGGATTTTTCCTTAATTTGCTGGCTTTCCTCACAGAGATAAACTAAACAGTTAGTGCTAGGTTTTGCTAAGTTTAAGTTATTTTTATCGATAATCTCAATGCTCAGTTTTGCTGCTGATGAAATCGGTAAATTACTATTTTTTAACCAGTCCGCTTCACCAATTAATTTTACTTTTTCACCCGCCAATAAATCGGCAAGAAACTTCTTAGCATCATCGGGATTAACTAACTGATAACCCAGTGGTGGCGATAATAAAGTCGTTTTAAATCTAATATCACCAGTGGTGGTAATTGCCGGGGAAATTTGCCAAACCGAGGCAATTTGACGAGCGAGATCATTAACCCCTTGTAAACCCCCCAACAAAGGCACTACGGCGCTGCCATCTTCCGCGATCGCTAATACAGGTGGTTCTTGCCATTTATTAGTTAATAAAGGTGCTAAAGTGCGAATTAAAATACCCGCCGCACAAATGCCAATAATTGGCGTTCCCGTCTGGAAAAATTCTCGCACCGTTTCGCCAAAATTAGTATAGGTCAAATCAGCCGAATGGGTACGATTTATTAACCCATAAACCACTGCTTCCGGTAGGACCATTTGCACTTGACGAGCAACGGGGATACTGGTTTCTCCTAAAATGAGAATAGCTGGAGGTTTCATTTGGCTTCCCCCGACTGCGTTGCGATTAACTTTTGGATAAATTCTTGATGCTCTGCCGAGTTAATTCCAGCCTTTAAGCTGTCTAACACCCGTGACATATTGCCGTTGAGCATGGCTGAAATATCTAACCACAAACCCGGAAATACTAGAGAGCAAATCACCCCTTCTTGGTTGGGTAACAAAGAAATATAATCGCCATCTTGTAAACTAAACCAATCAATTTTTTGATCAAATACCTGCCAAACAAGGTATTCTTGAATGCCACTGCGTCGATAAGCACGTTTTTTATCCCCTAAATCTATGGCGGCACTACTAGCGGCAATTTCTACCACTAATTCCGGCGATCCTTCTAGGTATCCCTCTGCACTTAGGGTTGATTTTCCCCCGCTTTCTTGACTAATTAATAACACCCCATCCGGCTGTAATTCGTTGTCGATATCCAAGCGAACTGTTGGCTCAATACCCATTTGTACTTGGGTTGTAGCAGCTTGATAAACTCCCAACCAAGTGATTAAACGTCCATGGGGTTCAGCATGAAATGTAAACCTTAATGGGGATGCCATATACACAACTCCTTCGATAAGTTCGGCTTTTTTTAATCCTGGCATAGCTTGATAACGGCGTTCGAATTCGGGACGAATTAAGCGATCCCCATTTTCTAACGGGGGTAAATGTTGAGTAGTTACAGTCTGAGAATTTAAGGATTTAGCCAGGGAAGAAGTCATGGTGGCAGTCTTCGGGAACAAAACAGCATTGATTTTATTATAGATTGTTTCATTGGACTTCTTGAGGGATTTAATTTTTAACTGAAATTTCCCCAGAAGTCCCGCGCTTTTAGCGATGGGATGAATGGCGACCAACAGATAGACAATTACCCAAAACTATAGCATTTATCTTAGTGATGAGGTACAAAGTTTTCGTTTTGGGAAGTCGGTAGTCGATACCAAATTAGGTTACACTTCATCTAGTTATGAGAAACGCTGTAATAACTGATATAGCGCACCTAAATGAAAGGTAAACGTCCTCTTCTGGAGCCTACCCGTTCACGAATCAATTAGGCACACGATAACTGATAACCGATAACTGATAACTGATAATGTTGGTTCCCCTTACCCGTGAATCGATCGAGCAAATTGTCCCGATTATCGCCACCGGCCCCCAGTACGCTCACTATTGGGGTAAATGGTCCGATTTTCTGCGCCGTTTATTCATTTCTATCATCGCTCTCACCGCAGCTTGGTTAATCGGTAATTTATTCGGCCCCGGTGGTTTAACGATTAAACTGATTTTCGACATTATCGCTGGTTTATATTGGCTCTGGGGTCCGGTTTATTGGGCCAGTGTTCGCAATAATACCTATCGTCGTCTTCCCTACGGAGGGTTTTGGCGCGGTCGCGTTTTCGATGCTTTTGTCACCGAGGAATTAATCGGGGAAGAAGAAAGGGTCAATAAACGCGGGGAATTAGAGATTATCGAAAATCGCCAACGCTGTATTAATCTAGAAATCGGTGATCAAACTGGCTTTTCGGCGATCGTTCGCGCTCCCCTCAAACGCATTCATAAATCGATCCGTCCTGGGATGGTGGCCGAAGCTTTGTTAATGTCTCGAGAACCCGATTTAGGGGATATCAATCAGCTTTCTGATGTCCATCTTCCCCAACTCGACCAGTGGATAGGGGAATATCCCGTGCTGCGACGCGATATTTTCCAGCAAGTTAGCGGCGAATTAGGAGGGGGAAAAGAACCCCGGCCAAAACCTTCTCGTTATTCTAATAATAATGTCATCCGAAGACGCAAAACCCGTTAATTGTTCGGCGATCGCTGAAAAAACACCGGTTTCTCGGCTATCAATGAATAATAAGTAGCTGGTTAGAGTTAAATTGAAGATAGATTTTGGGTTCGATCCCCCCTTAATCCCCCCTTATTAAGGGGGGTGTCTGAAAGTTTTTAACATCTACCTACTTAATCAATTAAATGGTCTATTTACAGATTTTATGCCATTTAATCCTTATTTTTGCCGTTTTTGAACCATCAAAAATTAATTATGCAGGAGGTTTAATATAATGTTAATTGAGCTTAGAAGGAGATAAATCGATGACGGCATCCTATGAGCAAGACTTTGGACTTTGGGCCGAACAAATGGCCGATTTATTAGCCTCTGGTCGGTTTTCCGAGTTAGATATTGAGAATTTAGTCGAAGAGGTAAGGGATTTGTCGAAACGGGAGCGCGATCGCTTACTCGCTAGTCTAAGATTAATTTTGCATCATTTATTAAAGTGGGACTATCAACCTCAACGGCGATCCAGGGGTTGGTTGGGGACTATTCAAGTAGAAAGAGCTAATATTAGGCTTTATTTGGACGATAGCCCCAGTTTAAAGCGATATTTAACCGATGAAAGCCTATTTAAACTCTATGCTGTTGCTTGTTCCGATGCCTTTAGAGAGACGGGATTAGAGTTTCCCCCCGTTTGTCCCTACGGGATTGAGGATATTTTAAATCGTTCTCTTCAATTGTCGGAACGATAGACGAAAAACGATTAAAGTTGGTAAGCTGAGATAGTATCCACAGGATCTTAAGTTTATCGCCATGATTGACTGGTTAATTGTCTGGGGGGTTACTCAAGCCGCAGGTTCGCTTGTTCGTTCAGTAATGCAAGAGTTGGCAAAAGAGGGTGCAAAAGATTACGTAAAGGAATTTTTTAAAAACAGTCTAGGTAAAGTGTCACACTTACTTGAAAAAGATGTTCAAAAAAAAGCTTATGGAAAAGCAATGAAGGAGTTTTTAGAACTCTTTCAGCAACAGTTAGAAATGGCCGATCTGGAGGATGATCAAATTAAAAACTTTGAAAAACCCCTCAAGACTTTTATTAAAGATGAACAAGTTGAACCTATTTTAGGGGATGCTTTTGATATTGATTGTCAAATTCTTGATACTTTTAGGTTAGCTCAATCTTGGCAAAGACTTAATTTACCCCCGTTACCCGCTGAATTTAACTGGGAAAAACTCGGTAAATTTTATTTGAGAAAAACTCAGGAAATTATTCAAAATTCTGAAAAGCTAAGAGCCGTTTTTTTAGTTAAGTTACAGGATAAAGATAGCCAAAATATTCAAGAAATAGCAGGAGTTAAAACAGATTACAATTTAGATAACTATGGGGAAGGCTTAAAAAAAGAATATGGTCATCTTAAATTAGAATGTTTAGACACAACGACTTATGAGCAAATCAAACTCTGGCGAATGTTTGTACCGCAAAATGTGAGACGATGCAAACAGTTTATTCCTCAACTTTATGAATTACCTAAAGAAGTGCTGCAGGAACTTGTAGATAGGGTAGAAATTACTCAAGCGGAGTTAGAACAAATACAAGCAGAACTGGAACGAAAACGGCAAGAATATGTCAATGAAAAATTAGATCCTGTTTTGAATATCGTCAATTCTTCTGAATACCCAAGAACCGTAATTTTGGGTGATCCAGGGGCGGGAAAATCGAGTTTATTGCAGTATTTAGCTTTAAATTGGGCTGAAAAAGAACTCAGTCAGCGTGTTTTGTTTCCCCTTCCTCTTTTGATAGAATTGCGTATTTATGCCAGAGATAAGGATGAAAAAAAATGTCAGAATATTCTAGAATTTTTCCATCAAGGTAATCTGATTTGTCATCTCAATCAACTTGCTTTAGATGATAAGCTTAACAAGGGTCAAGTTCTTGTGCTTTTTGATGGCTTAGATGAAGTTTTTAATCCCCAATTAAGAGAAGAAATTGTCACGGATATCAAACGTTTTAGTATTGAATATCCTCAAGTGCAGATTATTGTCACTTCTCGCTGGTTAGGATATAAAGCAGAAGAATTAAATCATGCTGGTTTTGAACATTTTATGATCCAAGATTTAGATCAAAATCAGATTGAAGATTTTATCCAACGTTGGCATGATTTAGCTTTTGAAAATCGAGATGATAAACCCCAAAAACAAGAACGTTTACAAAAGGCAATTAAGGAGTCAAAAGCGATTCGAGAATTAGCAGGAAATCCTTTATTATTAACGATGATGGCTATTCTGAATCGAACTCAAGAATTACCAAGAGACCGCTCAAAACTTTATGAAAAAGCGTCAGAAGTGTTATTACATCAATGGGATTTTGAAACCAAGGAAGGATTAATTGATCCTGAACTGAAAAAATATCTTTACAATATTGATCTACGAGATAAAAGGGACATTCTGCGTTTAGTCGCAAGTGCCATACAAGCAAGGGAAAAAGGGTTAGCTGCTAATTTAATCTATAAGGAAGAATTAGAAAATATTTTGACTCAATATCTTCAAGGAACAGGAATTAACAAACGAGACGCTAATGATCTGACTGATTTAATTATCAAACAACTCCGCTATCGTAATTTTATTCTTTGTTCTTTAGGTGGCAATGCTTTCGCTTTTGTTCATCGAACTTTTTTAGAATACTTTTGTGCTTGCGAGTTTTATGAAAAATTTAAAAACCGAGGATTACCAGACGGAATTCCTCTTGAGGATTTGAAAACCAAAGTATTTGGAGAACATTATTCAGACCCTGTTTGGAAAGAAGTTTTATGTTTACTGATGGGGATGCTAAGTGCAGAATTTCCCAAAGAAGTTGCTGAAAAATTAATTAATTCTCTCATTGATATGGAGGAAACATATAAAAAAATTTCTCATCTTTTTTTGGCAGCAGATTGTTATGGAGAATTGCGAAACCAGTCTATTTATGTTGAACTAAGTCAGCGATTGTTAGATAGTCTTCAATCCTTAACGTCTTATAGGTATGCTGGTAATTATTTTAAGGAAATAATAATTGCTAAAATCGGAAATATCTGGCAAGATGATCGGACAGGATGGAGTGTTCTTCAAGCCATAGCAGTTGAGCAAAATTACCGGAATTGCGAAAGAAAAGCTGTTAATCAATTATCTAGAATTGCTAAAATTCATTCTGAGGCGTTAGTTTATCTACAGGAAGTTGCTAGACAAGGTGAATCAGCGGCAGGTATAGCAGGTCAAGCTTTAGCCAATTATTGGCGAGATAATCCGCAAACTTTACCCATTATTCAACAACTAGCTAATAAGGGTGAATCAGAAGCAATTGAAGCTTTAGTAATTCATTGGCGAGATCACCATCAAACTTTACCCATTATTCAACAACAAGCGAATAAAAGTCAATGGAAAGCAATTGAAGTTTTAGCAACTTATTGGCGAGATAATCCTCAAACTTTACCCATTATTCAACAACTAGCTAATAAGGGTGAATCAGAAGCAATTGAAGCTTTAGCAAACCATTGGCGAGATGATCCTGAAACTTTACCCATTATTCAACAACAAGCTCATAAGGGTAAATCAGAAGCAATTAAAGCTTTAGTAACCCATTGGCGAGATAATCCTCAAACCTTACCGATTATTCAACAACAAGCTAATAAGGGTGAATATAGAGCAATTAGAGTTTTAGCAATTCATTGGCGAGATGATCCTGAAACTTTACCTATTATTCAACAACAAGCTAATAAGGGTGAATCAGAAGCAATTGTAGCTTTAGTAACCCATTGGCGAGATAATCCTCAAACTTTACCCATTATTCAACAACTAGCTAATAAGGCTGAAGGGGAAATTATTGGATTTTTGACGGCATTAGGTAGAATAACAAATGACTCGGAAATAGGAGCAATTATCGAAACCATATTAGCTAGAACGGATGTAGATGCTAAAATCAAAGAAGGTTTTCAATACTTTCTTTACTATGGGAGCATCTCATTTATGCAAGTGAGTAATTATACTTGTCCCTAAAACTGGTTTCTAGCAAGGCTTTCAAAATAGCTTGACATAAAACTTGATTTAGGGGTTACAAAGATGAGATGCTCCCCTTTACTATAGTAATTTCAGAGATTGGAGAAATCCCGATTAAGATAGCTAATCTGCTAATCTTGTAGGGTGCGTGTTTGCGGCTACTAATTCTGTTAAAAAACCAAAATCAATAATCCGCACCCCACGCACCAACTTTGTCGTTAAATTGGTGCGTTATGATTATAATACTTAGAGGTCATCTGGAGTTAATCCTGTTAATTTAGCAATTCTTGCTAACATTTTCAGTCCAGTTTCATCGCCATCATGGAAAGCAAAAACGACATCATTCCAGCCAGATCTTTCTAAAATTTTATGAGAGCCTGTCTGTCGTTTAATTTTCCAACCTATGCTTTTTAATGCTTTTAAAACTTGTTTGGCTTTCGTTGCTGACCATTGACTCATAGAGCAACAAATGATAAATTTAGGTGATTTTCTGGAAGTTCTCCCTGTTCAAGTTGATCGGCTAAGACACGCAAGGCAAGTGCTTGAACTTTAGCCATAGCTTCCTGTTGACTATTGCCATAGACTAAAACTCCCGGAAGTTCGACGATTTCAGCAATATATCGTCCATCTTCTTCTTGTTCTATGTCAATCTTATAATTCATTTGAGAATTACCTATGGGATGACCTGCTGTCTTGATTATATTAGATTTTATAGCCGCTCTTGTCGGTTGGATTGACCCAAGGAAACCCAACACACATTAGATAGGGTTTGCCGAAAAAGCTTTTCGTGGGGTTAGGAGTGAGTATTCAGTGATTCGGAGCGGGTTTTCAGTTCACTGTTCACAGCAAAATACTCCCCACTTCCCCACTTCCCCAATCCCCTATCCCTTTTAAACAGGATTTAGTATTAGCCTGTATTAACATTTCTGATTGCGTTGTTAAGTTTGGCTAATAACAGCTTATTTTTAGTTCCTTGTCAAGCCCCTATTATAATTTTTTATCTCTGACCCTTAGCCCGATTTAACATTGATCTTAAAAATCTGGTTTTTTGTAGCGAAGAAAACAGTTTTATTAACCATTATCTGCATCGATAGAGGCAAATCGAGGAGGGCTGATAATCCTTGAAAGCCTTGTCAATACTAGCATTATTCCCTCTCAAAATTTCACTAATTCCCTAAGTTTTCCTAACCTTGATCCCCTCTAGGACACAAAAAATTAAAAATCTATCATCTTAACTTGGTTTTTAGCGCACGTCAACCCTTTATTTAAATTTTTGATTCTCTTGCCCGATAACGATATAAATTCTCGTAATGACCAACCGATTTTCCGTGATACGGTTGAACAGAAAGCAACCAAGTTAGCTCTGCAAGCACAAAGGAATGTTAGCAAGTTCCTTTTTGCTTTGCATTGGGAACTTGCTAACGCACAATAAGAAAGTCTATGAATAAACAACTGATCAACAAACTACAAGCTGTAACTGCCCTTACCGTAGTGGGGACTACAGCTTCGATAATTTGTTCCCAGACAGCAGGACACAGCAACAGCCTGACGGATATTAGCGTAGAGCGTCAAACTGTTATCGAGTCCACTTCTCAAACCATTCTGTCCGCTTTTTCTAATAGTCGAACAAATGATTCAAGTATTAAGATATCACGTTCGGTTCAAGATAATGCTAACGAAATTCTAAAAACTTTGGAGTCCCTAGTGGACAAAGAAAATACCGTCCCTGCAAGCGTTACACCCCGGACCCAAGAGGCCATTCCTTCGACGATACAACCCCAATCACAACCCAATCAAGTCAAGCCGGCCCCGGCTAATGCCCCAGCTACCAATCCTGCCTCAGTGACACCAGCAGAGAAGCCGAAAACAAGCCAAGCGGTAAAAACCAGCAGTCGCCCCCGTAAAAAGGGAATGGCCTCTTGGTATGGTCCTGGTTTTCACGGTCGTCGCACCGCTAGTGGTGAGACTTTTAACTCTAGTAGTTTAACCGCCGCCCATCGCTATCTACCTTTCGGCACCAAGGTTAGGGTAACTAATCTGCGTAACGGGCGCTCGGTGGTGGTGCGAATTAACGATCGCGGTCCGTTTAGCGGTGGTCGCCTCATCGATCTCTCCAGAGGTGCGGCAGCGATTATCGGTGTCTTCCAATCGGGAGTTGCCCCAGTTGTCTTGGAAGTTTTAGGCAGATAATCAGTTATCAGTTATCAGTAAACAGTAGGCAGCGAAAAGACAGCACTGTTAATCTGCGTCTTGGAAATTTTAGTACAAATGCTCGGAATTCCTCCTTATCCCTGACTAAAAACTCAAATCCGATCACTGATAACTGATAACTGGTAACTGGTAACTGATCACTGGTAACTGGTAACTGGTAACTGATTACTGATCACTGATTACTGATCACTGCTATAGTGATCCTATTGGGATTTGACTGGGTTTATGTTAGAAATTAGCGATTTATCGGTTAATTATGGCGGAATAAAGGCATTACAGCAGGTTAGCTTAAGGGTAGAAACGGGGGAAATTGTCACCCTGATTGGAGCGAACGGAGCAGGAAAAACGACGACTCTAAAGACGATATCTCGGATTTTAACGGCAAAGACGGGGCGAATAATTTATCAGGGTCAAGATATTACCCATTTACCGCCCCATGAAATCGTTAAGCGGGGAATTGCCCATAGTCCGGAAGGGAGAAGAATCTTAGCGCGTCAAACAGTCTTGACAAATTTGCAGTTAGGTGCTTATACGAGAAGCGATCGCCTAGTAGTAAAAAGTGATATCGAAGAGCAGTGGCAACTGTTTCCCCGACTATCGGAGCGCCGAGAGCAGTTAGCGGGAACCCTAAGCGGTGGGGAACAGCAGATGCTGGCGATCGCCAGAGCTTTAATGAGTCGTCCCAAGTTATTGTTACTAGACGAACCCAGTTTAGGACTAGCGCCGCAGATAGTGCGAGAAATCTTCAGTATTATCCGTCAATTAAACGAATCGGGAGTAACTATCCTGTTAGTGGAACAAAACGCCAATTTAGCCCTAGAAACTGCCAATCGCGGCTATGTTTTGGAAGCGGGACGCTTGACTATCGCAGGAGAAGCCGGGGATTTACTCAAGGATGAGCGCGTCAAACAAGCTTATTTAGGTTAATCGATGATGATGCGCCAACTATATATAAAAGTCTATGGTAAAGGTAGGACAAAAAATATTCACAAAATTTTACAAAGTCGCATAAAATGAACACATAACGAAATAGGTATTTTTTCTTACTGCCATGCTAACGGCTAACTTCCCCTGGCTCACTGCCATCATTTTGCTCCCCTTGCTTTCCTCCTTCCTTATCCCTGTAATCCCCGACAAAGAAGGAAAAACTGTTCGTTGGTTCGCTCTTGGAGTCGGACTAGCAGACTTTGTTTTAATGTGCTACGTCTTTTTACAAAAATATGATTTAAGCAACCCCAACCTACAATTAGTGGAAAAAATCGATTGGGTTCCCCAAATCGGTTTAAGTTGGGCGGTGTCGGTGGATGGTATCTCGGCACCGTTAGTTTTATTAGCAGGATTGGTGACAACCCTTTCTATCTTGGCCGCGTGGCAAGTGGACCGCAAACCCCGTTTATTCTACTTCCTGATGCTGTTGCTCTACGCCGCTCAGATTGGTGTTTTCGTCGCCCAAGACTTATTATTATTCTTTTTAATGTGGGAAATCGAGTTAATTCCCGTTTATCTACTCGTTTCCATCTGGGGTGGTCAAAAACGTCGTTATGCCGCCACTAAATTCTTACTCTACACCGCCGCCGCTTCTATCTTCATCCTCGTTGCCGGTCTAGCCATGGCCCTTTACGGTGGTGGTGCGATGACCTTTGATATGGCGGAATTAGGATTTAAAGATTATCCCCTCGCTTTAGAATTAGTCCTTTACGCTGGTTTATTAATCGCTTTCGGGGTCAAACTGGCCATCTTCCCCCTCCATACTTGGCTCCCCGATGCTCACGGTGAAGCTTCTGCACCTGTATCGATGATTCTCGCTGGTGTTCTCCTCAAAATGGGTGGCTATGGTTTAATACGCCTTAATATGGAGCTTCTACCCGATGCACACATCTACTTTGCCCCGATTCTAGCGATTCTCGGTGTCGTCAATATTATCTACGGTGCTTTCGCTTCCTTCGGTCAACAAAACATGAAACGCCGTCTCGCTTATTCCTCGGTTTCACACATGGGATTCGTCCTTTTAGGGATTGCTTCCTTTACCGATGTGGGTATTAGCGGTGCTATGTTACAAATGCTCTCCCACGGTTTAATTGCCGCCGTCTTATTCTTCCTTGCTGGTGTCACCTACGACCGCACCCATACTTTAGCTTTAAACGAGATGGGTGGGATTGCCCAAGCGATGCCGAAAGTCTTCGCTCTCTTTACTGCCGGCGCCATGGCTTCCCTAGCGTTACCTGGAATGAGCGGTTTTGCCAGCGAAATTACCGTATTCATCGGTGTCACTAGCAGTGACGTTTATAGCCAAACCTTCCGGGTTGTGACTGTCTTCCTCGCTTCCGTTGGTTTAATCCTCACCCCGATTTATCTACTCTCCATGCTTCGTCAAGTTTTCTACGGAGATGGTTCTTCCTGCGATATTACTAACATTCTCCCCAACAAAAGTAACGAACAGGCAGTTTGTTTCGGTACTAGCTGTGTCCTCCCTCATGAATCAGAATATATTGACGCTAAACCCAGAGAAATCTTTATCGCTGTCTCTTTCCTCGCTTTGATTGTTTCTATCGGTTTCTATCCCCAACTGGCTACCCGTATCTACGATGTGAAAACGGTGGCAGTTAACTCGGAAGTGCGTCAAGCTTACACAGAAATCGCCGCCACTCGTCAAAATATCTACGCTGAAACTCAACCGGACGTAAGCGCAAAAGTTGCCAGTGTCTTCCAATAAATTGGTAAGTCTAAAGTTAATAAGTTATCGGGAGTAGAAATTCTGCTCCTGATTTTTTTGGCGAGGAGATAATTAGGGTTGGCTGAAAAAGTTTTTCGGTGGGGGTTGGGGGTTGGGGGTTGGGGGATGGGGGATGGGGGATGGGTTTTACCGATTTTCAGGTGGTCGTACTAAATCCGGTTATTAAAAACTGATTATTTATTCTCCGTTTGGCATGAGTGCCTCTCCTGATATGTAGCCTATACTCAACGGATTTAGTATTACTTCCGATTTTGCCACTCAATCCAAGCTTTTGGGGGGTAGAACCCCCCAAACCCCCCGTTGGGGTAGGGTTGATTCATTTAAATTAAGTACAGCGGATTTTGAGTCAATAAATTTGACCGAAGATTCTCAATTTTATCTTTCTCTAACCAAAACGGTTAGTCACAATAACTAAT